>Ga0207421_10007894_pt1 | contig 11204 bp, 12 predicted proteins | sample SodLakKL_010_SED_4_FD_187542 | JGI IMG/M metagenome (GOLD analysis project Ga0207421, IMG submission 187542) | Alkaline sediment microbial communities from Lake Tanatar, Kulunda Steppe, Russia - 8KL_010_SED (SPAdes) (version 2) | ecosystem: Environmental > Aquatic > Non-marine Saline and...
CGCCGGGCCGAGCGCCGACGGGACTGGCTGGTCGACGCCGGCGAGGTCGGTCTGCTCGTCGCCTTCTTTGCGACCGTCCCGCCCGTGCTCGCAGTGGGGCTGTTTTTCACCTGCTGGCATGCGCTTCGCCACATCGGGCGGCTGCTCGCGCTGGACCCCGGCGCGCGGAGGGCGCTCACCGACGGCCGTAGCGACCGCGCGCTCGGTCGCTTCGCCCGCGACGCCGCGCCCCTGACGGCCGCCTCGCTGGGGTTTCTCGTCGCCTTCTACCAGCTGGTGCCGGCCACGCCGGCCGACCTCCCGGAGCTGGTCGGGCTGTATCTCGTCCTCATCGCGGCGCTGACGCTGCCGCACGTGCTGGTGGTGGGGTGGCTCGACCGCCAGCAGGACGTCTGGTTCGGGGAGGTGCTGTTGATCGAGCGTCTCGCGCCGGCGCGGTAACCGAGCGCGGAGGGCAGCCAGGCCGCGTTCGCGTCGCCGGTCGCTGCGTTTTTGTAGCCGCCGTCCGTGCGCTCACACATGCGAGTGTTTGTCGGCTTCGACGGGAGCGAGGAGGCGGCTGCGGCGCTCGAGGAGGTTCTCCGCCGTATCCGCAAAACCGGTGACGAGGTGACCGTCGCGGTCTACAGCACCGACGAGTCCCCCCCCACAGTCGAGGAAGCCAAAGCGACGCTCGAGGCGTTCGACGCGAGCGCGGAGATCGAGCGAGTCGACGGCGACCCCGGCGCACAGCTGGTCGAGCTCGCCGAGACCGGCGGCTACGACCGGATCGTCCTCCCGGGCGGGCGGACGAGCCCGCTCGGCAAGATCCAGTTCGACGCGGTCACCGAGTTCGTCCTGTTGAACGCACACACCTCCGTGACGCTGATACGATGACGAGGCGCTACCCGGACGAACCCGTCGACAGCTTTCCCCGCCCGCCACGCGAGATTACCGACAGAGAGGGGCGCGAGCTCTCTCTCAGCGAGGCGGGGACCGCCGACGTCGCCGAGCTCGTCTCGATGTACGTCGAATTCGATCCGGGAGACCGGGCACAGGGGATCCCACCCGCCACGGAGTCGGCCATCCGCGAGTGGCTAGAGGCCGTCGTCACCGAGGACGCGCTGAACGTCGTCGCTCGCCACGAGGGCCGGCCGGTGGGCCACGTCATGCTCGTTCCCGACCGGCAGGGGGCCTCTGAGCTCGCGATTTTCGTCCTCCAGCCCTACCAGGGCGCGGGCATCGGCACCGAGCTCGTCAGAACTGCGCTCGGGCTGGCCAAGCGCGAGGGGCTCGAGCGGATCTGGCTGACCGTCGAGCGCTGGAACTCCCCGGCTGTGGGGCTGTACGAGAAGATCGGCTTCGAGCGGACCGGCGACGGGAGCTTCGAGCTCGAGATGTCACTCCGGCTCGCCTAGACCGAGAGAACTGGCTGGCTGGCGTACTCGAGGACGTGGAGGGCGGCCTTGCCGAGAACCTCGTCAGGGTCGCCGCTCGGCGCCTCGCGCGGCACGACCAGAAAGTCCGCGCCGAGCTCGTCGGCCACGTCGAGGATGACGCTTCCGGGCGTCTGTCCCAGCTTCGTCGTCGAGAACCCCGCGGCAGCGGAGTAGGTAAACTCGAGCTCGTCAGACAGATCCTCGGTGATCGCCGCGGTTGTCGTCTGCTGGGCGGTGGCGAGCTCGTCGGCCGGCACGTCGCCGGTCTCGAGCCCCTGCATGATCCGGTGATCGACGAAGTGAAGAAGATGCATGGCGGCGTCGTAGCGTGCTGCAACCTCAATCGCGTACCGCGCCGCCCGCTGTGACGTGTCGCTGCCGTCGACCGCGACGAGAACGAGGTCGATGCTTTGGCCCATCACTCCCCTCTCTGTTGGGCGAGCGCAAAAAACCGGCGGTGTCGGCAGCCCCCGGCCCGCAGTCAGTATCGGCAGCCCCCGGCCCGCGGTCGGTATCGGCAGTCCCCGGCCCGCGGTCGGTATGACTCCCGCCGAGCTGCTGTCGCTGTCGACAGCGTCCGATCAGTTGCCCGAACCACGTCGGTTTTTACACTCGGCTTCGAACGCTCCCGCATGATCGAGACGGTGATCATCGCGACCGACGGCTCGGAGAGCGCCCGGCGGGGCGTCCGTACCGCACTCGATCTCGCCGACCAGTTCGACGCGACTGTTCACGCGCTGTACGTCGTCGACAGCGGCGAGATCGACCAGACGCCGGCTGAGATCCGCGAGGAGGTCGACCGAGCGATCCGGACCGCCGGCGACGACGCGCTCTCTGTCGTGTACGAGGAGGCCGACGGTCCGGAGCTCGTCACCGCTGTCGAACGCGGGGAGCCCGCCACGGAGATCATCGACTACGCGGAAGACGTGAACGCAGACCTCATCGCGATGGGCACCCGTGGCCGCCACGGCGAACACGCGTTCCTGCTCGGGAGCGTCGCCGAAGCCGTCGTTCGCCGGTCCCCGATTCCGGTGCTCACCGTCCGTCAGCTCGACGCCGAGGGCTGATCGAGACGACGGCTTCGACAAGTCGGCAGACTCGTCCGAACCGGACCGCTCTTTGTGCTGGCAGACGACCGGCCGGTATGCAGGAGTGGCTCATCGACGACGACCGTCTCTCGCTCGCCCGCAGATCGGTGCTCCCGGGAGAGGGCTTTTTCCGTCTGGACTCGATCGAACAGCAAGCCGCAGAGCGAGACGCAGCCGAGCGTCTCGCCGACGCCGGGGTGGTCGTGGTCGCCGATCCCGACGCCGACGGTCTCGCGTGCACCGCGCTCGTGCGCGCCACCCACGGGGAGGGTGCGCTGTTGCCGACCGGACCACACGAGATCGAGGAGGCGCTCGCTCACGTCGCGGCCTACGCCGAGGCCGGGGCGACGGTGTACGTCTGTGATCTCTGCCCCGACGACGAGCGGGACATCGCCCCCCTCGCCGACGCCGTCGAGCGCGTCGAGCGCGTCGTCTGGTTCGACCACCACCAGTGGGACGACGCGCTCGCAGAGGCTGTCGAGTCGGTGGGCGTCGAGCTGACCGTCGACAGCTCCGGCGAGCTCTGTACCGCAGACGTCGCGCTCGCCGAGCTCGGCGAGTTCGACGAGCGCTACCGTGAGCTCGCTCGCGTCACCCGCGACCACGACCTCTGGATCCGCGACGACGAGCGTTCGGACGACCTCGCGGACTACGCCTACTGGGCCGAGCCAGAGGAGTACGTCGCGACCGTGCTCGAACACGGCGCTGACCTCCCCACCGAGGTCCAGGAGTTCCTCGCCGAGCGGCGCGTCGAGAAGGAAGCGCTCATCGAGAAAGCGGTCGACCGGGCGGAGCTGCGCGAGGTCGGCCCCTGGACCGTCGGGCTCACCTACGGTCGGTGCTCCCAGAACGAAGTCGCCGAGGCGCTCCGCGAGCAGGGGGCCGACGCCGCCGTGATCGTAAAGCCCGCCGGCTCGGCGTCGATTCGCGGCACCGAGTCGTTCGAACGCTGTCACGAGGTCGCCGCACAGGTCAACGGCGGCGGCCATCCCCGCGCTGCTGGCTGCAAACCCGACATCTACGACGACATGCTCGACTACGCCCACCACTGGACGACACACGGCGCGGTCGCGAAGCAGGCGATCCTCGGCGCGTTCGAGCGTCTCGCCGCCGAAGCCTGATCGGGCCGGCGCTCGAGTCCACGTCCGGTCGTCGGACGGTGTCCCACAGCTATTAGGGCTCCCCGTCGTACTGTCGCGCATGCAAAAGCGCGTGCTCATCGTCGGCGGCGGTCGCGTCGGCCGCCACGTCGCCGCACAGCTCAGCACCGATCAGCACCTCGTCACCGTGATCGAGCGGGACGAGGGTCGCTGTGACCAGCTCTCGCCGGCGGTCAGCCGAGTCATCGAGGGTGACGGGGCCGACCCGGAAGTGTTCGCAACGGCCGACCCCGCAGAGCTCGACGTCGTGGCTGCGCTCACTAACGACACCGAAGTCAACCTCGCAGTCTGTGAGATGGCCCACGACGCGAACCCCGGCATCCGCACCGTTCTCCGGATCGCCCGCGACGGCGAACAGGACCACGGCTACCGGCGGTTCGTCGACCACGTCGTCTACCCGGCCGCCGCGGGCGCCGAGGTCGCCGCCGGCAAAATTGCCGACCGGTGACAGAGTCGGCATCGAGCCGGGTCGGCTCCACTCGACGGCGCGGACGTGCTGACCCCGTCCACGGCCCCGGCGTACTGATCACATCCGCAACCACAAGTGAACGGAGCGTGTCACTACCGCTCGCTAGAGCGTACCGGCCCGAAGCGGCTCATCTCTAGTGATTAACAATGTCGATTGTTATAATGTGACAAGGCTTTTAGTGTCGAGGCGTCATCTGTGAGGTATGGGTCTGACACCCCACCAGAGGTGGTCTAGATGACAGGGAACGAGCTGATGTGGCGGGTCGCCGGTGGTTCGGGCGACGGTATCGACTCGACGAGCCAGAACTTCGCGAAGGCACTGATGCGGGCCGGGCTCGACATATTCACACACAGACACTACCCGTCGCGTATCCGCGGCGGTCACACCTACGTCGAGGTGCGGGCGGGGCCGGAGGAGATTCGCTCTCGTGGCGACGGCTTCAACTTCCTCCTGTCGCTGGGGGATAGCTTCGCGCGCAACCCCAACGAGGAGGCGTACTACGGCAAGGAGAAGCTGAAGCCGCTGTATGAGCACTTCGACGACCTGAACGAGGGCGGGATAATCGTCTACGACACCGGCGTCATCGACGACGAGGCGGCCGAGGAGGTCGGCCTCCACGAGCACGCCGAAGAGAACGGCTGGCACGTCTATCCGGTCGACCTCCGGGGCATCGCTCGCGAGTTCGGCCGCGAGGTGATGCGCAACACCGCGGGTGTGGGCGTGACGGCCGCGCTGTTGGGGATGGACACGAGCTACTTCGAGGAGCTGATCAACGAGGCGATGGGCGGCGAGATCGCCGAGGCGAACATCAAAACGCTCAACGCCGCCTACGACCGGGCGATGGAGTTCGACCACACCCACGAGCTCCAGATCCCCGAAGGCGAGAACGACGGCAAGCAGGCGTTCGTCTCGGGTAGCGACGCGATCGCCTACGCCGCGCTGGATTCGGGCTGTCGGTTCATCGCCGGCTACCCGATGACGCCGTGGACCGACGCGTTCACGATCATGTCACAGAACCTGCCGGCGTTCGGCGGCATCTCCGAGCAGGTCGAAGATGAGATCGCGGCCGCGGCGCTCGCGCTCGGGGCCTCTCACGCCGGCGTCAAGTCGATGTCGGGCTCCTCGGGCGGCGGCTTCGCGCTGATGTCCGAGCCGCTCGGGCTGGCGGAGATGACCGAGACACCTGTCGTGTTGCTCGAGGCGATGCGTGCGGGCCCCTCGACGGGGATGCCGACCAAATCCGAGCAGTCCGACCTCGAGTTCGTCCTCTACACGAGCCAGGGCGACTCCTGCCGGGTGGTGTTCGCGCCCGGCAACCTCGAGGAGGCCTACGAGCAGACCCGACAGGCGTTCGAGTACGCCTACGACTACCACCTCCCGGCGATCATCCTCTACGACCAGAAGCTCGGCGGCGAGATGCGAAACGTCGCCGTCGACTTCTTCGACCGCGAGCCCGACCCCGACCCGGGTGCGGTGCTGACCGAAGACGAGCTCGCCGAGGCCGCTCACGACGCCGCGGGCAAGTTCAAACGCTACGGCTACGACAGCGAGGGGAGTGTCAACCCGCGGTCTGTGCCGGGCCAGAAAGGTGGGCGCTTTCTCGCGACCGGCAACGAGTCCCAGCCGGTGGGCCACATCAGCGAGGATCCCGACAACCGCAAACACCAGATGGACCGCCGCCTCGCCAAGCTCGCGGCGATCCGCGACGACCTCGACGAGGGCGAGGGCTCGAACCAGACGTTCCACGGCCCCGCCGACGCGGAGTACGGCATCATGACCTGGGGCAGCCAGCAGGACACCGTCTTCGAGGCGGTCGACCGGCTCAACGCCAGCGGCCACTCGGTGAAAGCGCTCGGTGTGAGCGACATGCTGCCCTACCCCGAAGCGGAGGTGTCGGCGTTCCTCGAGAGCGTCGATGAGTGTCTGGTCGTCGAGATGAACGCGACCGGACAGTTCCGTGGGCTCACACAGAAAGAGCTCGGCCGGTTCGGCCCGAAGATGAGCAGCCTGCTCAAGTACGACGGCGAGCCGTTCGAGCCCAGCGAGATCGTCGAGGGCTTCGAAGCCAGCGTCGACGACGCAGAGTTCCCCGGCGGAAACATGGAGATCGTCCCGGCGGCGGGTGACTGAGATGAGCAGCGACGACACGACCGGACGCCACTCGATCGGTCAGAGCGGAACCGACTACAGCAGAATCAACCACGATAGAGCCGACCACGACACGACCCAGAGAGGTAAGCCACGATGACAGCATTCTCAGCGATCGGAGAGGAGCGCGAATCGACTAAAGAGGAGTTCACACCCGGTGTCGAGCCACAGCCGACGTGGTGTCCGGGCTGCGGTGACTTCGCCGTCTTGAAGGCGCTCAAGGGTGCGATGCCCGAGGTGGGGCGTTCGCCCGAGGAGGTCCTGCTGGTGACGGGGATCGGTTGCTCGGGCAAGCTCTCGAGCTACTTCGAGAGCTACGGCTACCACTCGATCCACGGGCGCTCGCTCCCGATCGCCCGCGCGGCGAAGCTCGCGAACCCCGGCCTCGAGGTCGTCGCCGCCGGCGGCGACGGCGACGGCTACGGGATCGGCGGCAACCACTTCATGCACACCGCCCGCGAGAACCACGACATGACCTACATCGTGTTCAACAACGAGATATTCGGGCTGACGAAGGGCCAGACGTCGCCGACGAGCCCGAAAGGGCACAAATCGAAGACGCAGCCCTCGGGCAGCGCGAAAGACCCCGTACGGCCGCTGACGCTCTCGCTGGCGTCGGGTGCGAGCTTCGTCGCCCGGACGGCCGCGACGAACCCGCGCCAGGCCCAGGAGATCCTCGTCGAGGCGATCGAGCACGACGGCTTCGCTCACGTCGACTTCCTCACGCAGTGTCCGACCTGGAACAAGGACGCAAAGGAGTACGTCCCCTACACCGACGTCCAGGACGAGTACGACTTCGACATCACCGACCGCCGGGAGGCCGCCGACATGATGTACGAGGCCGAGTCGAAGCTCTACGAGGGCGAGGTGCTGACAGGGCGGTTCTACCGCGATGCCGACCGTCCCTCCTACGGCCAGGAGAAGCGCTCGACCGGCGAGATGCCACAGGAACCGCTCGCGGAACGGTACTACGACGAGGACGCCGAGTGGGAGCGCGTCGCCGATCACCTGATCGACCGCCACACCTGATCGGCAGTCACACCTGATCGACCGCCACACCTGATCGGCAGTCACATTTGGTCAGCCGCCACACTAGCGTCCCGCGATTTACGCGGGACGGAACTGTCTCTGATTATCGGATTGGACCGTCCCGGATCGCCGTGCGGAACTGTCCCTGATCGTCGTCGCGGCCGAACCACGAGGATCACTTTCCAATTCGGAAGATATTTTTTCCCATAGCAGAAAGAGACGGGTATGAGTGTCGAGGGGACCGAAGAGCGGATACTCTCCGTGCTGGAAGACGACGCGCAAGCGTCGTACGCGGAGATCGCCGACCGAGCGAACGTCTCGAAACCGACCGTCAGAAAGTACATCACCAAGCTCGAAGAGGAGGGGGTGATCGTGGGCTACTCGGCTGACGTCAACCCGAAGAAGCTCTCGGGGCAGTCGATCGCGCTCGTGGGGATCGACGTCGAGAGCGAGCGCTACGTCGAGGTGACCCGCAAGCTCAAAGAGCTCGACTCGATCGAGTCGCTGTACACCTCGAGCGGGGATCATACGCTGATGGCCGAGGTTCGAGCGGGCGACGGCGGCGCGCTCGGCGAAGTGATCAACGAGGAGATCGTTGCGCTCGAGGGCGTCAGCGCGGCCCACCCGTCGTTCTTGCAAGAACGCCTCAAGTAAACGACCCCGCACGTCTCTCGGTTCCGACGACACAGCCGGACATCGACTCCGGCATCGTTTTTTGCACCCCAGCGTCTCCGATCTGTGACGGGTCGTTCCGGTAGCGCGTTCCGGTCACGGGACGGTTACTCACAACCGATGCTGTCGGACCCGCGGCTTTTACTGCGAGCGCGCCGAACATCTCGTATGGTACACCGGCTGGTGGTCGGGAGTGGGCCGCTCGTTCGGCCGCTCGCCGACGCGCTCGGGCCGTCGGGCTCGTTCAGCGTCGCCACGGCAGACGACCACCTCACGACGACGCTACGCGACGACGGCGTCACGGTCCACGCGATCGAGCCGACCGACCCGGAGGCGCTCTCCCGGCTCGACGCCGACATCGTGTTCGTCGTCGACCGCGAGCGTGCGCTGGCGGTGACGCGGGCGACACGCAGTGCATTTCCGGAGGCGTACCTGCTGTCGTGTGCGGGGCTCAAGGACGACACCACGGCGCTTGCGGCACTCGCCGACAGAGCGATCGATCCCGGGACTGCGCTCGCGTCGTACGTTCTCGATCGAGTTGGGGACCGTGGCCGCCGGATGCGCCAGCTCTGGACGATCCTCAGAGGAATCGACCAGCTGGCGGTGTTGACACATGACAACCCCGACCCCGACGCGATTGCAAGCGGTGTTGCCCTCGCGCGGATCGCCGAGGCCGCAGGCTGTGAGGCGCAGGTGTGCTACTACGGCGAGATCACCCACCAGGAGAACCGGGCGTTCGTCAACGTGCTCGAGCTCGACCTGTACAACCTCGATCGGGACGAAGAGCTCGAGGCGTTCGACGGGCTGGCGCTGGTCGACCACTCCCGTCCGGGGGTCAACGACCAGCTTCCCGAGGAGACGGCCGTCGACATCGTCATCGATCATCACCCGCCGCGGACGCCCGTCGACGCCCGGTTCGTCGACCTCCGTAGCGGCGTCGGCGCGACCAGCACGCTCCTCGTCGACTACCTCGAGCGCTCGGGCATCGGGTTCGACCGGACGGTCGCCACCGCGTTGCTGTTCGGCATCCACGTCGACACGAACGCGTTCAGGCGTGGCGTCTCGCCTGCGGACTTCGAGGCGACGGCGGCGCTCGTCGAGGCGGTCGACTTCGACGTACTCGAGCGGATCGAGTCGCCGTCGGTGAGCGCCTCGACGCTCGAGACGGTCGCCAGCGCCATCCGGAACCGCCGGATCGAAGGAGCGGTGCTGTTGAGCTACGTCGGTCCCCTCTCCGAGCGGGATGCGCTGGCGCAGGCGGCCGATCAGCTGCTCGCGCTCGAGGACGTGACCGCGACGGTGGTCTACGGCATCAGCGGCGGCACCATCTTCGTCTCAGCACGCGCACGCGGCGGAGCCGTCGACATCGGCGAGGCGATCAGAGACGCGTTCGACCCGATCGGGAGCGCAGGCGGCCACGCCAACATGGCTGGCGCACAGGTCGAACTCGGTATCCTCGATGCGGTCGACGAGCACGCGGAGTCGCTTCAGGAGATCATCGAACACGTCGTCGCAGATCGGTTCCTCGAGGCGATCGACGCGAACACGGCGCGACCGCTGACGGGGCTCTACGACGATGTCGAGGACCCGTATCTGGTCGAGGAGCTGCTCGAGACAGTCGCCGACCGCGAGGGCGCCCCCGACCAATCCGACGAAGCTGACGAAGACTCAGAACGCGGTGAGCGGCCTGGGTAACTGGGATGGTAGACGAGAGGTTTTTGCCGGCACCCCCCGTCGGTGTGAACAATGACAGCAGATGGGAACCCTCGCGTCGAGGACTACATGACCCGAGAGGTCGCGACGGTCTCGCCGGAGGACACCGTCGCCGACGTCGCCGAGCGAATCGCCGAGAGCGACGACCACAGCGGATTTCCGGTGTGTGACGGGCGGTACGTCGAGGGGTTCGTCTCCGCGCGCGATCTGTTGCTCGAGGACGACCACGACCCGATCTTCAGGGTGATGACGACGGATCTCCTCGTCGCCCACCCCGAGATGCGGATCACCGACGCGGCGCGGGTCATTCTCCGGTCGGGAATCCGACGTCTGCCGGTCGTCGACGACGCCGGCAACCTGGTGGGGATCATCTCGAACGCGGACGTGATCCGCAGCCAGATCGAGCGCGCGACGCCCGGAAAGGTCGAGAAACTCACGCGCACGCTCGAGAACATCCACGGCATCAGCGCGCGTGAGGAACACCGCAAGGTCGAGCTGTCGACGCTGACGCCCACCCAGGGGAAGGTGTACGCCGACGAGCTCGAAGGCCGGAAGTACGAGCTCGAGCGCGGGCTGGCCGAGCCGCTGGTGGTCGTCGAGACGCCGGTCGACCGCCTGCTCGCCGACGGCCACCACCGCGTCAAGGCCGCCCACCAGCTCGGCATCGACGAGATGGATGCCTACGTGATCGTCATCGACGAGCCCGTCGACATCGGGATGGCGAAGACCGCAGAGAAAGAGAACCTCGAGGACATCACCGACATCGAGACCGTCGACTACGCACACCACCCCCTCGTCGAGACGACACAGCGCCTGCAGGGCTAACACCAGAATCTTCTTGCGGAGGCGTTCCGTAGCGCTGGTATGTTCGACCAGGACGAGCTCGAGAAGATCCGCGAGTCGGCTTCCGAGTGGGAAAAAGAGCGTCTCGATCCCGTTCTCGACGCCTACGGCGAGCGCAACGAGCGGTTCGCGACAGTCTCGAACCTGCCCGTCGAGCGGCTGTACACGCCCGCCGACGTCGCTGACCTCGACTACGACGAAGAGCTGGGCTTCCCGGGCGAGCCGCCGTTCACGCGCGGTGTGTACCCGACGATGCACCGCGGGCGGACGTGGACGATGCGCCAGTTCGCCGGCTTCGGCACCGCCGAGGAGACGAACGAGCGCTTTCACTACCTGATCGACGAAGGCCAGACGGGGCTGTCGACCGCCTTCGACATGCCGACGCTGATGGGCATCGACTCCGACGACAAGATGAGCCGCGGCGAGGTCGGCAAGGAAGGTGTCGCCGTCGACACGCTTCGCGACATGGAGATCCTCTTCGACGGCATCGACGTCGGCGAGGTGTCGACGTCGTTTACGATCAACCCCAGCGCCGTCGTTATATACGCGATGTACGTCGCGCTGGCCGACCAGCAGGGCGTCCCGCGCGAGCAGCTCCGCGGCACGCTCCAGAACGACATGTTCAAGGAGTTCATCGCCCAGAAGGAGTGGGTCGTCCCCCCGG
>Ga0207421_10007895_pt1 | contig 11203 bp, 6 predicted proteins | sample SodLakKL_010_SED_4_FD_187542 | JGI IMG/M metagenome (GOLD analysis project Ga0207421, IMG submission 187542) | Alkaline sediment microbial communities from Lake Tanatar, Kulunda Steppe, Russia - 8KL_010_SED (SPAdes) (version 2) | ecosystem: Environmental > Aquatic > Non-marine Saline and...
ATAAACGATCCTATAAAGCATATCCAATTCATCGCTCAATTCGCCTCTCCCTGGATATATAGCATTGATGAGAGTAAAACCGGGAAGAAAAAACATGAACAGGGCAGAGAGCAGCAATCTGAGCATGATAAAAAACCTATCTCAAGATATATAAAAATACTTTTGGCTCTTTTCAGTCGAATTCATCATAGATTTCACCAACTAACTCTTCCAGAATATCTTCTAGAGTAATTATGCCATCAAAGTTTCCATCTTCGTCCCTTACAACCGCGAGGTGTATCCTCTCTTTTCTCATGCGCTGAAAGACCTTCGTCACATCGTCTTTGTTCCTCACGAAGTACGGTTCTCTCATGTGGTCTTTTACCTCACCTCCTCCTTTCCCCAATATCTCCTTACTGTACAATATGCCAATGACCTCATCGGAGTCGTGCTTAGTCATCGGTATCCTCGTATAGCCGTGATCCTGAATAAATTCAGCAGCTTCTTCTATAGAAAGATCAGCGTCCATAGCATAGGTTTCTTCTTTCGGAACTTTTACCTCCTCCACCTTCTGATCACCAAAATAGAACACTCTGTGGAGTATATCCTTTTCAATCTCTTTGATTATACCTTCCTCCTCAAGCATCGACGCTAAGTGTATTATCTCACCTTCCGTGACAAGCAACTCGTCAAATTTTGTCTCTCCTCCTAGTAGGTTTATGAAGTAATCCGAGACATCATTTAGGACTTTAATCAACGGCTTCAAACCGATGGACATGTAATATATCAACGCAGCGTTTTTACGGCTGAAACGCTTTTTGTTCTTTAGAGAGAAACCCTTTGGAGTGATCTCTCCAAATACCAAAAGGATAAAAGTCAATATACCACTTGCGATAGAGATAGCCCAGTCCCCTATGAGGTCTCGAACCATAACGGTGACGAGAGTAGGTGCCGCTACATTCACAATGTTGTTACCGATCAAAATTGTGGTTATCGTCTGATCCATATGCTCTTTTAGATACTCTATCTTATCTACATGTTTTTCTCCCTTCTGTTTCATCATAGAGATATCTACCTTGTCTAAAGCGGTAAGAGCGGTCTCTATACCAGAAAATCTACCGCTCATATAAAGGCAAAATGCTATAGCTACAAGATACCCTACTACGGTCCAATTCATCTCTCTATCCTCCCACTAATACCGCTATCAAGTTATATTTTTTACCCAATATCCATCTCATTCAAAAGTTTCTTTAAATATTTTTTACTCTCGATGAGTTCTTCTATATCTCTACCCTCTATCACTAAATTTCCTTCATAATCTTTTAGAGAATTGAGAGCCTGTTCAAAATTTATCTCTCCGTCTCCGAGCTTAAGATGCACATCGTCCTCGCCTAAGTTGTCGTGTAGATGAACGTTGACTGGAGAAAGATTCAAGAACTTATCGAGTTCGTCCACGGTATAGGCGTGGCCGATATCCAAGCAAAATTCTATATCAAGTTCCTCGAGAAAATCTTTAGTTTCTTCAAATGTACTGCATATGGTCAACCACATTTCCGGAAGGTTCTCTAAAGCTAAAGTGATCCCAAGTTCTTGGGCATACTCGTTAAGCGCTCTAAGAGACTTTTTAGAAAGATCCGTAGCCCCATCCCAGTAGATACTCAAAGGAGAATACAGGCCCGGGTGTACCGTTACGATCTGCGCGCCTATCATGTAGGCCATCTCCATAGATTTTTTGACCTCTCTAACACTAGTTTTTCTTATGTTTGGATTGATACTCGCTATGTTTATGTCGTTCAGAGGAGCGTGTACCTGGACTTTAATATCCGAGTTAGAAAGGACTTCTTTTATTTCTTCACCATACTCCCAACTGTGATACTTTTCTGCTAGTATCTCCCATCCCTCGAATTCTTTTTCTACTTCTCTCAAAGCATCTTTAAAAGGTAACAGTGAAAATTTTGGATTTGAAGCAAATATCATCTTAATCCTCCGTCTCCGTAATATTTTCTATCAGAGCGTTGATGTCATCACAAACTATCTTCACTTCCAGTTCTCCCAACGGTTTTTCTTCTTCAGAAAAATTCACTTTGGCGTTACAAGTCGCCTGTTTCGAAAGTCTGAAGGAACATTCGTCCTCTACTACTCTTCCTTTCATGTGTTCTCTTGCCGTATCTCTGATCCGCATATCTTCCAAGATCTTCCTGAACCTTGTCAGGTATTTCGACTTTCCGACTACTTCATCGCTTTTCAGTTCCCATTCGGTTTTAGGGAAGACGTTCGCTATGCAGTGTATCAGGGTTTCTTTGTCCTCCGTGGGAAACATTGGACATCTTATCTCTACTTCAAAATTGAACTCGTTCAATTCCATCCTCTTTTGGATTAAAACGACATGTATATAAGCATTGGTCTTTTCCATATGTTTAAAGTCAACCAAAATCTGGAATTTGAAATAGATAAAAAATTTTATTAGCTTGCTTTCTTGTCTAGAGAAACAGTATCTCAAGGGCTCATGGTTTAGATCGGTTAGAACGTCGCCTTCACATGGCGAAGGTCGCCGGTTCAAATCCGGCTGAGCCCATAAATCATTTTAATTTTGATAAAATGAAAAAATAAGAAAGGTTTTTTCTCGAATCATTAAATGAGTGTAGCTTTACCGGCGTTTCTTTTTGTGGTAAATTAGCACCGCAAAGATAGTCGCTAGGACTAACAGGAAGGACGTGAATCCTGGAAGAAGACCTGGCTCATCTATGTATACGTTTACAGCCACGGTATCGGAATCATCTTCACTTGCAACCGTAAGAAGGTGAGATCCAGCCTCTGCTTGCCAGAAGAATTTACCACTTCGTTCTTCATCTGGTTCGATAGTGAATACTTTTTCATCCTCTTCAGATCCTCCTACACTAAAAGTTATGTTCTGTGTGCCTTTAACATCACCTGTGTTTTCGACGGTGAATTCTACCGTGATGTATCGTCCTTCTTCTATTTCCTCATCATATTCGGTGATTTTGACCTCGAAAAATGGTTGTTCAGATTCTTCAAACCATGCCGTTATCTCTTTGTCGCCGTCCATGGTGATGTCTATCTGTCCGTCAGTACTAGATACATTTCCGGTCCACTCGACGAAGTGATAACCTTCATCTGGATCAGAAGTTAGGGTCACCGTTGTATTTTCTTTGAACTCTAAGATTTCATCATCGGTGACTGTCTCTTCTTCTTCATTCCATTCGACTGTTACAGCTCCATCTCCTTTAATCTCTAGAGTCAAGTTGTACATCACAGGTTCTTCTTCTGTTGTGAAGTTCCAAGTCTCTGACTCAGTATAATTCTCATCCTCATTGTATGCTTCGGTTACATTAACGTACCATTCGTAAACGGTACCAAATTCAAGTTCTTCCCAGAGCACATCAACGTAGCCATCACCGACTTCATTCACCGGTTCTCCTATCACATTGTCTTCACCATCATAGAACGTGACGTTCATCATTTCTCCTTCAGGATGTCTTACACTCACATTGAGTTCAGTTTCCATATCTGGGTAAATAGGAACCACTTCACCGTCTCCAGGTCTCACTAGCTCCGGCATGTTCGGTATATGTTCAGTCGTGAAGGTCCAAGTGTCTGAGACCGTATAAATTGTATCTTCTTCTAAATACTCTGTCACATTGACGTACCATTCATAGATGGTACCGTATTCAAGATCATCCCAGATCACATTTACATCGCCATCATCGACTTGTTCAAGATGGCCTATCTCCGTGTCGTCAGAAGCGTCATAGAACGTGACGTTCATCATTTCTCCTTCAGGATGTCTTACACTCACATTGAGTTCAGTTTCCATATCTGGGTAAATAGGAACCACGTCGCCGTCTCCAGGCCTCACTAACTCTGGCATGTTCGGTATGTGCTCGGTCGTAAAAGACCATGTCTCTGATACTGTATAGTTGTCCTCATTATCTGCATCAGTGATGTTGACGTACCATTCGTACTCAGTACCGTAGTCAAGGTCTTCCCATGTAGCTTCAGCCCATTCTTCATCTCCGACCTCGGTATCCTCACCTATAATTACATCATCTGTTGCGTTATGGAACACAACGTTCGTATCATTACCAATACCATCGCTGATGTTTACCATAAGAGTCACCTCCATACCGGGATAGACTTCGATTCCTACAGAGTTGTTAGCTGGGTATCTTTCATAATATCCAAGGTCTTCATGGTCCTCTAAAAGTTCAGCATTTTCTGTACCAGAGGTATATCCAGTCATCACCGAGAATGCTGAAATCATCAAGATTAATACTAAACATAATGTTCCTAATCTTTTCGTTCTTTTTCTTCTAATACTATCACCACACTTTACCTAAGCATTGATAAATAACTATATATATCTTGTCAAAAATCCATCATACCTTTAATATCGCTCTCATGATCCTTTTCAGTCCTTCTTTTAAAGTTGATCGAGGACACGCAAAATTCAATCTCATAAATCCTTTTCCGTTTTCACCGAACCACGCACCGTTGTTCAAAGCTACTTTAGCTTCGTTAAGTAGTAGTTCATCTAACTCTTCAGGTTTAAGTCCAAGTTCATTGAAATCCATCCAAAGCAGAAATGTACCTTCAGGATCAACAACTTCAACTTTAGGTATATTCTCCTGAACAAAATTCACTGCATAGTCTTTATTCTCTTTTAAATAATCGAGTTGTGCTTCTAACCACTCTTCTCCATGATTATAGGCTGCTTTCAAAGCTGTAAATCCGAAGACGTTTCCTTGTTTTACCAGCCTCTCTCTCGAATTTTCAAATCTTCTTCTCAAATCAGTGTTAGGTATAACAGCTATCCCGATGTTAAGACCCGCGATATTGAAAGTCTTCGTAGGAGCGAGCATCGTTATGGAATTATGAGCTATCTCCTCTGATAGAGAAGAAAAAGGAGTTTGTTTCCTCTCATAGACGTAATCTGAGAAGATCTCATCCGAAACCACCATGACGTCGTGTTCCAAAGCTAGTTCGCCTATCTTTTTGAGTTCCTCTTCACTCCAAACTCTGCCCACTGGATTGTGTGGACTGCAGAGGATTATCATCCTGGACCTGTTATCTCTTTTTATTTTAGAATCACAGGTTTCAAATTTTCTTTCTAGATCTTCAAAATCTATACTGTACGTGTTTTCTTCCTTATCGTACTTTAGTTCGTTCTTGATTATTCTAGCACCGCTGTTCTCTATCACCGAGAAAAAGGGATAATAGACAGGTGGTTGGATAACTACGCCGTCGCCCATATCTGTGAAAGTTCTAACTGAGACGCTTAGACTGGGAGTGATTCCATTGGTATAAACTATCCATTCCGGTTCTATTTTCCAATCGTATCTCTTCTTTATCCAATGGATCACGGCCTCATCGTGTTCCTTTCCTGGTTTTCCGTAACCAAAGGCGCCGTGTTCCACTCTCTCCTTCAAAGCTTCTATTATCGCATCGCAGGTCTTCCAATCAGAGTCGGCCACCCACATCGGTAGTACATCATCACAATCAAAATATTCGTCTACAAAATCCCATTTGGCGCAGTCAGTTCCAGTCCGATCAAGCCCTTCATCAAAGTTCATCTCGATCATCTCGATTTCTGATGAGGAACGAAGTTATAATAACTTTTGTTGCAGAACGGGTATCAAAAAAGGTGTAGGAAGGGGGTTTTTATCGATGTCTAGAATTCTTCTTCGAACTCTTCGTCGAATTCTTCACTTTTCATCTCTTCCGTCGATTCTTCCGGTCCAGGCTGCTGTTCTGGTGGTTGTTCTGGTTGCTGTTCCTGCGGCGGTTCTTCGTATGGTGGTTGGTGCTCTTGTTCTCCAGGTATCGGTTGGGTAGTAGACTCTCCTTTCTTCCCCATCTTCATAGCAAGTACCAGGACTACAACAGCTGCTATGATGATGATCGGCAAGATCCACCAGTAGTCAGATAGGAATCCGGTTTCAGAGGGCTCGTCTTCCTCCTCATCCTCGTCATCATCGTCTGGAGGTGCTTCACCTATGTCGACTTTTATTTCACCGGAATCAGCACCTTCGAATATATCGGTCACTGGTTCGTCTAGATCATCATGAGTTATGGTGTAAGTGAATTCTATATCACTTGGATCGAAGTTTAGAGTAAAGACTGCCATACCGTCAGAATCCGTTGTAGTCGTTTCTGATCCTCCCCACGATAGTTCTACTGTAGCTCCTTCTACAGGATCACCTGCATAGTCCACTACAGGACCTACGTTTACTTCGTATCCCTCAATAAAATTGGCTGTTATCGTCTTGTTTTCGTCCATCGTTATGTCTATCGTTTCTTGCTCACCTTCACCTTCAGGTACATCACCTTCCCAGTTAGAGAAGGACATATCTTCGTCTGGTATAGCTTCTAGACTCACTTCTGTGCCAGCTACGAATGTATCCGAATCTCCGTCTCCCCATTCTTCGCCATCTACTTTTACTGTACCTTCTCCGTCGATGTTCATCGTCAGAGTGTAATACACTGGTTCATCTTCTGAGAAAACGGCGGTTATCTCTTTGTTATCGTCCATCGTTATCTCGGTTGTATTGTCTATACCCGTATGATCTCCTTCCCATTGAGCAAAGAACCTATCTTCGTCTGGTATAGCTTCTAGACTCACTTCTGTGCCAGCTACGAATGTATCCGAATCTCCGTCTTCCCATTCTTCGCCGTCAACTTCAACTGTACCTTCTCCGTCGATGTTTATTTTGAGCTCATATTCTACTATGTCTTCTTCTTTTACAGTTACAATTGCAGAATGAGAATCATCGTCGCTCGACACTTCAAGCTCGTACTCTCCTTCGACTGTAGCTTCCCACGTGAAGGTACCACTGTCGTCGTCGCCTGCATCTATAGTTATATCTTCTTTTCTATCTACTTCACTTCCCTCCACTCGGAACACTATATCCTGCGTTCCTTCGATATTACCGGTGTTTTCCACCGTAAATTCTACTGTTACTTCTTCGCCTTCATTTACCTCTTCGTCGTAGTTGGTGATCTCAACTTCAAAGAATGGTGAATCAAGAACCATATCGGGATCCATCCAAGGATAGTTGTCCTGGTTACCATCACCGTCTATCTCATAGGGTACATCACCAATACCGTCGCCTCTATCATCGCCTTCATAGTCGGACCAATAATTACCTCCTTCACCCTCTTCAGCGGGATTACCAGCATCCCAATTATTATTTCCATCGTCGTAAGCTTGTTCATCGTTATCGATGAAGGAGTTAAGGTAGATATTGTTGTCGTAGGAATTGATGACCTCTATACCTACGTCATTGTTTGAGATGGTGTTATCCGTTATATGGTTTTCATCTGAATTATCCAATATTATACCTCTCTCATTCTCATCGAAGGAGTTAAGGTGGATATTGTTGTCAGAGGAATCGTGGACCTCTAAGCCATAGTGATTGTTTGAGATGGTGTTATCCGTTATATGGTTTCCATCTGAATTATCCAATATTATACCCATATCATTCTCATCGAAGGAGTTACCTATGACATGGTTCTGCCCCGAGTAAATGAGTCCTATGCCAAAAAGGTTGTCCGACAAAGTATTGTCAGAGATATAGTTGTCTTCAGAAAATCCGAGTATTATACCGAATCCGTCATTGAGTTCCATACCCTCTACAGTGACACCCGTACAATTGGCTAGTATGACTTGACCAGCATCAGTATCTACGGTCTCATCGGTGGCATCTTTCAGGTAGCGTACAGGAGAATCGTTCAACGTGTTGCTGGTATCGATCTCATGTGTGTTCCATGCTTCAAGGGTACTTCCCATTATGACCAGACCGCTGTTTTCCATCTCATTGTTTTTCAATGTGATTTGGACTGTTTCGAACAGTGCAATGCCCATTTCACCGTTATCGACCACGGTGTTAGATGAAAGGGTATTCTTCCTGGACTCCTCATCCTCACTTTCCAAAAATATGCCTACGAATCCATTATTAGACACATCGTTGTATTCCAATGTGTTGTAACTAGAGTCCCCCAAGAAGATTCCTCCCATTCCGTTGTTAGAGGCGGTATTGTTGGATATCATGTTGTCATCAGATTCCACAACCCCGATGCCGACTTCTCCATTATCAGAAACATCGTTGTTGTCTATCGTGTTTTCATATGACTCCATCAAAATGATGCCGACTTCTTCGTTACCAGTGACCTCGTTAGATTCGATCTCGTTGCCATCAGACTCCATCAAAAAGATACCTCCTCCGTTGTTAGAGACGATGTTGTCGTATATCGTATTGTGATCAGATTCCATCACAAAGATACCTTCTTCTTCATTATTTGTGATCTCGTTGTTTTCTATCGTATTTGAATCGGATCCCATTAGCATAATACCCATTTCATTATCGGAGAAACTACTGTTTGCAACAAGGCTTTCACTAACCTCAATTAGAATGATACCTCCGTTATTGTCAAATGAATTTATATCCTCCACCGTGCAGTTCACTAAAGGAACAGTATCTGGAGGACCATCTTGGTGTAAACTAAGAGGTTCAGCAGGGTTCAACAGTATTATTCCGGAACCAGGCTCATCTGCGGCGTTCATAACGGTAAAGTCTCTTATGACGGTGTTGTTTGCCATGACTCCCACTCCAATGTCTCCTCCACCTGCATCGATAATGGTTTCTTCTACCCCAGAACCTATCAAGGATATGGATTTATAAAGCATGACATTTTCACTGAAATGTTCGTCAGCCAAATAGATCGTATGTCCATCAGATGTCTCCGGATCATCTATTCCTCTCTGGATAGTTGTGAAACCTATACCTGAGTCTGTGTTGAAGACCGGACTCCACCTTAAAAGCGGATAAGTCTCATCTTGTACCATCCACCAAACTTCATTAAAATCCCATCCTTCATCGGTGAAAGTTGTTCTGTTCATCATCTCGCTCGTTGGTAAACCTGTAGCCTCACCTGCAGTTTCATCCTGCCCGCTAGTTTCCGTATCCCAGAAGTTGCCGATCATCTCGTATTCCATACCGGTTTCTACAGATCCTGCGAAACCGTTTTCTGTCAATTCATCTCCATCTCCTACTTCAACACTGCCTGTTGAGTAGCAGTTGATTATTTTTCCTTCCCAGTTGATACCCACAAAGCCACCGAAATCTTCTTCAGTAGAATCGGAAATCCGAGTAACAGTTCCCGTAGCATATGAGTTATTCACAGTGGCAATCTCGTTACGACCTACGAGTCCACCAACGTTCTCCTCACCGCTCGCATCACCAGTGGCATACGATTTCTCGATGGTGCTATGATAATTAAATCCTATTAACCCACCAATTCGTGTTTCTCCTGTGGTGGCTCCTGTGGCATATGAGTTCTTTACCGGACCCAAGTTCTCTCCGACCAGTCCGCCTACTCGGTTTCCTCCGCTCACATCACCGGTGGCATAGGAATCGAGGACAGTACCTTCATTGTTCCATCCCACGAGTCCGCCTACATAGAGATTGTCTCCGCTCACAACACCCGTAGCATATGAACTAGAGACAGTGCCTTCTCGATTTTCTCCCACTAGACCGCCTACAAAATTAAGGTCTCCATTAACATCACCTGCAGCATACGAGTTTGACACCGTTCCTCTGCTCAATCCCACGAGTCCACCTACTATATTTTCACCGCTCACCATTCCAGTAGCATACGACATCTCTACCGTACCTCTGTTCTCTCCCACGAGTCCGCCTACATACCAGTCACCGCTCACGTTTGCATCGACAACACCTACGTTGCGAACGTACCCCTCCTCATCAATACTGCCAAAGAGACCAACATAATCAGTCTCTGAGCGGTTTATGTACAATCCTTTTATCTGATGCTCATCACCTTCAAACGTACCTGTGAAACCATCTTCATCATCTCCGATAGGCCGCCAACCAGCACCTTCATCTGCGTCTTACGAGGCATACTCATCGTAATGATCAGTGTCAGGAGTCAGGTCGTTCTTAAGAAAATATATGTCCGTCAGATTCTCACGGACATTGTGGAGATCTTTCCAGTCATATATCTCAACCAAATCGGACTCTTCCCAACTCAAGAAAGGATAGGTTTCCGCGTCAACGATATTCCATGCGTAGTCAGTGTCCCGATAGTCTGGATCGGGTACAGTGACGATATCCCATCCGGCATCGCTGAATAACTCTATCTCCATCATCTCTTCAGTGGTTTTACCTTCACCGCCATCACTATTAGACCTGCCCGACGTGTCCATATCCCAGAAAGAATCCTCTACCATATGCATGTTCATTCCCACGAGCCCGCCTACGAATTCGTTCCCAGTCACTTCACCAATAGAATATGATTTTTCAATGATATTTTCATTCCTACCTGCGAGCCCGCCCACTTCATTAAATCCATTTACACTGCCCGTTGCATAACAGTTTGACACTATGCCGCTACCAGAGTTCCTTCCCACGAGCCCGCCTATATTGTTTCCCGTTGCACTGACAGACCCGGTTGCATACGAGTGATCAACCGCGCCTCTGTTGTCTCCCACGAGCCCGCCTACATCATAATTTCCTTCTACACTGCCCGTTGCATACGAGTTTGTCACGACACCATCCCATGAGTTCCTTCCTACGAGTCCGCCTAAGTTTCCTTGCCCGGTCACATTGGCAACAGTATATGAATATCTCAACTCACCGTAATTGTCTCCCACTAGACCGCCTACAAGCCAGTCTCCACTCACGCCCCCCATAGCGTACGAATTCTGTATAGAACCCCACGAATTGGATCCCGCAAGTCCACCCACACGTTGGTTCCCCGTTATGTTCATATCTTCAAGTCCTACGTTGGTTATCCCAGCAGGCCCGCCAACTACTCCGAACAGACCAACGTCGACATCATCTGTTCTGTTGATATGAAGCTTGGATATAACATAACCAGCGCCATCAAAAACACCGGTGAATCTATTATCCCAATCCCCTATCGGTTCGAAGCCTGCACCATCGTTCCAAGTTTTAGTTTCACTTGCATCGATATCACTTGCTAGTTCGTAGTGTGCTTCTAGATCGTCACTCATATTCTGTAGCTCTTCAACATTGTTGATCATGATCGGATCGTTTAGAGTCCCTTCACCTAACGACTTTTCAACCGATGAAGGATTGTCATCTAGACCATCCTTTTCTATACCTACTACGGCGTTCGTAAAACCTATCGCTAATAACATGCATGCCAATCCAATGGCTAGTAATTT
>Ga0207421_10007896_pt1 | contig 11202 bp, 10 predicted proteins | sample SodLakKL_010_SED_4_FD_187542 | JGI IMG/M metagenome (GOLD analysis project Ga0207421, IMG submission 187542) | Alkaline sediment microbial communities from Lake Tanatar, Kulunda Steppe, Russia - 8KL_010_SED (SPAdes) (version 2) | ecosystem: Environmental > Aquatic > Non-marine Saline and...
TGTAAATTAGCTCTGCTTTAAAGAAGGGGTGTGAAATAAAATGAAAAAGCTGTCCACAGAGCAGGCCTTTAGCCTGGTGGAAGTTTTAATTGCAATAACCATTATCGGGATTGTCATTTTCTCCTTTTCCATGATGTTTTTGAACGGCCGGGTGGCCATCATTGAGGCGGTGAATATCAATAACGCCCTGCGGCAAGCAAGGAATCTAATTGAAGAGGGGATTATTACTGTTTCAGAGGTGAGTGATGATATTCCCTTTGAAATCATGGATGGTTCAAATACGATTATTACGGTTTCTGGAGCCAAGCTGGAAGGGCAGCAGACCTATAATGCCCGCAACCACAGACAGGGAACGGTTACCATCACCTATTTCAAACCTCTGCCGGAAGAGAATGATGAGGGATAAGCCGATAATTAGGTTTTGAACCGGCTCTCGAGAGGAGAGTGAAAGAGATGGTCCATAATTTTTTTAACAGCAGCCCACAAAAGAAAAATAATATCAGTGGTGAGTGGGGCTTTACCCTGATCGAGCTGATTATTACGATCACCATTATTGGGATTGTGTTTAGTATTATATATCCTTCACTTTTAACTGATCTGACCCATTTTGTCCGGGGGGAAGAGGATTCATCCTTTCTGCAGAGCATCCATCTGGCCACCTATTTAATTGAAAACAGGGTGCGCAATGCTTCCGAAGTTGAGCTGCTTGATTCTTATAATAGTGATTTTATTATTATTTCGTTTGCGGATGATTTTCTGGAAATAGAGAATGAAACTCCGGGAACAAAAACTAAAATTCCGGGGATAGCAGCTATTACTTTTTCTAAAATAGCAAAAAACGATGATATTGATTATTTAATCATAAATATTGAATCCAGCAAGGGAGAAAGCTATGAGAGTCAACTTTTTTTAAATAATTTGGTCCTGCACAATAAGGAGATTACAGGAGATGCCGGAAGGCAGTACCAGTATCTGGGGTATAAAAAATAAAGTATAAGGGAGGTGTTGTTGATGAGAATTAGAGAGGAGAGGGGTGCGGCCTTACTGTTGACCGTGTTTTTTGTTGTGATAACTCTGGCTCTGGGAGTCGCTCTGCTGACCTTTGCCCTACGCAGCCGGGAAACAGTAACCTCCCGGGAGAGACAGATGCAGGCCTACTATATTGCCCGTTCGGGTGCTGATACAGTGGCTCAGGCTATTATCGATAAAAAGTTAACCGGTTTTGTAAGCGGTGCTATCGCCGAGGGAGAGCTGGAACCCGGTTCTTTTTCGGTGGTTATTGACAAAATAGGTGAGGGTGACTCCGAGCTGCTTTTAACTTCCACCGGGCAGGTGGGAAACACCACCCAGAGAATTTCACTGAAACTGGTCAAAAATGCTGTATTTATGGATGATATGGCTATTTTCACCAATGAAGATTTAAATCTCAATCTGCCCAACCTGGAACTGCTGCCCGAAGATACAATTGTGGTGGGCACCAATGGTGAGAATATCTATGATACCAGAGATAAGCTGGAGGATTACCAAAAATTGACGGAACTGGATCTATCTTTTGATTCTCCAAAGCTGCCGGAAAAAATTGATCTTACTCAGGTTAATACCCTTGACACCCGGGAACAGGAGGCCCCCTATATCATAGATGAAGACGGGTATTATGATCTAATTTATATTGGTCCCCAGGATGATTTGATAATAGATACAGATATTTTGGATGATGATATTATTCTGGTGGTAGATGTTTTTGATCTCAAAGGTTCCTTAACTATAAAAGGTACAAATGATGTAGTTATTTATGTTACCGAGTATGTAAATATACAGACCCCCAATGCCATAGTGGAAGAAGATGAGGCCAGTTTTACGCTAATAGCCATGGGTACGGTAACGGAATTTAATTTAATCGCAAATGGGATATTTGAAGGTAATATTTATGCTCCGGAAGTAACTATCAGCATGCACAGTAACCATACTCATTTGATTGGGACCATTATTGCCGATAGACTAACCGGGGCCGGTGACCAGGTGATGGGTAAAATTGAATATAGGCCTCCCAAAGATGATTGGGGTGATTTTGATTTTATAAAGCATCGTCGAACTTTATGGACCGACTAACTGATGAATAAAGGAGGAGCAATTATGGTCTTCAGTAAAGAGATTACGGCCGTTGATATTGGCAGCAGTGCCATTAAGGTGGCCCGGATGAAAAAAAAGAGAGGTCAGCTGCAGATGATAGATACCGGACGGGCCTCCCTGCCGGCCGAGGTGCTGGAAGAGCCGGAACAGCTGGTAAAGATACTGGCTGATCTGTTCTCCGAAATGAAATACCGGCCTCAGTATGTGACCACCGCGGTTTCCAGCAAAAATGTGATTATCAGGAATATAGAGTTTCCTTCTATGTCCGAAAAGGAGCTGTCTCAGGCTCTGGAATTGGGGGCTGAGGAATATCTAACTTTTCCCATTGAAAACCTTAAGTTTAAGTATAAGGTGCTCAAGCAAAATCAAGAGACCATGGAGATTCTGCTGGCCGCTATCAACAATGAGGTGCTGGATAATTATGTTAACATTTTTGAGCGGGCCAGCCTCAATTTGAATGTAATTAATGTCCAGCCCATGGCCCTGCTGTCCCTGGTTCACAGCCAGCTGGAAATCACCGATCCGGTCATGGTTGTTGATATCGGGGCCCGGGGCAGCCGAATCATAATCGGTGATGAACGGGATATTTATCTGGTCCGCAATCTGGAGGCCGGGGGGGAGACCTTCAGCGATATCCTGAAAAGAAAATATGATCTGAGCCAGAAGGAAGTCCGGGAGCTCAAAAACAGCCTCAATCTGGATGAAGAGCTCACCAAAGAAGAAATAGAGCCTGAAACTGAGGTCCCGAAGACTTTTTCACCCGGTGAGGGGCCCACTTCCCTTACTTCCCTGCTGGATTATTTTGTGAAAGAGATCGAGAGGTCCCTGGAGTTTTTTGATAAAAAATATAACAACCTCCCACTGGAAAAGATTATTTTCACCGGGGGTGGCTCCATGATGAACGGCCTGGAAGATAAAATAAACAGCCGTTTGGAAAACAGACTGGAGTCCCTGGATCCCCTGAAGGATCTGGCCCCGGACAAAAAAGTGAACAGGGATTATGCGGTGGCAGTGGGACTGGTTGCAAGTGAGGTGCTGGCCAATGCGGTTTAACTTTCTGGAAGAAAAAAAACAGGCTGCTGTTAACTGGTCTAGAATCTTCTTTACGGTCCTGATGGCAATAATTATCCTTTTGCCCACCCTGCATTATCTGAATCTGTATACTGAACAGCGGGAGCTGAAAAGGGAAACGGCGGCTATTGAGGATCAGCTGGCCGAGATCAGGGACGAAAGGATGGAGTTTGAGGAGCTAAAACGCAGAATCGAATATCTGAATATCCTGGGTGAGGAGATTATCAGTGCCCGCTACTACTGGGATCAGGTTATTCTGGAACAGGGTTATGTTATTCCCGAACTTTTGACCCTGAGAAATCTGGAGATTCAGGAGAATGGAATACATTTATCCGGAATTGCCGATAATAATGATCCGGTGATCAGTCTAATTAACCAGATGGAAAATTCAGATTTCTTTTTTAATGTAAAAATAGAAGGTCTGGATAGAACCCAGGAAGTTAATTTTAAACTCAATGCCCGGATCAATGGAAGGGGTGAGTAGGATGTCTTTATCATTATCCAGAAGAGAGAAAATACTGCTGCTGGTGATGGTGGTGATAGTGGGTTTTGCGGCCTATTATTACTGGCTGTATCAGCCCCTTGTGGAAGAGACTCAGGCTCTGGAGCTGGAAAAAAACAGGCTGGGAAGGCAGCTCTTTATTGAAATGGCAATGGCCCAGCGGGTTCCGGAGATGAGAGAGCTGTATGACAGTGTGCGGCATATTGAACGGGAGATTGATTTTTTAAATTTAACCGCCGAGGATTTTCTGGAGCTGATCCAGGAGATTTCCAAAAATTCCAATGCCGAGCTGGTGGCTTTTTTCCCCAATGAGACCGCTGATCATCTGCGGTTAAATATAACCATGATTGGCAATTATGAAGATATATACCGCTTCCTTTCCGGTTTAAAGAGGCTGGCCAGCCAGATTGATGTTAATTATCTCAACATGCGGGTTGATGGTGAAAAGCTGAAAATGGATATGCGGCTGACCAGACAGAATCATGAGGCTTACAGATATGAGGAAGGTGGTGAACCACTGTGAAAAGCTATGTGATAATTCCCGTTATTTTTTTACTTGTTGGTCTGGGGGCTGTTACCGGCTATTATTATATGGGTATGAACCAGAGTCAGCCCACAGAGCCTGTGGAACTTGAAGAGGATCCTATTTCTGAAGAAGAACTGGAAAGGATTATCGGGGTTGATACGACCTATCTAACCGAGGCTGTGACTCCCAGTGTGAGAATTGCCACCCTGTATGATGAGCACCGCCGGCAGATGGGGCCTTTTACTGATTACCGGACTCCCGTGCCGGAGTTTGTTTCAGCACCACGGCAGACCACAGAAGCCCCGGAGAATGCCGGGGGACCTCCGAGCCCGGTTCCCGTAGAAGCTGTTGAACCCACCCCGGTGAGGCCTCCTTTTGTATTATCCGGTATTGTGGGCAACAGAAACACCAGGCTGGCTGTAATAGACAGCTCCCGGGATACCTATATCAGCCGGGAGAAGGACCGTATTGATGGTTATACAATCGAAAGAATAGAACAGGACAGGATATTTTTATCACGGGAGAACAGAATACATGAGCTGGTTATAGGGAGTGATACATTTGAAAATAATTAGAAACAGCTCCATAAATATGATAGTGGGTCTGCTGATAGTGGTGTTTTTGTTCCAGCCGGTTCTGGAGGCTTCTGTTTCAGATCCGATTAATATGAGCTTTAAAGAGGCTGATCTTAGAGATATCTTTCGCACTATTGCTGAACTTTCAGAAGTTAATCTGATCACCGACACGGAAATAAGGGATAGGATAACCATTAATCTTTCCGATATATCCTTTGAACAGGCCCTTGATGTTCTGACCAAATCCAGCCGGCTGGCCTACAAAAAAGACGGTAATGTGGTGGTTGTTTCCACCCCGGAGCGGCTGGAGGAAATCTACAACAGCCTTGCCCTGCAGGTGATGAAAATAGAATATGCGGCCCTGGATGATATAAAAACTATTATTAACGGCATTTACCCGGGCCTCAATATTCAGCTGGATAACAAGAACCGTCAGATTATACTGCAGGGGATGGAAACCAGAGTTAGTGAGGCCCGAAAGCTGGTTTCACTTATCGATATTCAGAGTGAAAGACATGATTATATGAGGATCATAAAACTAAATGATATCAAGCAGGAGCATGCCCTGGGGGCTCTGGATTCATTTTTTCCCGGGCTGCAGATGGTTCGGGTTGACAGCAGTATGGTGATTAGAGGGGCCCGGGATACAGTGGAGGAAGCTGTTCACCTGATGGCTGAACTGGATCTGCTGTTTGATGGAACCCGGCAGGTTGAAAAGCCTGATCTCCGGCGGGAGATTTCTTTTGTCAAACTGGAGTATTCCGATGTTCACAAGACAGCCGGATTAATTCGCAGTGTGTTTCCCGAAATTAATATTCAAGAAGATATACGCAACAGCCAGTTGATTCTGGTCGACAGCCGCGAAGAGACGAAAGAAGTGCTTAATTTTATTAAGAAAATTGATGTACCACTGCCCTCAGAAGAAAAAGCTGAAGAACAGGAAATTGAAATAACCACTGTGACCAGAATGATTGATCTGGAAAACATGATTGCCGGTGAGGAAATTGAAAAAGTAAATCTTCTTTATCCGGAGCTGCTGCTGGTTGTAATCCAGGACACTCTGGTAATAAATGGTGAACAGGAGCTAGTGAGCCAGGCTGCTGACTTTGTTCAGGAGATAAAAGAAAAGGCGGCCCTCAGGGCAGAACAAGAAGCGATACTGGCTGAAGAAGAGAGGCAGAAAGAGCTTGAGATGCTGGCTGACCTGGAAGCTCAGAGGGAAAAAGAAAGAGAGGCCGAACTCGCGGAAGCTGTTCTGGAGGAAAAACAGGTAAAAATTTATCAGATTGACCATGTAAATGCCGAAAATTTATACCAGATGATAACCAGTGTTCACAGGGATATTGACCTTACTCTGGATGGGGCTAATAACAGGCTAATTTTCAATGATACAGCCCGGAAAATAAAGGCAGCCGAACAGCTAATCCAGGAGCTCAATGTACCCCAGAAACAGGTTATAATTGAAGCCCGGATTGAAGAAATATCCCGGACCGACCTGAAAAGAATCGGGGTTGACCCCGATGATTTAAGTCAGATAAATTTCATTCAGGATGCCGGCAGCCTGATTTCAGGTGTAGAGCTAACCCTGCCCAGTTTTCTGAAAGTTCTCCGGGACCAGGGTAAAAGTCAGACTCTGGCCAGCCCCCGGCTGATGACCTTAAACGGTGAAGAGGCCAAACTGCTGATCGGGGACCAGGTTCCCATCCTCCTGGAGCGGGTGGAAGATGGTCAGGTAGTAACCAGTATCGAATATATTGAAGCAGGTATAACCCTTGAATTTATTCCCTGGGTAACTGATGAAGATGAGATAATTCTGGAAGTCGCCCCCAAGGTCAGTACCCTTGGCCAGTCCGCAGGGCCCGGAGGGCTACCCAGTGTAAATACAAGGGAAGCGGAAACAAAAATACGGCTGCAGGACGGCCAGATGATCGCTATTGGAGGTCTTATTCAGCAGGAAGAAATTGAGAATATTTCCCGGATTCCCCTGATTTCTGATATCCCAATTTTGGGACATCTATTTAAGTATCAGCGGCTGCAGAACAGAGAGACTGAACTGCTGATTCTGATCACCCCGACCGTGGTCAAAAAAGATATGCAGATTGAATCCCGACCCCGGGATTTAAGTGGTGAGGTGCAGATAGATGAGCTGGTTATTGATAGAAATGAGGCTTCAATAACCGACCTGGGAGCCGAAGATGGTATGGCCCTGTTTGCGGAGGAAAAACATGAACGGGATAATTACCGAAAAGCACAGGAGGTTGGTATTGTTCTGCTGCTGGCAGGTATAATATACAGCCTTATAAATTAAAAAAACCACAGGTGACCGGGAAAGATAACAATAGCGGCCGGGCACTTGTGGTTTTTTGACTTTTTGTATTAACTGAGAGTTTAACCGGTTTAACTTAGGCTTGAGCAGTGCTTTTTCACATTAATATATACTGTTTTTCTCCATAATTGTTAATAGGTTTAAGTATATGCTGCTGTCAGCTGAGATGAACACTTTGCTGTCCTTCATTTTATTCACTACAGGGGCCGGTACTCATTGACCAGTTCAAAAAGATTTCCGGAATAAATCCGGTGATTGTTTTCAATCCTCTGGATCACCTTTTCTACCTCCCGGAAAACGATACCGGACAGCAGTACCAGAATTTTATTCTCCCCCCACCGGGTAACAACATCATTCTGCCGTAAATTTTTCTTAAGTGTTTTTTGAAAGATATCGATTTCTGTGGTCAGGTCCTGCTCTGAAGTCTGATCTTTGTTGTGGGGAACAAAAGTGACCGACCACAGAATGTTATCCTGGCCGCTGCGCTGCTGTTTTAACTTTTCCAGGCGGTATATCTTGCCAAAGGTCTCAGGATCACAGAAAAAAACACCCTCTTTTTCTATCTGAAAGAGATATTCATCAAGGGTAATATCTTGATCATGGATTATTCTGCCTCCGGGGTCTATCTCCTGTATGCTTTTTGTGGATTCAAAAAGAGAGGATAGCCTGGAAGATGGTTCAATCCCCAGCTCCCGGTCAAAAAGGGAGACCACCTTTTTAAAATGGCTTCTGGCCTTTTCCTGTTTGTCCTGCTGCAGCAGGGTTTTGATATAATAATAGTGCAGATTTTCTTCATAGGATTCAAAATCCAGGGCAGTGTCACATACTTTTTCTATTTTTGAATAATCTTCTTTCTGGTCCAGAATAAAAATCATGTTCAGTACACTGTCCAGGAAAATTTTATGATAATGATCCCGGTTTAAAGAAAGCCAGTCTTCATAAACCAGGTTGGGCAGATAGGGGCCCTGATAGAGGCTCAGTACTTTTTCATATAAGCGCAAAGATTGAGCGGGATCGGTGCTGCTGTATTCATTGGCCTGCCGGGCAGAGGTGGTCAGGTCTTCTGTATCCAAAAAATATTTATCTGAGTTAAAATTAAATTTATAGCTGCCGGCGGAAAATAATATAAAATCTTCATTTAGACCATCATTTAAAATTTTCCGCAGCCGGTAGACCAGGTTTTGAAAGGTATGTTTGGGGTTTTTATAGTTGTGGTCGGGCCACAGGGTGCCCAGGATAACCTCCAGATTCTGGCTGTTCTCCCGGTGGGTTATCAAATATTTAAACAGCTTCCACAGCTTATAATAGCTGCCGGTAGTTTCAGAAATACACTCTCCATTTTTTATAACCTGAAAATCACCCAGGGTATAAATCTCCAGAGCTCGGTTATCAGTTCTGTTTTCGGGCATACCATCCCCCCCTTTTTTCCCCACCCTGTTTAAAAAATAATACAAAAGATATATAAGCTTCTAAAAATATATAATATAGCTGCCAGAGCTGCCGGTTTTCTGTCGGTAGTGTTTTTTAAAATAACAATAAATGCAAGAAAATTGCAATTTATTATAGTTTACAAAATATTTAATAAATTAAGCCTGTATATATAAATTCTATATAAAAAAGAAAAAACCTTCTATTTTATTATTTTTTTGTTTTTTTATTTGTTTTTTTTATATTTTATCCTTTGAGTACGGCCAGAGGTTTAAGCCGCAGCAGGGGGCGGGCCAGTTCTGTTTTCTGAAGAGATTCAATCACAGTATCAACATTTTTGTAGGCCAGTGGTGATTCATCCAGCAGACTGGAGTTTGAACCGGAAACCACCTTAATGCCCCGGATACTGTCCCTGTGCTGCTGGTCGGTAATTGTTCTTTTAGCCTCCCGGCGGCCCATTGTTCTTCCCGCTCCATGGGCCACAGATTCAAAGGAGAGGACGGTGGCCTCACTGTTCAGAGAGGTGACCAGAAAGCTTCCGGTCCCCATGGAACCGGGGATTAGAGCCAGCCCATTTTTGGCCAGACGGGTGGCTCCCTTGCGGTGGACCAGAACCTCCCGGGGGCTGCCGCTGATAACATGTGTTTCTTTTTTGGCTATATTGTGGGTCAAATCATAAACCAGGTTTAATCTGGCCTCCGGGAAAATACGCTGTACTGTCCGCCGGAGCTGTTCGGTAAGAAGCTGGCGGTTGGCGAAGGCAAAGTTCGCAGCACAGGCCATGGCCCGGAAGTAATTCTGGCCCTCCTTTGAGCTGAAAGGAAATGAGGCCAGGTTTTTGCCGGGCAGATCAAAAGCATAGCTTTGTATTTTATTTTTTGCCCGGTCAATATAATCCTGGGCTATCTGATGGCCAAAGCCCCGGGAGCCGGTGTGGATCATAAAAGCTGCATTGCCGGGATTTATGTCCTTTATATGTTCATTTTCAGAATCATATATCTGATCAATTTTCTGTATTTCGACAAAATGATTGCCACCTCCCAGAGTTCCCAGCTGAGTTTTCCCGCGGTCATAGGCTTTGGCTGAAACTTTACTGAAATCGGCTCCGGGAATATGTCCGTTTTCTTCACAGTTTTGGATGTCCTCCTCTGTACCGTAATTTAGTTCACTTACGGTATAGGGAAGTCCCTGTTCCACAATTTTTGAGAACTCCTTCCGGGAAAAACTTTGCCGGGATTCACTGCCCACCCCGGCAGGAATGTCCTGTTTCATAACCTGGCTTAGTTCTTCTGTTTTTTCTTTTATATGCTCCACTTCCAGATTGCTGGACAAAAGTCGGACCCCACAGTTAATATCAAAACCAACTGCCCCGGGAGAGATTACTCCTTTATCCACATCACAGACCATAACTCCCCCGATAGGCAGGCCATAACCCAGGTGTATGTCGGGCAGACCGACCACACCCAGTACCCCCGGAAGTTCCCGGGCATTAAACAGCTGCTGGAGAGAGTCCTGTTCAATTTCCCGATAGATGGTTTCACTGGCAAACAGCCGGACCTCACATTGACCGGGTTTTTCAGGTTCAAATTTATAATATTTCATATAAATCACTCCCTGGTTTTTATAGACAAGGCTGGATACTTATCAAAATGTTGTTCTCAAAAGTTCTTAAATATCTTCAGGTTCTTCAGAAACTTCTTTTTTGTCCTCAACTTTTTCTTTTATTTCCTGAGAAACTTGCCGGTCATAACCCCGGAGCATTAAGACTGAACAGGGAGCTTCTTCGGCAATGATGTCGGGGATAGAACCAAAAAGGAAATTTTTAAAGGTCCATTCATTGGAAGCCCCCATAATGATTAAGTCCTGCTGATTTTCTTTAGTATAATTTATTATCCCCTCCACAATTTTTTGAGTTTTAATAATTTTGATTTTCAGATTTACTTCCGGTAAGATAATGTCTTTGAGATCTGATCTTACTTTTTCAATTTCTTTTTCTTTATTTCCCCGGGGTCCAAGAACCCGAAGTATGGTCACTTTTTTATCTCCTTCATGACCCATTACTATTTTTTGGGCTAAGGCCACTCCAAGCCTGGAGTGGGGTCCTCCTCCAAAGGGAATTAATATTTTATTTAATTTATCCAGGCCTTTATTCTTTAAAACTCCCACTGAACATGGAACATGACGAACCAATCTTTTAACCATACTGCGATAAATATGACCAATACTCATAGATCCATGCCAGCCCAGAACCATGAAATCAATATCCTCACGTGCTGCTTCTTGATATATAGTATCATATTTTCGACGACCATATAAAATACGGGGGTTAATATTTACATTGTGTTTTTCTCCAAATTCAGCTGCCAGTTTCTGCATCTCTTTTCTAACTTTTAATTTTTTTTCCATTACTCTATGTTTAAGATCACCAACATCAAGAGGAGCCTGTTTTGGAACCTCAATTACATTAAGGGTACTAATTTTGCCTTCCAAAGGGCTGGACTCAACGATCGCTGTTGAAACTTTAAGTAGAGGTATTTCATGCTCCGGATTGGCCATGGGAGTTAAAACATGATAATTTTCCTTTTCCATAAATTCTTCCTCCATACTTTTTCCTTCAGAAATTTTCGAAACTGCGGGTGTTCCG
>Ga0207421_10007897_pt1 | contig 11201 bp, 20 predicted proteins | sample SodLakKL_010_SED_4_FD_187542 | JGI IMG/M metagenome (GOLD analysis project Ga0207421, IMG submission 187542) | Alkaline sediment microbial communities from Lake Tanatar, Kulunda Steppe, Russia - 8KL_010_SED (SPAdes) (version 2) | ecosystem: Environmental > Aquatic > Non-marine Saline and...
AAAGAAGCTACATATTATGAAGTATATTATCAATTTTTATATAAAGTTTTAGAAGATCCATTATCATATAATACAAATATTTTAGGTTCTTTTTATAAAAAGGATTTTGAAAATTAATTTGGTATATATAATTTTTTTTTGTATATTTTTAATATATGAAAGATCTAGTTTTATTAAATCTCCTTGAATCTGTTTTAGGAAAATCTAAACCTACTTCAAAGGGTAATTACTCATTTAAATGTCCCAAATGTATTAAGCAAGATGATAAATACAAGTTAGAAATTTGTGTTGATACTGAATCAATAAATAAAAAAGGTAAATCTGCTTATGGTAATTATGCTTGTTGGAGATGTTCATCAACAGACGATGAAATGAAGGGGGAAAATATTTATACTCTTTTTAAGAAACTTAATATACCCAAATCCAAATTTGAAGAATTATCTTTTATATATAAATCTACTAAAGTAAACCCCAACTATAATTATGAAGCCTCTAAACAAATAAAATTACCTGATGAATTTATATCTTTAAATAATAAAAACTTAAGTTTAAATGGTAAGCATGCTTTAAATTATCTATTAAAGAAAAGAAATTTAACTTTATTAGATATCCAAAAATATAATATAGGATATTGTGAAGAAGGTATGTATTCAAATCGAATTATTATACCTTCTTATGATTATAAAGGAAATATAAATTATTTTTCCTCAAGAACATTTATACCAGATGAACCCAAAAAATATAATAATCCGCCATTCAGCAGGGATATAATACCTTTTGAATTATATATAAATTGGGATTTACCTTTAATTATATGTGAGGGGGTTTTTGATGCAATTGCTTTAAAAAGAAATACAATTCCTTTATTTGGAACTATTATTACAAGAAAATTAATGGAAAAACTTGTTTCAAATAAAGTTACTAATATATATTTTATATTAGATAATGATGCTTTTAAAAAGTCATTAAAATATAGTGAATATTTAATTAAAGAAGGAAAAAAAATATATTTTATAAATTTATCTAATGATGAAGATCCTTCAAAAATAGGTTTTGTTAACATGTTAGATATATTATATAAATCTAAGCCTTTAAATTTAAAAGATTTAATGAAATTAAAATTTAAACTATGAATGAAAATATAATAAGTTTCCAAAATAGGGATTATAATTTAGATGAAGAAACTGAACAAATAAATTTTTTGGACCAAAGATTTTATAAAAGGAAAAATGAATACTATCCTTCAATAACTTACATACTTCAATATTACCCAAAAGATTCTAATTTTATAAACTGGTTAAAAACACAGGGTTTGAATTCAGACTATATTGTAAAAAAAGCATCTAAAGAAGGTACCCAAACTCATAAACTTATAGAAGATTATTTATTAGGGAAAAAAATAAAATGGTTAAATTCTAGAGGTAATCCTAAATATTCTATAGAAGTTTGGGAAATGTTGCTTAAATTTAAAGAATTTTGGGAAACATTCAAACCTAAATTAATAAATTCTGAAATTTTATTATACAATGATAAATATAAAATAGGAGGTACTTGTGATTTAATTATAGAATTAAATAATGAGTTATGGCTTATTGATTTAAAAACTTCTAATTATCTTCATAAATCTTATGATTTACAAATTTCGGCTTATGTAAAATGTTATGAAAGAATGTTTGATAAAAAAATTGATCAAGCAGGAATTTTATGGTTAAAATCTTCCAAAAGAAAATTAAATAAAGAAAAAATTTGGGGTAAAGGGTGGGAGTTATACAAATCTAATAGATCAATAGAAGAAAACTTTTCATATTTTAAAAAAGTATATGAGTTATTTAAATTAGAAAACCCAAATGCAGCTCCTATATTTAATTCATATCCCACTGAAGTAAGTCTTTAATATATCTAAAAAATAAGGCCGTGAAAATTTGGTTTTTTTCTAAATTTTTCGTATATTTATAATAAATTGGCCCTTAAACATACTGAATATGAAGTATTAAAACATTAAATATGGTTAAATTAATAACTTTACTAAAAGAAATTCAAAATGATAACTTTCCTAAGGCTATATTTTTATCAGGTCCTGCAGGAAGTGGTAAATCTACTATCATAAATAAATTAGTTGATATTTCTAAATTTAACATTCTAAATATAGATGATGTGTATGAAGAATTATTGAAAGATTTAGATATAGGAACGGATCAAACTAAATTTGGACCTGAAGAATTATCCCAAGCAGCAAAAATGATGGGTAAAGCTCAAAAAGTTACAAAAGACAAATATGAAAAATCCAAAGAAAATTTACAAAATATAATAATTGATGGAACAGGGGCAGCATCAAATCCACTTTTAAAGAAAAAACAAGAACTAGAAGATTTAGGATATGATACCTTTATGATTGCATTATATGTATCACCGATAACAGCATTAAAAAGAAATTTACAAAGAAAAAGAAAATTAATGCCTTCTATAGTTCTTAGAACATGGAGAGATTATAATAAAAATTTAGATTTATATAGGGAAGAATTTGGTAATAACTTCTCATTAATAAATACTGATGATAAAGATGTTCCTGTTGAATATAATTTAGATTATATTAAAAAACATTTTCTTGATAAATATAAAGTTAAGGGAAAACCAAAAACTCCTGAAAAGGAAGAAAAAAGAAAAAAAGAAAAAGAAAAAATAAATCAAGATATAAAAGAATTAATTAAAATATCAAGAGATTTTGATAATATAGAAGACGTTAAATTAAAAATAAATAAATTATTATGAAAAAACAAGAATTAAGACAATTGATTAGAGAAGAAATAGAAACTTTTGATAATGTTGAAAAAGTAACTCTATATTTAGAAAAAGAATTAGAACTAGGAAACCTTCAAAAATTTGATATAGATGAAGATGAAATATATTCAGCTGCCAGTAGATTAGGAATAAAACTTGAAGAAGGAGAAGCTGAAGATATTTTACTTAATTTGGAAGATTACAATAAATAAAAATATAAAAAACTATGTCAAAAATTAAAATTTCAGACTTATACCAAAAACAAACACTTAAAGAAGAAAGAGGTTTAAGAAGTAAACTTGAGGATATAGCTAAGAAAAATTTGGGTATTAAAACTTTAAAAACCCAAAATAGAGATTCTCAAGACTTTCATGATTTAGCTGTTTGGAAAATTGAATCAGCATTAAAAGCAGCTTACAAATTAGGGAAACAATCTAAAGAACAAGAAACAAAACAAGATGAAGAAAAATAATTTGAAAAGTTTAATAAGAGAAACTTTAGAAAGATATAAAAAAGGTTTGTATCAAGCTAAACCTGATGATTATATTAAGGTTGGGGTTGAAGGAACTAGATATAAAGAATCTATTAAAATAGATAAAATAGTTTCAAATGATAGACTTCAGGATGAAAATGGTAATATTTGGAATAGAGATGGTACTTTGTTTAGATATAAACATATACGCCATTTACCAAAACATTTAAGAAAAGATAAACATGTTAATGCCCAACTTATCACTCAAGAAGATTTTAATGAACAATATAAAGATATAAAAGTAAATTTTTTAAGAAAATTTAAGTGGGAAGATATGGATATTAGTGAATTGGAAAAAATAATAGACCAACTGCCTATAAAACAGGCAAATAGATTAAGACATTCTAGATTTAAAAAGAAATGAAAAATAAATCTTTTAATCATATAATATTAGAATCAATTTTAGGGGAGTCTAAAAATATAGCATTAATACCAGGTTCATTCAAGCCCCCTCATGCAGGACACTTTTATGCAATTCAAGAAATTTCTAAACATCCTAATGTAGAAGAAATTATAATTTTAGTTGGCCCTAAAGAAAGAAATGGAATTACCCAAGAAGATAGTTTACAAATATGGGATATATACAAAAAATATTTACCCACCAATATAACAATAGAAACTTCTGAAGCTTCCCCCATAAAAGATACTATAGATATAGTAGGTTCTAACCCACAAAATTTATATATTTTGGTTGTTGGATATAGAGATGAATCTGACCTTAAAGATTTAGATAGATTTAAAAGTTTGGAAGGAAAATATAAAAATTTTAAACAATTAAATATTAAAGGAGATTCTAAATTTAGAGCAAGTAATTTAAGAAAAGCTATTCAACAAAAAGATAAATATGGGATAATAAAACAAATTCCAATAGATTTATCCGAAGAAGATAAAGAAAAAGTATTAAATGTTTTATTAAATAAAGTAGTTATTAAGGAATTAGAAGTAGAGGGGTATGGGGGGGTAAAAAAAAGTCATTTAGATAATTATAATTTATATAACCCAAAAGATGTGGAGGAATTTTATGAAGGGATTAAGAATGTTATATCTGAATTTAATAAATTATCTTCTAAAGAAGAATTAAAAGACCCTAAAATCAAAGAAAATATTGAAGAAACTATTAAATTAGTTTCAAATTATTTTAACCTTTCTGAAAATAAAACTAGAATAATAATAGAAAATTGTATAAATGATGTCTTAAGAAATAAAAAAGGGAGATTACTACCTAACATATTAAAAGAATCAGGATATGATGGAATACATTTAAATAATATATGTCTTATCATATTTCCGGGTAAATTAAAACCAGTAATTTTTGAATGGTCTAAGTATTTACCTAAAATACCAAAAGAAAAAGAACAAAAATTTTGGGGTTTACATTATAATATACTCTCTGAATTAGAAAAATTATCTAAGGAGGTTGGATTAGAAGGAGCTTATAAAGAATTAAAGAAAAAATTTCAAAATTTAGAGTCTTTCCGTAAAAAAGATAAATTGGAAGCTTTAGATTATTTTTACCAAATTATTAAAGAAGGAAAACTTCCTCTAAATGAAATATTAAAAATAATAAATAAAAAAGTCATACTTAAAGAAAACCAAGAACATTTAAAAAATATGTCTCTTGATGAAATGATAGAGTCTTTTAAAAGTTTTATTAAAGAAAAGGGGATAAATATAAAACAAAGTTATAAAGTAAACCTTATTGAAGATGAAGATAATTCTAAATTACCTCTACCTTCAACAGCATATTATAACCCAAATGATAGTTCTATAAATATTCATAAAACAAATAGAGATAATAAAAGTATATTAAAATCTTTAGCACATGAAGTTGTTCATTTATATCAAGATGAACAAGGTAAAATACCTGAACTTACCACAACAAATATAAATGAAGATGGGGATTTATTACAATTAGAAGCTGAAGCTTATTTGTTGGGGGGTTTATTATTTAGAATGTGGGAGGATCAAATAAAAACTAAATAACTATGAAAAAGGGCGAATTAAAAAAATTAATTAGGGAAGAAATACAAAATTCTCACCCAACTGTTGGGGATTTAATCAAATATTTACAAAAATATGATGAAAACGAAAAATTATATTTAACAGATGGGAATTGGATAGGTCCAACTCCATCAAATAAAATAAGCAAACTAATATTTAAATCAGGTCCCCAACAAAATATTTATGTTAAATCTTCTATAGGTAAATAAAAAATGAAGAAATATGAAACTACAAGAACTAAGAAAACTCATTAAAGAAGAAATAGAAAATAAACTTGATGTGAAGGTGGATGGGGATTATATAGAAATTAAATCTCCTTTGGGTGTATTAGATGGTTTTATTGATGAGAAGAGTAAATATAGGTTAAAAAATTTCCCTGAGGATGATATTATAATGTTTTCTGATACTATTGAAAATAATCGAAATTACAAAACTACTTTAAATATATTAAAACACCATCAAATACCTTACAAAATAAGAAAATCAAGAACTGATAATGCAGTAAGGATAATGATAAATATAACAGACATACTTACAGAAAAAAATTAAATTATGAAAACATTAAAAATTATAACATTATTAATCATAAGTTTTATATTTATATCTTGTTCTACACAAAAAAATATAAATGTTTATGATGATATTTATTATACACCTACTTCATCAAATGAAGATACTATTACTAGAGTAGTAATTTTACCTGAAAAAAAAGTATTTATATATAATTATTTATTATTATACCCTTCTTTTTATAGAATTAATTGGTATCATATATGTCCTTACTACCCTTGGAGATTAAGATTTCCTAGATATGGGTATTATTGGAATACTCCTTTATATTGGGGTGGGTATTATAGGTTTTATTACCCATATAGATATAGCTATGCAAGTATTAATTATTATTTTGGTCCTAGAAGATCTGTAGGAACAACTGTTCCTAGATCTAGATCTGATGGTAGACTTTCTAGACCAAGAAATATAACTTCTTCTGAACAAAATAATAATGTAAACCAAAGACTTCATATTAGGAGAGAAACAGAAAGACCTCAAACCAGACAAATTTCAACAAGTAGAGAAAGAGATAGATCTTTAAATACTAGTCAACCTAATAAATCTAACATTAATAGGAGTACATCAAGCCAATCTAGCAGAACTAGATTTAATATAAATCAGTCTAATAATAGATCTAGATCTAATATAAATCAATCTAGTGGGAGTAGATCAAAACCTTCCCCCACACAAAGTAGTAATAATAGAAGTAGAAATAGATAAAATATGAAATATCAAATATATTGTGATTTAGATGGAGTTTTAGCTGATTTTAATAATAGATTTGAAGAGTTTAGTGAAGGAATTTCTCCAAAAAACTATGAAGCAATGTATGGCTTAGATGAATTTTGGGATTTAATTAATGAAATAGGGGTGAGATTTTGGGTGGGGATAAAGTGGTTACCTGATGGAATTAAATTATGGAGATATATAAAAAAATATAATCCTACTTTATTATCAGCTCCTTCTAGGGATAAAAGTTCTGAAATAGGGAAGAGGTTATGGGTAAAAAAACATTTACCAGGAGTTAAATTAATTTTAATTCAAGCATCTTTAAAAAAAGAATATGCAAATTCAAACTCCATTTTAATAGATGACTTTCACAGAAATATAGAAGATTGGGAGGAGAGTGAAGGAATTGGTATATTACATAGGAATTATAATAACACAATAAAACAATTAAAAAAATTAGAGTTATGACCTTTAGACGTTTAATAATTTCAGGGGAATCCATAAATAGATATAAAGAGGAAACTAAAAAATATATAGGAGGAGTTTACTTTAAAACAAATTACCCTGATGTAGATATAAGAATAATTAAATCTCCTTTTAAAGAAAATACTTTGGTAATAGATATTAAGGGAGAAGGAGCGGATTCAGTAGCCAAAAAATTAAGAGATCAAGGAACTAAATATAAATTAAGTGGGGTGATAAAAAACAAAAAATCTCATACTATAAAATAAAAATCATGAAAGCTGTGGGTTATTTAATAAAAAATAAATCAAAATTAGATGTAAATTTAGAAAATTTAAACAATCATTCTTTTAATAGAAAAAAAGTGAAGAGAAGTATAAAAAATGCTACTTCTTTACTTAGAGATAAAATATATCCTGAATTATCAGATAAAGAATTGATATTTTTTAATAATAAATTTTCTGAATTTTTAAAATTTTAAATATTTATGATGGACAATATATTGAATAAACCTTTTAAACAAAATGATGTTAAAAGGTTGAGAAATCTTGTTTCTGGGGAATCAAATGAAAAATCTTCAACTGGTGTGGGTTATGAAAAAAATGTTGAAGAAAGAGAAGAGGGAGAGGTTTTTGAAGAGGGGGGTAGAAAATGGGTAATAGAAAATGGAATTAAAAAAAATATAAATAAAAATATTGTTTATAATAAAATTCCTCTTTTTTGTCCTAAATGTAAAAAAATAATGAATCATTCTAATGATAAAATTTTTTATAACCAATATAATCACTGTTTTGAATGTCAAATTTTATTTGAAACTAAATTAAGAGTTAAAGGTAAATGGGATGAACATAAAAATAACATAATTAATGAAGATATAGATAATTTAATTAAAGATTATTCTTTATGGATTGATGAGGAAATGGAAAAAACTTGTAATTCCTATATAACTGAGAGTGGGGACCAAGAAAAATGGATGGGTAATGTAAAAAATAAGTTATTAGAAGAAAAACATAAAACTATAAACTTTTTAAAAAAAATAAGGAAGTAAATAAATGGAATTAACTATTTTGGTAACTATATTAGTAGCATTAATAACTTCAATATTTGGGCCTATGATAGTATCTTGGTTTAAAATTAAACTAGAATTCTCTCATAAAAAATCACTTATCGAAAGAGATATAATTTTTAATAAAAAAATTGATTCACAATTACATAATATAATGGATCGTTTGGGGTGTGATAGAATTTGGGTGGCACAGTTCCATAATGGGGGTAATACATATCCTACAGGTAAATCTATTCAAAAGTTCTCTGTGTTTTATGAAAAAATAAAACCTGAAATAGAATCTGTTAGAGAAATTTTTCAAAATATACCTCTTTCATTATTTCCTAATATATTATGTAGTTTATATAGAGAGGGAGAAATTCATAATAAGAATTTTAATGCTGAAGATAGTAATTTATTTAAAATAAAAAATCAAGTTAAATTTGATTCAAAATCTTCATATTTATTTACTATAGATAATTTTGATGGAAACTTTATGGGTATGTTAAACATAGATTTCATTAAAGAAGAACATAATTTAACTCCCCAAGAACTAAATTATGTAAGAAATAGAGTTGGAGTTATAGGAAGTCTATTATCTAAATATAGTAAGGTTTCTTTAAAAGATTTTAATAATACAAAATTCCCACAATATGTATAATAAAAACATAAAAACATGAAAAAATCAGAATTAAGACAAATAATTAAAGAAGAGGTTGAACTTTTTTCTACACCAAAAGGAATTTCTTTTTCTGATGTAATTGAATTAGTAATTCAAGAGTTAGCCAAATTACATAGAGTAGATTCAAATATCAAAGAACATTTTTCAGAATTTGAAGATGTTGAAGATATAAAAGATTTGCTATATGTATTAGATGATCATGGGTTTGACTGGGAAGACGGGATAAGCTTTGTATTTGATTCAATTGTAGAAAAGTAAAAATAATTTAAATAAATAAACAAATGAGTAAAAACAGATTTCAACAATTAGCAGGTTTAAAAGAATCATCTAACATTTCTCCTAAAAATAAAATAAGAGGGATTATTAGAGAATCTTTAAACAATTTAAGAGAAGATGATGAAGATCAAGAAGAACTAGAAGATGAAGGTATAGAAGATGAAGGTATAGAAGAACCTACCACATCAGGAGACCCAATTAAACAAGTTCAGGATGCTTTATCTAAAGCCCAATCACATGCCCGTGAATTGGATGATGAAAAGTTATTAACACAAATAGGTAATACTCTTACATATTTTGTTAGAACCCACGTCGCAAATTCTTCTCCTGAAGAAGATGGAGAAGATATAAGTTTTCCTCTTGATGATGAAGAAATAGAATAAAAATTATAATATGGACTTAAATACCTTAAGGAATAGGATAAAACTCTACGTTAAAAAGATTTATAAAGAAAAATATGAATCTAAGGAAGATCCTTCTGGGTATAATAAATTATCCAAATTTGAGGAACTTCAAAAAATCTTAACTAGTCTTTTAACAGATGATTTTAATTTTTTTCTAAAAGGTATTGATTGGGTAGCACCTAGACCAACAACTTTTAGAATTAGATTAAAAAATGGTGCTGATTTTTATTTAATATATAATGAAAATACATGGGTGGCACAAATAGAAGGAAAAAAATATTATTTATTAGGGGTAGATGAAGAAGAAAAAGCAGTTAATTCTATTTCTAAATTGTTAAGATATAAATATACCGAACAAGAGGAAAAAGGAGAAAGTTAATGATCTTAAAAAAAGGAAAATATGATAAATTAGTTAATAAACTTTCTAAACAAACTATGGAATTTATTAAATTTTCTAGAGATATTTACCTTGAAGACCACCCCAACTTTGAAGACCAAAAAAAATTTGATACTTATTATATTGAAGAAATTCCATTAAATGTTTGGGGTTTAGATTTTTTAATTGAAATAAATATTAAAAGAATATCTCTCCCTAATATTAAAGAATGTATTGATTTTTATGGGGGGTATTATTATAAAGACGATATTTTATTATTGAGTCTCCATATAGATCCTAATAAAGAACCCAAAAATTATAATTATTTATTGGGTGTTATTAAAGATGTGTATAGACATGAATTAACTCATGCTACCCAAGCAATAAGAAATGAGTTAACTGATGAAGATAAGTATGAAGAAACTTGGGAATATTTTATTTTACCCCACGAAATTCCTGCTATGGTTCATGGTTTATATTCAAAAGCTAAACATTTAAAAAAAGATTTTAAAGAAGTTGCTAAACATTATTTAAGTAAACAATTTGAGTTAGGGAATATAGAAACCCAAGAACAGTATAAGAAAATACTAAAAATTTGGACAAATTATTATAATAAAAATATAAAATTATGAAAAAATCACAATTAAGAAAACTCATAAGGGAAGAGATAAAACACTTAACTGAAAATCAATTATCAATGTTTGATAAAGAGGAAAGTGTTGAAGAAGAAGATGTAATTTACACTAAAAAATTGGCTAAACATTTAGATAAACTAAATATTCCTTATAAGTTTGATACAGAATACCTGGAAGAACTTACAGATATTCCAATTTTAACTTTAAAAATTTTAAATCCTCACACTAAAGATTATATTTATGCTGGATATGATTTTGTGGGATATGTAGTTGAGGGTGATGGTCTTAGTGATGGAGGTTTAGATCAAGCTTCATTAGATGAAACTATAAAATATTTAAAAAATCTTTTTAGCAAAAAACCATCAAATTTTAAACAAGCTGGGGAAAGAGGTGGTTTTGATATGAGAGGAATAAATTAAATCTAGACTAGATTCATAGCCTAGTCGAAATTAAATAACTTTAAAAAATGAGCTGTGGCCATAACTTGGCTTTCAGCTCTTCTTTTTGTACATTCATAGTATGAAATTAACAAATGACGCTTTAGGTAGAATTAAAAAATCATGTAAAAATAAATTATTAAACTTGTATTATAAAAAATTTTATTACTCTTATGAAAAAGAAATTTAAAAAGTTAGTGTACATAGGAGCTGGTGTTTCGGCTATGTACGGAGTTCTACATTTAATCAAGAATGGATATGACCCTTCTCAAATAACAATTATAGATAAAGG
>Ga0207421_10007899_pt1 | contig 11201 bp, 11 predicted proteins | sample SodLakKL_010_SED_4_FD_187542 | JGI IMG/M metagenome (GOLD analysis project Ga0207421, IMG submission 187542) | Alkaline sediment microbial communities from Lake Tanatar, Kulunda Steppe, Russia - 8KL_010_SED (SPAdes) (version 2) | ecosystem: Environmental > Aquatic > Non-marine Saline and...
AATGCGCGCCACCTCCAGGTAGGGCATACGGGCATTTTTTGAGAGGATTTCCAGGATTCTCCTGTCTGTGGCATCTACCAAAAAACCTTTCTCCATGACAGTGACTTATTTTAAAACAGTGATTTTTATAAAATAAAATAATAACAAAAATACGGCTTTTTGCTTACATTTCGTAACCCATATTAAGAATTGAAAAAAAATTTTGTGTATATCTCCGGAATATTTGAAAATTTTAATATTTTTGCCTCTGAAAACACACACGTTTGTGTGTAATGACCAAAAAACCCGGTGCCATGAAATTTGATCCCGCATCCAACATCCAGGACTTACTGCAGTTTGGTGAATTTGGAGATGTCAATCCATCCATCACCGATTCCGCCACCTATACTTTTATGGAGGCGAAAACTATGGTAGATACATTTACAGGGGAAGAGGAGGGCTGCTTCCTTTACTCCCGCCACTGGAATCCTTCCAACCGCTATCTTGCGGACGCCATGGCTGCCATGGAGGGTACAGAGTCAGCCTGGGTTACAGCCTCAGGCATGGGAGCCATCACCACTGCCATCCTGCAGTTATGCAACAGTGGAGATCACATTGTTTCAAGCATCACCACCTATGGCGGCACCTTTGCCTTTATGGCCAATTACCTGAAAAAATTCAACATCGACGTAACTTTTGTGGATATCACCCGCACAGACGAGGTGGAAAAAGCCATTGGTCCGAATACGAAGATGATCTATACAGAATCGATGACCAACCCGCTGCTGCAGATTTCAGATCTGCCCGTGCTGGCGGATATTGCCAACAAGCATGAGATCAAGCTGGTTGTTGACAACACCTTCACTCCCATGATGATGGCACCGGCAAAAATGGGTGCGCACGTGGTGGTATACAGCCTGACAAAATTTGTCAATGGTAAAAACGACTGCGTGGCTGGAGCGATCTGTGCCGACGCAGAGTTCATCAATGCCCTTGCTGATGTGAATACGGGATCGGCTATGCTGCTGGGCCCGGTACTTGATCCGCTTCGCTCCTCAGGCATTCATAAAAATCTGCACACACTGCACATCAGGATGAAGCAACACAGCCATAACGCGTTGTTTCTGGCAAAGAAACTGGAAGAAAGCGGATTGCGTGTAATTTATCCGGGGCTGCATTCACATCCCCAGCATGAGCTGATGAAACAGCTGATGCATCCCGATTTTGGATTCGGAGGCATGATCGCCATCGATTTGAAGACAAGCGAAAAGGCATCCAGCCTGATGGAAGCCATGCAGCTGAAAGGGGTCGGATATCTGGCGGTAAGCCTGGGCTATTTTAAAACGCTATTCAGTAATTCCGGCAAAAGCACTTCCAGCGAGGTGCCGGATGAGGTACAGGAAGAAATGGGTCTTTCAGAAGGACTGATCCGCTTTTCCGTAGGACTGGACCAGGATATTGACCGGACCTGGGACAAAATCCGGGAATGTTTGCAATCACTTGGCTATTTATAATTTTTCATAGCTCAATTCTGTTTTGTTTATCCCGCTCGGGCCTTTTATTCGGTGTTTTGGGGTTTAATCACGGCCCGAGCGGTTTTTTAAAACCCCGGTTAAACGAAAAAAATAAAAAAAACACGATGACTTAACACTTTTTGTGTTTTTTTTTGTTAACTTAAAAAACAAAAATGAGAATTTTGAGTTGTAATAATAACAAGTGACTATGATTAGAGCCTGAACAGGTTTTTCATATTCTTCATGTTGTTTTGGTTAGTTGATTGGTGGCCCCGGAGCACTTTTTAGTGCTCCGGGGTTTTTTTATTCATATTATACTTTGCTCACGCCCGATAAGCAGCCGCCATCCAATTTCACGGTCATCCGCCCGGGCGGTCCGGAACTGCTCATTCATTCATGAGACGTTCAATGTCATCGGGTGCTTTGGGGATGGGTTTTCCCAGCACACGGTATCCGTCACCGGTAACAAGTACATCATCCTCGATGCGTATACCTCCCGTTCCGACATAGGATTTCACCTCAGCATAATTGATAAACTCAGTGAATTTCTTTTCCTCTTCCCATTGCCGGATGAGCTCAGGGATGAAGTAGATGCCCGGCTCAACCGTGATTACAAAATTTTCCTGCAATTTGCGCCCAAGCCTTAAAGCGCCCAGGCCAAACATCTTGGATCTTTTGACCTCCTCATCGTAGCCCACAAAATCCTCTCCAAGATCTTCCATGTCATGCACATCAAGTCCGATCATATGACCGAGTCCGTGAGGCATAAACAGTGCATAAGCACCTTGTTCCACGGCTTGTTCCGGGTCTCCCTTGATCAACCCGAGATCTTTCAGGCCGCTTGCAATTACATTCGCGGCCAGCAGATGTAACCCCTTATTGGTTACCCCGGGCTTAATGGCATTGATCGCCCTGGTTTCGGCCTGCAGCACAATTTCATAAATCATGCGCTGTTTTTCATTGAAACGACCACCAACCGGGGTTGTCCGGGTATAATCAGCCGCATAATGCATCGGAGTTTCCGCACCCCCGTCCATCAAGAGTAAATGTCCCTCCTCCAGTTTATTGTCATGAGAGTGATTATGCAGTGTTTCTCCATGTACGGAGAGAATTAACGGATAAGCAAGCATCCCTCCGTGAGAAAGCGCAATCCCTTCCACCACACCGGCAATCTCCCGCTCATAAACCCCAGGCCTGGCCATTTTCATCGCAGTGGTATGCATCAGCTGAGTCACATCTGCCGCCTTCTCAATTTCTGCAACCTCCTGTGCTTCTTTTACGGAACGAATGGCTACCACTGCCCTGATCAGCTCTTCGGAAGCTTCTTCTGCCTGGACATCAGGCCGGATTTCAAGCAGAGACTCTAGCTGCAACTTATTCTCGGCTCTGTACGGGGGAAGAAAATGGATTTTTCTGCCATCCTGACGGGCCTTTTTTAAAAACTCTTCCAGGCGTGCAAAGGCAGCAGTTTTCCCCACCCCCGCTTTAGCAGAACGCTCCTTCAGGGTTGGCTGAGGGCCCATCCAGACAATGTCATCCAGGGTAAAATCATCCCCGAAAAGAATATCTTCTCCGCTTTCGGCATCGATCACACCGGCCAGCCCCTGCTGGTCCAATCCAAAGAAATACAGGAAGTTGCTGTCCTGGCGAAAGCGGTAAATGTTGCTTTTGTAATTCATGGGCGAATCCACATTGCCCGGAAGCAACACGATCCCTTTCCCCATCATTTTCCTGAGTTTGTCCCTCCGTCTGATATAGGTCTCTTTGTTGAACATGGTCAGTTTTTTAGATTAACAATTATTTGATTACATTCATCGCTGCTTTCACATACGGAAACAAATTTACAATTTTGCCGGGAACAAACTTACCGGGACAAGTTCCGGGCACACCCGAGAGTATTTCACAGCTTTCGCGTATGCTATATTATAACTAGAATCAAAAATTTAGAATCATTTTAAATAGTCGTTTAACTTGGAAAAGAATACCAAATCACATACATTTGTTTACGTACGATATCAGAATTTTTTTATGTTAACCGTTAATTCATCCCCATGAAAAAACCGCCTGTTGCTTTTGCTTCATTAAGCCATAAATACATCATGGCCCTGGCAGGCATATTCCTGATGCTTTTCCTCGTCTCACATCTGCTGACCAACCTGTTGATGCTGGCAGGAGATGAAGGCAAAGCCTTCGACCAGGCCGTTGAACTACTGGGCCACCCGGCTGTAAAAATAGTGGAATACATATTGTTCGCAGCTTTCCTGGTTCACATTCTGCTGGGTGTGCTGCTGCAACTTATCAATTACAATGCCCGGCCGGTGAAATACAAAAAGGCGCCCCGGACTGAGATCTCGACATTCTCGCGTTATATGTTCCACACCGGTGTGATTATTTTGGTGTTTCTTGTAATCCACCTGATCAATTTTTTCTTTGTAAGGCTGGGCTGGGCACCCCTTCCGGAATACGCAGAGCATTCGCATGACTTCAGGTCGATGGCAGTGGTTTTGTTTCAAAACCCCTGGTATTCGGGATTCTACGTGGTTTGCATGTTGTTTCTGGGCTTTCACCTGAAACATGCTTTTCAGTCCGCTTTCCAGTCGCTGGGGCTCAACCACACCAAATACACACCGGCCATCAAAATAATCGGCACCCTGTATGCGATTTTCATCAGCGTCGGATTTGCCATCATTCCGGTCTATTTTCTGTTTTTCTATTCTTCCTGAATCCGCCATCCACAAATACCCATTAGCAATGCAACAACTTAATTCCAAAATACCCGAAGGTCCGTTGGCTGACAAATGGAGCCGCTACAAAGCCAGCTTGCGCCTGGTCAGTCCGGCCAACAAGAAAAAACTGGAAATTATCGTGGTGGGCACCGGTCTGGCCGGTGCATCTGCAGCAAGTGCCCTTGGAGAACTTGGATACAAAGTAAAAGCTTTTTGCTTTCAGGACTCCCCAAGACGTGCGCACTCCGTGGCCGCCCAGGGAGGGATCAATGCAGCGAAGAATTATAAGAACGACAATGATTCCATCTACCGGCTGTTTTTTGACACCATAAAAGGAGGCGATTACCGGGCCAGGGAGGCCAATGTTTACCGGGCGGCAGAGGTCAGCAACCTGGTAATCGATCATTACACTGCATTGGGTGTGCCGTTTGCCAGGGATTATGGTGGTGCACTCGATACCAGGTCATTCGGAGGGGTTCAGGTTTCAAGAACGTTTTATGCCAAAGGGCAAACGGGGCAACAATGCCTGCTGGGGGCTTACTCTTCATTGACCCGCCAGATAGCAAAAGGCACCGTTAAAATGTTTTCGCGGCGCGACATGCTCGATCTGGTCATTGTCGAAGGCAAAGCCAGGGGCATCATTACCCGGAACCTGGTTTCCGGCGAACTGGAACGGCATTCCGCGCACGCAGTGGTGCTGGCCACCGGCGGGTATGGCACCGTTTTTTATCTGTCCACCCTCGGGCTGGGCAGCAATGCATCAGCTGCCTGGAATGCCCATAAGAAAGGCGCCCTGTTTGCCAATCCCAGTTTTATTCAGATCCACCCTACCAGCATCCCGGTACTTAACGACTACCAGTGCAAACTGACCCTGATGTCGGAATCACTGCGCAACGACGGACGTGTGTGGGTTTCGAAAGAAAAAGGAGACAAACGTCATCCCACAGAAATCCCGGAAGAAGAAAGAGATTATTACCTTGAAAGAAAGTATCCGGCTTTTGGGAACCTGGTACCGAGAGATGTGGCATCAAGGGCGGCCAAAGAACGCTGCGATGCCGGTTATGGGGCGGGTGACTCAGGGCTTTCCGTTTACCTGGACTTCAAGGACGCCATCGATGCCCACGGAAAAAAGGCGATACAGGACAAATACGGAAACTTGTTTGAAATGTATGAAAAAATCACCGGCATTAATCCTTACAATCAACCCATGCGCATATACCCCGCGGGGCATTATACCATGGGGGGGTTATGGGTTGATTATAACCTGATGACCACCATCCCGGGGCTTTTTGCCATTGGTGAAAGCAACTTCTCGGATCATGGTGCCAACCGGTTGGGAGCAAATTCACTCATGCAATGTTCCGGTGACGGCTATTTTATCCTGCCGAATACCATCGGCGATTACCTGGCAGATGAAATCCGTACGGGGAAGATTCCGACAGACCAGCAGCCTTTTAAGGAGGCTGAAAAGGGTGTGGAGGAAAAAATACAAAAGTTCATGGCAATTGGTGGTAGAAAATCTGCCTCATCCTTCCACAAACGCCTGGGAAAAATCATGTGGGACCACTGCGGAATGCGACGGGATGCCGAAGGACTGCAAAAAGGAAAAGAATTACTCAACGAACTGGAGGAAGAATTCTGGAAAGATCTCCGGATCCCCGGAAATGACAGGGAGATCAACCAGGAACTGGAAAAGGCATTGAAAGTAGCCGACTTTTTTGAGGTAGGCCGGCTCATGTGTGAGGACGCTATCCAACGGGAAGAATCCTGCGGAGCCCATTTCCGCGAAGAGCATCAGACAGAAACGGGCGAAGCCAAACGCGACGACAAAAACTTTGCCTATGTAGCAGCCTGGGAATATAAAGGTCACAGGGAAAAACCGGACATGCACAAAGAGCCACTCCGCTTCGAACACGTTGAAATCAAAGAAAGAAGTTATAAATAAGCCTTATTAAAACGGGAAAAATGAACGTCACACTCAAAATATGGCGGCAAAAAAACGCCCAGGCAAAAGGGAAGTTCAAAACCTACCCGCTTCAGGACGTTTCACCGGAAATGTCTGTTCTTGAAATGCTCGATTACCTGAATATGCAGCTGATCGAGAAGGGTGACGCACCGGTGGCATTTGAACATGATTGCCGTGAAGGAATATGCGGTACATGTGGTCTTTACATAAACGGCAGGCCCCATGGCCCCATGCGCAACACCACTACCTGTGAACTTCATATGCGGGCATTCAAAGACGGGGAGATTATTTACATTGAGCCATGGCGGGCCAGGGCATTTCCCGTATTGAAAGATCTGATCGTAGACCGCAGTTCCTTTGAAAGGATCATGCACACCGCAGGCTTTATCAGCATTAACACCGGAAGTGCACCTGAAGCCAACAGCACACCGGTGAGCAAGATCATCGCGGATAAGGCTTTTGATGCGGCCGTATGCATTGGTTGCGGTGCCTGCGTGGCAGCCTGCAAGAACTCTTCAGCCATGCTTTATGCGGCGGCCAAGATCGCCCAATACGCCATGATCCCGCAGGGCAAGGTAGAAGCCAAAGAGAGGGTAGACAAAATGGTCCGCCAGATGGATGCGGAAGGTTTCGGGTTTTGTTCCAATACTTATGGCTGCGAGTTTGATTGCCCCAAAGGAATCTCGGTTGACTTTATCGCCCTGATGAACAGGGAGTTTTTCTCTTCAAAAGTTTGCAAGCAGAAGCACAAATAAACAGAAACCGGGCCGGGACAGGTTACAGACTATTCCTCTGATCGCCTGCAACGTATAATTCTGAAAGCTTGGGATAACGTTCAGGGAATGTCACTCAATGCGTACGTAAAAAACTGACCTTAAAAAGTAGAGAAGACTGAAATATGTTTATATATTTTGTACATTTGTATAAACTAGCAACTTAACAAGTTATTATAAAACATACACATTATGATGGCAACACCGACACTGGATCCGAAAAAACTGGAAGAAACAGCCAGTAAGCTCAGGGCAATCGCCCACCCGATGCGGATCGCAATAATCGACCTTCTGGAAAAGAAAGAGCAAATGAATGTTACCGAAATCTACGAAACGCTGCATATTGAGCAGGCCTCGGCATCACATCATTTAAATATCTTAAAAACCAAAGGGGTACTTGATTCCAGACGGAGCGGGAAGAATACATTTTACTTCCTGAAACATGAGGCTTTGAGTCAAATGATCGACTGCCTGAACCGCTGCCATTGATCAGCCTGCGCAATTAATCAGGGATCAAAAAAACCCTCACAAAGCTGTCTTTGCACAAAGGACAGCTTTTGTTATACAATCGGGCAAACATGGACAGTAAGGATCAATACACGGAAGAAAATATCCGGCTTGCCGGGTACTGCAAAGCACTTGCCCACCCGGCAAGGATCAGCATACTTAAGCTGCTTTTGTCAAAGCAATCCTGTATCTGTGGTGATATCGTAAAAGAGCTCCCCCTGGCGCAATCAACGGTTTCCCAGCACCTGAAAGAACTGAAGAAAGCAGGACTGATCCAGGGAAATATAGCCCCGCCGAAGATCAAATACTGCATTAACAATGAGAACTGGAACGAGCTCCAGGAGGCATTTAAAATCTTTCCCGGATAGGATTTGTTTCCCCATATTATAAATCGTATTTTTGCGATATATAATTGTTAAACTGCAGGAATATGGAAATCAAAATATTGGGCAGCGGATGCGCCAAATGCAAAAAACTGCAAGGAGTTGCAGAAGAAGCCGTCAGAGAACTTGGCCTGCAGGCGAATGTCATCAAGGAGGAGGACATGATGGCCATTATGTCTTATGGGGTGATCCGTACACCGGCTATGGTCATCAATGAAAAAGTTGCAGTCAGCGGCAGAGTTCCTTCACTGGAAGAACTCAAAGAATTGATCAGCCAGCATGGATAGTATCAGGGAAGCTTTCTTTGAAGCACTCCACCTTGTGCAGTATTACGCGCAAGAGCATGTGATTCTGTGCCTGGTACCGGCCTTTTTCCTTGCCGGCATCATTGCTGTGTTTATTCAACAAGGTGCGGTCATAAAATATTTTGGTGCAAAGGCCGTCAAATGGAAATCCTACCTGGTGGCTTCCGTTTCCGGGATCGTCCTTGCCGTGTGCTCCTGTACCATATTACCTCTTTTCTCAGGAATCCATAAACGGGGGGCGGGACTCGGCCCCGCAATCGCTTTTCTGTATTCAGGTCCGGCCATCAATATCCTGGCCATTATTCTGACTGCCCGCATCCTGGGCGTGGAGATCGGACTTGCACGGGTGATCGGAGCCGTCATCTTCGCCGTTGTAATCGGCCTATTGATGGCTTTTTTCTTCCGCAAGGAGGAAGAGCAGCGCTCGGAAGAAGCCATGGCTTTCCCGGACGATGCAGACGAAAAGCCCATATGGAAAACTGCCATGCTGTTCTTTTCCCTGGTCGGCGTACTGGTGTTTGCCAATTGGGGATCGCCCGGAGACAGCCAGGGGTTCTGGTACTGGATATGGAATAACCAATGGGTCATCACCGCTGTATTCGCATTGATCTTTACGCTTGCGTTGATCTTTGTGCTGCGGATGAAGTTCCTGAACGTCATTGCATCGGTTGTTGCAGTGGCAATCGCCGCCGCATTGTCTCCGGGCATCCCGGAAATCCCGTTTGCGGCAGGGTTCATTGCACTGTCGCTTATCACGTGGGCTGAAAAGGGTGAACCAAGAGAGTGGCTGTGGTCCACATGGTCATTTACCAGGCAGATCGTACCATTGCTTTTTGCCGGTGTATTTGTGGCCGGATTCCTTCTCGGGGCACCGGGAACAGCTGAGCAGGGGATAATCCCAGACCACTGGGTGGCGGGTCTTGTAGGGGGCAACTCGCTGTTTGCCAACGTATTTGCCTCCCTTTTTGGTGCGCTGATGTATTTCGCCACACTCACAGAAGTTCCAATCATTCAAGGGCTCATGAACAGCGGCATGGGGAAAGGCCCCGCACTGGCGCTGTTACTTGCCGGTCCGGCTATTTCGCTTCCAAATATGCTGGTTATTCACAGTGTACTGGGGACCAGAAAAACCGCTGTTTTCATCCTGCTGGTGGTGGTCATGGCTACTCTGAGCGGGCTGACATACGGGGCATTCTTTTAGAAGGGGCAGTCTTTTTAAAGATGTCCGCAGAATATATCAACAGAATATATCCTCAGAATTTAGATATTGCTACAGATTAATTACTTTTATAGAATATTTTGCAATCATAATCGTTTTTTTTTGCAAAACAAATTAGACATTATCGTATATTTGCGATAATAACGGAGTATAAGCACTTAAATCACTATTGAAATGAAAAACGTTTTTTTATTGATCTTTATGGTCATTTTCCTTGCTGCTATAGCAAAAGCAGACGACCCAAACGGGCCGGAACTCACCTTTGAAAAAGAACGCCACGATTACGGCACCATGTACGTGGACAGCATGCCTGATACAAAAGTGGATGTCAAATTCACCAACACAGGCAACGAACCCATGATCATCAGCAGGGTGCGTGCATGCTGCGGCACCAGGGTGATCGAATGGCCGGAAGAACCTATTGCACCAGGCGAAGAAGGTTTGATCAAGGTGGAATTCAGGCTGGCTCCCCGCCCGCAACGTATCAGCCGGACAGTTTCGGTAAATTACAACCACCCCGAACGACCCACCATGGTTTACAGAATTGTGGGGCGAATCGAACAAAGGGACTGACCTCATTTGATTTCATAAAAAATCGCAATGATTGTCTGCAAACAGCCATTTGCGGTTTTTTTAAGTAAAAAAACGCATCTATATGAGTATTGCAGCAAAAACTTTGGTTTGGATATCACGCATAGTACTGGGGGGAGTCTTTATTTTTTCCGGATTTGTAAAAGCCATCGACCCGCTGGGTTCGGCCTATAAATTCCAGGACTACTTCATGGCATTCGAAATGGACTGGCTCATGTTTTCTGCTTTGCCCTCCGCTGTGCTGCTCAGCACCCTCGAATTCATCATTGGGATTGGTGTACTACTCGGACTCAAAATGCGCTACAGTGCCTGGGGCGGATTGTTGTTTATGGCATTCTTTACACCCCTGACCCTTTTTATCGCCATCACCGACCCGGTGCCGGATTGCGGTTGTTTTGGTGATGCCATCATCATCAGTAACTGGGCCACATTCAATAAAAACGTGTTTCTGCTGGCAGCAGCCATCATCGTCTTTATTTTCAGGAATAAAATAAAGCCTTTATTGTCGAATAAAGCAGATGGCTACCTGTTAGTGCTTTTCACCATCGGAATTCTATGGCTCTCGTTTTACTGCCTGCGCAACCTGCCCATTATCGATTTTCGGCCCTGGAAAGTGGGTAATGACATCACCGAACTGGTTATTCCCACCCATGAGGTAGCAGACACCTACCTCATTTTTGAAAACACCGAGACCGGAGAAACAAGGGAGTACCCGGCAGATGATTACCCCTGGGATGACCCGGAGTGGGCCGCAATATGGGAATATAAAGACAGGCGGGAAGAGGTCATTCAGCCATACCAGGAGGCGGAAATTGAGGATTTCTACATTGAAGATGAATTCGGAGACGACCTCACCGAGTTTTACATGACAAAACCAGGATACCTCTTCATGGTTGTTGCCCCGGATATTCACAGGTCAAACACCAGGGCTTTCGAAGACAAAATCACCCCGCTTGCACAGGAAGCTGAAGCGGCCGGCTACCCCCTGATCGTCCTAACCGGTTCCACCCAACGGGCGGCAGACGAATTCCGTCATGCCTACCAAACCCCCTATCCGTTTTATCTGTCAGATGAGATTGAACTGAAAACCATCATCCGCTCCAACCCTGGGCTGGTACTGATGAAAGAAGGGGTCGTGAAAGGAAAGTGGGCACACAGGAACATTCCCACACTGGAAGAGATCATGGAAGAGATAGATAACTAAGCTTATCGGATGGCCAACTAAGCATATCGGATGG
>Ga0207421_10007900_pt1 | contig 11200 bp, 8 predicted proteins | sample SodLakKL_010_SED_4_FD_187542 | JGI IMG/M metagenome (GOLD analysis project Ga0207421, IMG submission 187542) | Alkaline sediment microbial communities from Lake Tanatar, Kulunda Steppe, Russia - 8KL_010_SED (SPAdes) (version 2) | ecosystem: Environmental > Aquatic > Non-marine Saline and...
GAATCAACATTTTCATCACCTCTACGCTTATCCTACCAGAGCCCTTCACCGGGGGGTAGTGACATTTGTCATATTCTTCAATAAAAAACTCCGGCACCAAGCCGGACGAAGTGCTGTGGTGTTCCACACACTGTCTTTATAACTCGGCGTTTTCATCGCATAACGTTAAAAGCTTTACAAGGCAAAGCCACCCGACATTTTCCGAAGAATAAGAAATGATTTTGAATTAGGATTTTACTGAGAAACACTGGAAAGCCTGACATAATACATTAATTGTTGTTGGTTAATGTATAAAGACAGGCTTATTCGAAAAGGTATCGTGATTATTGTTGACTCAACCCGACAACAACCGGATCAAGTCCTCGCGGATCAAATGATAGCGCCTGGCGTGCTCGTTGGGGACACGATGGAGGAGGATGCCCCGGTTCGAACAGAGTTTCTCTTTCTTCGCATCGCGTCGTTTGACCTGGGCATCGCTCCGATGCTCGATGCCATCCAGTTCGACAATCAGCAAGGGCGCCTTCGTGTGCGCATCGAAGACAACGAAATCAAATTCGGAAGTGAAGAGATAAGCCAGATCATCCTCTTCTTCGCTGCTTTCAAAGATGCTGGTAGGGCGCACGGCGCGTTTCACCATGAACTGCCGTTCGACGGTGAAGAGATGCTCGAGCGTCTTGAGGAAGTCATCCTCGAAAGAGGTGTTGAGTGGTTTCATCCCCCGGGCCCGGCGTTTGAAGGATGAACTGGCGGAGGTTTTCAGCGGCGTCTGACCCTTGCGCTTGACATAGTCGACGAGGTCCTTGAGATCGTTTCGACCCTGGCTCTGTTTCCGCAGGGCCTCTTCATCCCCCACGACCAGAAGGTAGTCCTTCGCACGGGTCGAAGCGACGTTGATGAGCTCGCGGTTATTCTTGAGCCATTCGAACGTATAAGCGCGGGTGTCGGGTGAAATCGAGAGGGAGAGGATGACGACATCCTTCTCGTCGCCTTGGAAGGAATGGATGGTCCCCACCTCGACCTCGGTGTCGGCGACATCCTTGAGCCGGCTCTCGATCAGACTCTTCTGCTGGCGGAAGGGCGTGATGACTCCGATCCGGCGCCCTTTATAATGCTGGATGAGCTGGTTGATAGCCGCCGCTTCTTTGGGGCAGCTGTGGCGCTGGTGGGGATTCGCATCGTTCTTCACATCGATGAAGCCCAGCGCGGTGGAGTGCGGCTTTTCGGTCTTGACGATCAGATTGCGGCCATAGTATTTGTGGTTGCTGAAATGGATGATGTCCTTATGGGAGCGATAATGGAACCGAAGCAGGATGTGCTTGGAGATCTGGTCGACCTGCATCATCAGCTTGAGAATGGAATTCTCCTTGTAATCGTAGACGTCCTGGACCTGATAGCGCCTCTTGAGTGCGCGGTTGGTCGTCTCCTCCATGGAGACGACGGGCTCAAGCTGGTTCGGATCGCCGACGAGCAACAGCTGCTGGCCGCGAAGCATGGCCGGCAGCGCATGCGCGATGGTCGCCTGCCCGGCCTCATCGATGATGGTCAGCTCGAACTGCGGCGCCGGCGGACCGAGGCGGACGGCGCTGTGCAGCGTGGAGGCGATGAACGGGAACACTTCCTGCAAGTGCTTGAAACTCTCCCAGTCGCGCAGATAGGCACGGAACTTCCTCACGCGTTCATTCTCATCTTTGGTGTCGACAATCTCGAACAAGGGTTTGAAGCGGGGCTTCTTCAAGCGCTGGATGCGTTCGATGGACATGTAGTTGAGCCACGTCATGAAATCGGCATCCCGCATGCCGACTTCCTGCAGGATGTCGGCGTTCGTGATGGTCGGCAGGGCTTCGATTTCACGCTTGAGTTTTTCTCTCTCGGCGCTGAGGATGGTGTAGCGCATCTTGCCTTCAAGCTTTTCTAGGGTCGCATCCAACACTTTCAACCGTGCATGGAGCTCCTTCTTTTTCTCGTAGGTCTCCAACTTTTCATTCAGATTCTTCGTACGGGCCAGCTTGTCCTTCTTCAGACGCTGCAAAGGCAGGGAGTAGACGTTGAAATCCTTGTACGCTTCAAACAGCCTTCTGATCCGCTTCATGGACTCAATCAGCACATCCCGGTTCCCCAGCCGCAGGATGGGGAAGGGGATGGGGTGCGATTGGCGTTCGTCTTGTAGGAGAGCGCGGTGAGTCTTTGGAAGATGCTCTCGAGCGGATGGTTGTTGCTGGCGGCGATGAGCGCCGTCTGGTCGTTGAAGAACGCCGAGACGATAACGTTCAGGATGGACTGTGTCTTACCGGTGCCGGGCGGTCCTTGCACGTAGGTGCTGTATTGTTTCAACGCGTTGTGAATCATCCGCATCTGGTCGATGTCCACTCGATTGTCGAGCGCGACAATGTAGCGCTCCTTCTGCCGGCGGTGCCGGCGGGTCATGTTGCCGAAGAAGGCCTTGATGGGGATGGGTGGCTTATCCTCCCGCATGCGTTCGCTGATGGCCTGGTAATCGGCTTCGACGTTGAAGGGCGATTCCCGGATGATGTCCATCAGATACGGCCGTTCATCGAGGGTCTCGTGTTCAATCAGGTTCGCCTCCAGCCGACCGGCGTACTCCTTAGGATTTTCGGCGTAGCCCTCCATGAACGTATGCAGGTCCATATCCAGATAGTGTTTCAACGCGTGCGGGCCCTCCGACGTCTTGAAGCGCGGGTTGAAGGTCGGCTGTGCCTGCATGCGCAGCGAGGCCTCCTTGGGGTTGAAAAGCACCCGGCGGTAGGCGACGACGAACAGCCCCTTCGAGGTGGCGATGGAAAGCTCGTTGATCGCGAGCTCGTGATGCTTGAGGTAGATGTCCTGGCGTTTTTGTTTCTTCAACGCCTGAATCCGCTTGATCACATCGATGCATTGATGCTCATCGAGCGTGATTCCGCCGTGCTTCGCGAGCGTCTCCACATCGAGACCGGAGATCAGATCCTCCGTTTCGAGTCGGCGATAAACCTGGGTGTCACGTTGGAGACACGCTTTCAAATACGAGAGGATGTTGCTATCGAAGCTGTCGTATTCCAGCCACCCGAGCTTTTCAATGTTGTTATCAAGTTTCTTATACAATGCAGAAGGCGTCTCGTAGGTCGTCTCGTCGAGGACTTCGGCGGACTGGATGCGATCAAACGCGATACGCGTCTTTTTCGTGGTATACCCCTGGTGCAGATGCTTGGCGGGGTTGTACATGTCCACGACCAGACGCCGCCCGTCGATGTCGACATCCTTCACGGCGATCCAATACTGCGTGGTCTCCCCTTTTTTGTTATGATAGACGATATCGAGCCAGTGCCCGGCTTTGATGGCTTTTGATAGTTCAACCCCTACCCGTTTCACATGGATGCCCCCTATTTTATCCGCATTGAAAGCCTGGATGCTTTTTATTTACAAAAACTACATACGTACTTAATTGTCTTTTATTGTACCATATGAGCGCTTTCATGTTTCCTGCTTGTCTACAATGTCATGAGAATTGTCGGATTGTCATGTAATATCTTAAAAGAATTCAGCGCACGTCGTACAACAACCATACAAACCTACTAAAATAATCGTGAACCGTTATTTACTCAAGAAGTATATATTACATTTTGAACTGAAAATGGAATACTTCACAATGACACAAATGCTAACATGTTTATGTCTTTCTAATCAGGAATATTTTATCGAATAAAGTGAAGCTTAAAGATATTGCCGAAATAAAGGCAGGCACTCCCGTGCCTGCCTTTATCTCAGCTAAATCAACTTAATAAACGACTCTCTATCTTCAAGCAACACATGTCTCTTTAATAATCATGAAAGCTACAATCCGTTTTGAATGTTTGAACTTTTTTCAGCTTTCAGCTCTTTAAGCAATTTATTATTCTTTTTCTGTAGCTCAAGTATCTCATCGTACTTATCAGCATGATAATTAAGATCAATCATCTGCATCGTTCGATTTGTCTTTTTTTCAATGCTCTCATGGGTATGGTTTAAGCTCTCTGTTTTCTTCTTTAAATCGTCATTTAGCTTCTTGGATTTGCTATTCAATTTGTTTAAAGTATCTTCGAATTTATTCACCCTCTTAATTGTATCCTCCAAATTATCTGCAGCTATCCTTCTAAGAGCCACCACTCTTTTGATTTTTTCTTCTATACCATCGAGCGATTGCTCCATGTTCCTTACTATCTTTTGGAACTCATCCTTTGTCTCCGTCAACTTATTGTTGTCAAGCGCCTCTGAATATTTAACGCGTATTTCTTCAGAGCTGGCGTTAATACTCTGAATGGCCTCTTTAACGTCGCCAATTTGTCCAATTAAGGCACTTAGTTCCTCGTAGGAAGCCTGAATTGATTTTGACACTTCTTTTAGAGCTTGCTGGTTAGCATGGTCAGACATCTTATCCCTCTTTCCTTAAAGTATTTATTCTTTCCGTGATTGATTTTTTATGACTTTTTGTCAAAAGCTCGATGGCGTCTTTTAATAATTCCCTGTAGACTGCTTCATTCTCGAATTCCTCAAGCTGTGCGATAATGTCCTCGCCGGGTTCGGGTGCGTCAACCTCACCATGAACCCTGTGCCTCAGCAGTCGATTCAACAAGGGAAGGGTTCCAGTATACTCTAAAGCGTGCTCATGATGTTCCGGGTAGGAATAAAGCATCAGAACACCTTGCTCATACTGTCCTTTTTGAATGTATGAATAAGCCTGCGCAATATTAGCGCTCCTAGTGTCATCAAGCTGCCAGTAATAGGTTTTCGCTCGTTCATAATCACCCTGTTCAAAATACTGTTCAGCTTGCGCACGACGTTTTTCAACGGTGTCATATGAAGTGATGTCCATGATGGTATTGATGTCTTGCTGTAAATGTTCAAATAGATGTTTGACGCTACTGACAATCGGCGTCTCCTCATCCTCATAAAGAAACACATTGAATTTCGCCCGGGTTAAGGCAACATAGAACAAATTGAAGTAGTACTTGTATTTGTTCAACGTACTCTGTTCTCTTTTTTGGGGGCCATTCATAATCTCATGCCACATTTCAGCAAAGTCCGTGGTGATGTTATAAAGGATTGTCTTTTGAAATTCACGCCCTTTTACTTCCTGGACAGTAAAAATGTTCGTCTCAACATCTTCTGGAATACCGAGTTCGGATTTCAAGCGTTTTTTGGCACGGATCGTTGAGACAATGACAGCGACATTCGGAACGCCGAGCCAATTTTTGATGGTAGGCATGAACTTCTCTTTAGAAACATCAATGCAGAAGGGAATGCCCGGGTTCACCATCTTGGCCCGGCTCACCTCCCGGATGTCATCGGCGTATTTGCCGAGGTGTTCCTGCCTGATATCCAGCAACGAACCAACAATATCCATAATCCTTTGTCCGTTTCGGAAGTTCTGGTCAAGCACATAATCGGTGTTCAAGATCATGTTCGCAAAGCGCTGTCGATAGATGGCGCCGACCCGTCCCTTGACGAATAAAGTCGGATTCACTATCTGAGAGACATCGCCGGTCATGTACACATTATGCGGATTCTCGGCTAATTCAAGGAAGGCTAGAATCTGCAGTTCAGACAGGTCCTGCACTTCATCAATAAAGACATGGTCATAGCCTTTGACATCCCCGGTGTGTCGCTTCTGGCGAATAAGACGGGCAAGGTCGTTGTCATCATAGAGGTTATGCTCTTTCAGGTAGGGTTGATAGACATCCCTTACAAATGCATAGAGTTTCCTTTTAGTGGCGACATCATATATGGAGTACTTCTCGCTCATCCCATAAAGGTAGGTGTATTCATCGATGAAAGGCGCATTTAGATCTTTTTGTTTCAATTGTTCGAACAGAGACGGCGCTTTGTCTTTAAGTATCGGGTATAGAGATTCAACATCTCTAATCTGGTGCTTGTAGGTATCGTCTTTGGTTTTTAACACATAATTGTGCGTCAGCCATTCTTGAATTTCATCCTGCTGGATGTATTTCCGGAGGTCCTTGACACTCAGAAACCGGAAATAATCATTGGTGTATCCTTTGATAATACCGCGGATTTCCGTCCAGAGATCAACTGGATCGATGTCCTTGAGATAATTGAAGCGATAGTTGTAGTTTCCGTCTTTCATCCACTGCAAGAACCGTTCGAAAGAGAAATACTGTTCATCCTTCAGACCGGCTGCATGCAAGAGAAACTGACTCGTGGTGTAAAAGTTGGTCCGCCCCTCTAGTCCTGTCATTGAGGAATATCGTCGATAGAGGTGCTCTGCATTCTCCTTGAGCAGTGATGTGAATGTGATGTAAAGCTGCTGGCAGGAAACGTGGGCGTTTTTCAGCGCCTTGGAAACCTCAACAAGTGTCTTACCGCTGCCGGCGCTTCCCATCAACAGCAAGGGCCCCTCGGCATCAAGCACGTCATCCTGCATGCCCTGTAGCGGATACAAGAAACGGTTGTCTTCTTCAAACATCTTTCGCATCAAGGTCTGTGTGTCAATTCCCTCCTGGATGGGAATATAACGAAGATAGCTGGGCTCTTCGATTACCGATTGCTCCTGTGACTCTGTGTCGGAAACAATCCGGCCTTCTTCAATGTTATCCATTGCGTCCAGTCGCCTTGCCTCTTCACCCTGTCGGTCATGTTCGGTGACTTTGAGCAGGACAATCTCCGTTTCAAAGAGGAAAAGGCGATTTTCTTCGGCATATTTGAAAAGGCAGCGGTACTTCTGGGCGACGCGAAACTTGAAGATTTCGTCAGTCCCGCTCATTTTCTTCGTATGATATTTCTTTCTGATAGCCTGGGAAATTCCTCCTTCCCTCTGAACATCATTAATGAAATCCAGGATTCCATCATAAATCTCCTTATGTTTGTTGGAGGCGATTGATCTTAATAGTTGTTCGTCGTTCATTCTGACAATCATCACTGTTCCCCTTCCGCATACTATCTAGTGTTGGTCTTTAAAATGACGATTTCCTTTTTATACCCATTGTCAGTCTTGTAAGCAAGACGTGCCCCTTTATAGAGGTTGTCTTCTTCAGCGCTTCTCAGCAGCTTGCGGCCGATTGGCGACTCTGAATTGTAACGGCCGTTTCAATATCCGTATCCGGTTCGACCGTTTCCCTTAGTCTGGTTTTCTGTAGCCATTCGGTGGTGCTTTCGGCCCCTGTCATTGAAGTTGTCGAAGTGGTTCTACGTACACCTGCAGTCAACGCCTTTATTTTGTAAATCTTTTTGTCGTCCTGCATCTTCAAAATAATCGGACAGTAACGTTTCGTGAATGTCTCGGTATTCATAACCACTCTCCCAGCTCAGATTTCAGTCGGTATCCACTATGAGATTGTAACGACAAACCAAAATTATCAGCCTCTAGGATGACCCCTTATCCAGCGCTCCGCTGATTCTCACGGAGCGCTGGACAAGCGTGTTTCTCATTTTACATGAAAGGTTTTTAGATGGATGATTTGCGGAGTTACAACTGTCAACCGTTTGCTACTTCAAGACTGAAGTGCTTAATGGACTGATCATCCATCCACGGTTTGTTTCAGTGATATGCTTGATACAGTCAATGTTGCGATACGATTAGACATTGCCTATTTCTGCCTGGTGTTTATCGACAATATCCTTTAATTCTTCACGGAAGATTACTTTCCGTTCAAGCAGGGCGTCTGCGACTTTCTCAATCAAACTTCGGTTCTTCTTTGCAAACTCGATGCATTCATTATAGGAATTGTGCAGAATACTTTGTATGGCGTTGTCAACCTGTTTTTGATGCGCTTCGGAGAGTTCGGTAGAAAAGAAATCATTCGACGATAGATTTCTGAAGACACGAACGCCTATATTGCTCATTCCGAACATTTTAACCATATTGGTAGCAATGGTGCTCGCCCTTTTTAAATCCTGATAGCTCCCGGTGGAATGCTCACCCAGTATCACGTCCTCTGCTGAGAGTCCGGAGAGCGCGACCTTTATCTCACTTGTCAACTCGGAACGGGTTTTATTGTTGCTGTTTTCGTCGCTTCCCCTTAGGATGTTGCCTTCAGCATAGCCACTTTTCACGATGCTGATGCGGACGAGGGATAAGTTCAAATCCAACATGTAGTCCATGAGAGCATGCCCGGCCTCGTGGATCGCGATTCTTCTTCGTTTGGAATCCTCTGTGGAATCGTTTTTCAGCCCAAGCTCGATCTTTTCAATGGCTTCGAAAAACCGTGCCTCGGTGACCGTCTCCACCTCGTCCTTGACAGCGGTTATGATCACTTCGTTGACGATGTTCTTGATTTCCGGCACGGTCCTGTCCTTCAGGGAGCTCGCCAGTCGATGGAAGGATATGTCCTTTGAAAGATTCAGGTTTTCCGTGTAGGTCCTCAAGGTTTCAATCCTAGTCTCAAGATCCGGCATCTGCAGACCAATCAGTCTGTCGAACCGTCCGGCCCGTATCAGGGAGCGGGGAATGACATCCACATAAGTACTCGTCGTAGCAATGACAAGAAGCCGATCGTTTTGATAGAACCCATCCATCAGCGTGAGCAGCTGGTTCATCATTTTATTTGAAGTATAGGGCCCTTCAATCTCCAGGAAAGAATCAAGTTCATCGATGAAGATTACGGATGGCTTGTGCTGCTCGGCGAGGTCAAAAACATCTTTCAGACGCTCCAAACGGTTCTCTTCATCCTCGAAGAGCACATTATCCGCTGTCAGGGGGTAGAATGGTATGTCGACCGCCTCCGATAAAGCGCGCACCAACATTGTCTTCCCGCTGCCGGGGTAACCGTGAATCAGAATGCCTTTGGGAAGCGTCGCCCCGTACTTTGCAAATTTCTCCGGATTGCGAAGGATGTCAACAAGAACGTTCAGTTCCTGAATCTCCGAGTCCAGCCCGATAATTCCTTCAAACCCTTTAGCAAGCCCTGGTGTGGTGTTTTTTTCGATACAACATCACCCTTTATAATTTTTTTACGGATTACAGGGAATAACCCCTTCCGTCCGCTACGGACTACGACACACCAGCCAATGATGGCTGCGTTGTTCTATGTATTTTTCAAAGACCGATTACAAGTGTTGACTGCTGTTGTGAGGTGGGGGTCATTTGCGTTTGGAATAATCCATGAGATGGAGAATGAAATCTTCATCGTCCGCTTCGATCCGTTTAGCAATGACTTTGAAGAGGACGGAGAGGTACGCTTCGGAATGTGTCTCCATCAACTGCTGGAAAAGATCATGTAGCTTCGCCGATCGCTCGTCCCCGCGTTGATGTGCGTCCAGCCGCGGCTGCATTTCGCCTTCAATTGCTTTTTCCCATAATGTCTGAAAATCATACTGTCTTTTAGGCCTCAAATCGAAATGACCCGCCGGGTGTTGATAGGGTTCGAACACCTCTTTGTATTCATCAGGAACCGGTATTAAACCTTCGTCATCAGATAATTTCCGAAGGACGGGCAATTCGAAATGATAGGCCTCTTCTACTTTGAGTTCTTTGTTCAGTACTTCGTCAAAATCCATGACGCCATAGACTTTCTTGAGGGTCTCTTTAACCTTTTGCGGCAGCTCGTCCGTTTTCATCTTGAAGTAGTTGTAGATTGTCTGCCGGGTGGTTTCAAATACTTTAGCAAGATTGACGATGGTCAGACCGTAACGTTCCTTGACGTAGTAGAGGATGTTGTGGAATTCATAACGAACATTCCTCTTCTCCTCTATTTCCTTGATTTCTTCCCTTTCTTTTAGAACATCGATGAATATGCGCGCATCCATATCCTAACCTCCCAACAATGATTTCAACATCAGATTACATTAATTTACGTATAATGTCAACATAATTTTACGCTTTTTTACATATATTGTTGCAGCATGCTTGATATGTTCATAATCGTGATACCGCCCGGAAAACAAAAAAGCTTGTTAATTTGATAACAAGCCTGTTTTGTAACGCAAATTCCACATAAGCATAAACTGGATATTTAGTTTTCACTGACTCTCTATTGTACACAGGCTATTCTGGTAGCAAGAGAATCCCGTGTTCGCCTGGATAATACATATCACCTTGAAACACACATACCTCAAAACGATGCATTCAAGGTTTTTCTCATAAATTCCACTTTAATTGTCTTGTTTTGTCCGGGCTCTTATCATATATCTTTACATCCTTTGAAAGCTCACCGATTAGTATCGGAGAATCTTCAGAGTGTTTTTCAACATTTCTTTGAATAATTGTTTCGTTGTAATTTGCATAACAATACGAGCAACGATTCACGCATGAATTGTAGGCTCCGATATCGATACTTTCTATACAACCGCATTCCAGGCGTTGGTTCTTGTCTTTCGTGTGGTTGAAATCACGATCGCCGGTAATGCGCTCTATCAGTTCTGCATCGACGCAGCTGGCATGATCAATATCAAAGCGTGACAAATCCACTTTCTCCGAGCAAGTTTCAAGTTTGATGTCATATCTATTCGCAATGCGAGAGAACCTTTCCGCAACGTTGAAGATCTCATTCTTCGTCATTTCCTTTAAGCCCAGACGATGTTTGTTTTTCTTGGCGGTCTTGTATAAGTCAATGAAGCTTATGATGCATTTTTCCGTATAATCGGAAAGTTTGTAAGCAAGTTTAGAGAATTGCTCTTCATGGAAATCAATATCATACTTTTCAGTAATCACGATAGGATCGTACCGCCAGATTGTTTTTTCCTTTCCAATCCTTCTGGATAATTCTTGAAAACTGCGGACAATCTTTGAATGTTTTTTCGCCAAGGCCGGCTCCATATCTTCAGAATAGGCGGTCACAGTAATCTGAAAATAATACTGGTAAAATATGTATCATCTAATACTACAATAACATTTTGTGGCATTCTCTATAAGTCCGAAGGTGGTAATCTAACCACTAAAGAATATTTTTAAGCATGATTACAACAAATAATTTACCCACATAAACACTTGCAAGTTATAGTCTAACATTAATTATCCTTGTTAAAATCTCAGTTTATATTCTATCAGTATGAATTCGTCCACATCAGCCAGACGCACCGCAAGCATCCCCTGGGTCGCTTCTGCGAGGAACTCGGCATCGAACACAAGACCATCCGGCCCTACACCCCTAGACACAACGGCAAGATCGAACGCTCTCACCGCAACGACAACGAACGTTTCTACGCAACACTGTCGTTCTATTCACTGGCTGATCTGAACCATCAGCTGCGCGCCTACCTGAGACGATCCAACGAC
>Ga0207421_10007901_pt1 | contig 11200 bp, 12 predicted proteins | sample SodLakKL_010_SED_4_FD_187542 | JGI IMG/M metagenome (GOLD analysis project Ga0207421, IMG submission 187542) | Alkaline sediment microbial communities from Lake Tanatar, Kulunda Steppe, Russia - 8KL_010_SED (SPAdes) (version 2) | ecosystem: Environmental > Aquatic > Non-marine Saline and...
ACAATCTCTAAAACACCAACTAAAATCAGTAACTTCTGTACAATTATCAAATAAACCACTTGGTATTGATGTTAATGAAGTACAACCGTAAAAACAATAATCAAAATTAGTAACTTTTGTACAATTATCAAATAAACCGGTTGGTATTGTTTCTAATGAATCACAATGATCAAAACAACCTCCCGCGTTAGTAACATTTTGCCAGTTAGGTACATCAGTTGCAGTTATTTTTAAATTTTCACAACCACCAAATGCGTAATATATTGATTCCCACACTGGATCACCCCATTGAGTCACTTCCATATATTTAGCAGCACCATTACTCCAATTAGCATATAGTCCACCAAATACACCATATATTTTAACAATAGATTCTCCTGGTGTACTATACTCGTGATTTAAAAATCTAACACCCCAACTTTCAGGTAAGTTTGCAACAACATCATTATCAATATATTGAGTTGTCCCATCGCCCCAATCAACAGTAAAGTCATAATTTGAATCAGAATTTAAATGTAAAGTAACTTCATCATCATAAACATCACTACCTCCGCCATCTTGTTGGGTTGTGTTCATTTTAAGGATTAAAGGTTTGGGTTCAAATTCAGGTTCTTTCAGTTCTTTATAAAATTTAACATTATAAATATTATCATCTTTTCTTTCCAATCTAAACAACCTATAATAACCCGAAAAACCTGGTATATTTATAGAGAATACATTTCTCCAATCTTTATTAGGATCCAAATAATATAAACTACTTATAAAATCATCATTTAATATTATTTCACATTCTAAAATATGACCATATACTTTATTGGTTATCAAGTTCTTATGATATAAATTAAATAAATCACCATTCATCTTAGAATCAAATTCTGATGTAACAGGGCTCAACTGTCTATATGATGTTTGGTAAGATAAAGTATCACTTGATGATGTATATGTATAAAGATAAGAATCTTTTTTACCATTATCATATAATAACCTTAAATTAAATTCTGTACTCCATTCAGGAATAATATCATTTTGATAGTTTTTATAGAGTACTGTATTACTGTCCATTCCCCACCTATCCACCGGCATCTCAAATGTATGTGAAAATGCTGATTCTATTATTTCAACTTCATTAGAACCAGGTACTTCAAATAAATAATCACCATTAATTTCAGGATTAATTTTATAATTATTTAATATAATATAATCATTATTATCTATTTGCCTCTTAAATAAATATCTTTTTTGTCTCGATTGTGGTGTAATATTTATTGTTCCTGATATTATTTTATTTGTTATATCTATAATCCCCGTAGAAGAATTATTTAAATTAAATATCAGTTTGTTTTGTTCTTCATTTATAAAAACTTCAGCATTAAATTCCTTAATAACCTTCTTGATAAATTCAACAAATGTTATATGGGGTAATATCTTAGCAAGACCATAAGTTGCATCTTCAGAAAATCCGGTTATAGGTAATGCGTAAAACTTTAAACCATTAGCGGGAACATTAAAATCAATCCTGCCCCAATAACCTACCTCATCTTCCCAGAATCTCGCTCTCCCTGTTGTTTTCATATGTGTTTTATATTTATGATTATTATATAAATATAAAGGAGCTGAAGTCACCCACACTGTAGCCTTTTGTGGATCGTGGATTATATTATCAGCTGAATATGAAAATTTATTATCCCATATTACATTATCGTTTTCATCTGTAATACTTATTTCTATTTCTTCATTTTGAGTGCTTATTATGTGATTTTCTGTTTGATCTTCTTGGTGCTCAAACGTGACTGTACAATCTTCCGCAACAAATCTTAATTCATAATGACCACTTTCCTGAACTGTAAATTCCCCAATATTATAACCAATATTATAAGCATCTGCGGGATCGTTTATTACTTCTTCAAATACTATTGGTAAATTTATTGTGTAATTATAAAATATATATTCTCCCTCTACAATATTTGGATTTGTAATAATAATATAATTAGATTGATCATTTTCCATTCCTAACTCACAATAAAAGTTATTCTCAAAGTTATCAAGTCCTTGTATATTCTTATTTTCACCTGTGAATGGTAAATAAGCAGCTTGAAAATTAGGGTCAGATAATAAAGTACCTTCAATATTATAATCAGATAACAAATGCTCAAATAAATATTTTAATTTTACAGCTGGTAGGCGTTGTGATAGATATAGTCTTTTTGCTAAAGTACTCGTCAATGTATTATAATACTTCTTGCTCATATAACTATCGAAATTTAATCCCCTATCAATCAAATCAAACACAACGTTCCCATCTTTATAGTTTAAATCATCTGAATCATCTATATTTGCTTTTGTATGGTTGATAGTTCCAATAGACTGTTCATCAATATAATTGTTTTTAAGATTATTAAACAAAGTCTGCGCAGCTATAAATTGACACTTAGCTTCTCTTTTATCAAATGAATTAACTTTCAAAACTCCTTTTAACCAAGTATTTTCAATACTTAAATAAACATCATTATAAACAACATTATATTCAAATTGTTTATTAAAAAGATTATCTAAATAATAATTATTTTCTCCAAAATTTGGAATTGTTATAGTATATGTTTTATGAGCTTTACCAATTTTATACTCTAAAGGTTCAGATGCTTGTAAGATTAAACCACCTTCCTCAGAAATAATTAATTCTTTATATTCATCATCTTTCTTTATTATTAATCTATACATAATTAAAAATTTATTACTTGTTCATCGATATACTCGATGTTTATTTCGGGTTCTATTATACCTGATTGGTCCCATTTTATTCTATCTGAAATAACTCTAACTTTTTTATTATCTTCATCTAAAACTATTGGGCTATTTAATAAACCTTTCAAAAATCCAATCTTTTCTGTTACACCGGGAAGGCCATATAATTTTAATCTTCTATGTTTGTTCTCAATATATTGATATACTTCTGTATTCCCAAACATATTAGAGAATTTAGTATATTGGTTTTTATTTGTTTTTTCAGTTTCTTCATAATCTACAAAGGGGTAAAAATCCCAACCACCAAATTCATTTAACCAATATAACATTTTTTTTCTAGGGTATTTTTTTTCAATCATATTAATCCTAACCATATTAGTACCACTCTTATCACCATCCCAAGCACCTAATAAGATTGGTTCAGGTTTTTTTGTTAATGAAAGTTTTGAAGAACAACCGAAATCATTATATAAACTTATACCAGTTTCAAGTTCTTCATAATTATTTATATCCCAAATACTGTTATCATTATCTCCGGTATAAAAAGCTATATAAATATCTTGTCCTGATATAATATAACGGTCAACTAAAGATTCTTTAGAGATCGCAACAAAATTTGTTAAACCACTTTCCCAATAATCTAAATTAATGTCTATTGCTTTGTATATAATAATATTACTAAATGTAGTTGTGTCTGGGGTTCCAGTTTTGGTTAGAACTTCTGTTACTGTAATATTAATTAATTGATTTTGTTTTGATGGTGTTGAAGTTATTTCGTTATATTCAAATAATAAAGATGTTAAAGTTTGTCTCAAATTAAAGAATGCAGTATCTGTTGCGAGTAACGGTGAAAACACCTTACTCATAGTTGTATCACCAATTTTTACTTCAATTTCAATTAAACTTATATGATCACCAGTTACTTTAACTTCAACTGGTACATCATCAAAAGCTGATATTTTTTGATTATCTTCTATTCCTGTAACACTTTCTATTGCCATTATTTATTCTAATTTTTTTAAAGCTTTGTCTTCTATATAATCTCCAATCATAACATCTAAATCAACCTCCATTTTTTCAATTGCATCATCTAAGAAACCGCTTCCCAATATTCCGTCACGTTTGTGTTTTTCAGCTATAGCAAAAGCAATACCTGTTGCTTCTTTAATATCTGATATACCCATTCTCATTCTAACATAATTAATTAAACCTGTTAAATATTTAGATGTACCACCTTGACCTTGACCTCTATTTCTACGAGTATAAGGAATTCTTTGAGCTTCAACACCCTTATTCATATAATGTCCATATTCATTCCCATATATTGAAATAATAGTCTTATCTTCAGTTTCTTCAACAACACCTTCAAGAGAGTCTTCAAATGAACCACTCAAGGAATGACCATTTAAAATCCATTCATCTTTGATTGTGTTAATCATATGTTCAATTATTCTATCTTGCATAACTATCTTGCACGTTTCTTTGTTTTATTTTTATCTTTTATTTTTTCAAATTTCTCCCTTTCCTTATTGTTTTTATCAACAAGGAATTCAAGTAATTCGAGTAACTTCCATATACTGAGTCTTTCGATTTCTTGAACAGTGCCTGCAATTTGTGAATCAGCAATGATATAGATCCAAGAATTAAATACAGCACTTTCATTAGTTTTTCTTTCCTTCTTCTTTTTAGTGAAAAGAGTAGGGAATTTGTTATTAATAGATTCCCAAAAATATAGATGAAAAAAAAACATTCAAGTACAATAGACATAGGTAATGTTTTAAACAACTCAGCTCTTTTAGTTATCTTCTCTTCATCATAAAACTCTTCATCTTCTTCTTTTAAATATATCGCACATAAATATCTCATATAACTTATACCTTCATTTTTTAATGTAGACATAACTTGAGCTATATTCAATGCTTCTATTATATTCTTTGAAGGTTCATTATAACATAAAACTGGTTTATCATCTATTACTATATACTTAGGTAACTTATAGTATTTACCTTTAAAATTAAAACCTTCAAAACCTAAGGGTTTGTAACTTTCAAAATTAAAATTAAATAAACCATTTACTTTATCTTTAACTTCGGCCCATAAGAGAAACAAATATTCAGGTTTAATTTTTTCGAGAATAGTCTTTGGTGTTGTTGATAAAATTCTAAGTACTTCTATAATATATTCTCTATCATTATCATCTATTTCATCAAACTCTTTATCCATAAGTTTAAGAAAGTCATCAGCAGCAATTTTAATTTTAGAAATCTCAACTGCATCTTGTAAGGTAATATATTCCCAAAAGATTTTTAAACTGTATGTTTTATTATTAACTTTATATTTCATAATTTATTTTATTTTATGCTACTTTCCAATCCCAGAAAGCATTAACAATATCACTATGTAGTAAATATTCTTTTACCCCTGATGATCTTTTAAATGTTAATGAATATTTATTACCTTCTTCAGTATCTTCAATTGTTTCACCTGAGCTAAAATTGTCACTTACTTCATTCCAAGGCATATTAATATATGAGTCTCTTGGAATCGAAATACCACTAATCCAACCTTTATGATTTCCATCAAGTCTGATTATAACCAAACCTTCATTAATCTCATCTTTTATACTATTAATTGTTTTTTCAGTTTCTTCTGACTTACCAGTAAAATCTATTATTAGATCTTGGTCAGAAAAGTAAGTGATACTTTGGTCACCACTTGAACTGTATATAACACTATTAATATCAGCTTCTAGTCTAGTCCACTCTTTATTAGAATGTAAGGTAATTTCAGTGACAGTATCATCATTATCAAAGGTGACAGTGTCAATATCATCATATGGAATTATAAAAACTCTATTATCATTTCCCATTCCATTTGATGACTGTATTTTTAAATAATCTATTAAACCCATTTAATTAATTTTTTTTATATAAAGCGATTGGTACAGTAAATTTTAAAAAAGATTGATTGTTTACTGTTGCGGTTGAAGCTGCTTCAAAATATTCAAGATCTATTGTGTATATTGTTTCAGTAATTAATAAACTATCTGATTTGTTAATCTTTTCAATTAATTTTTTGGCCTCATCTCTCATTTCATCAATAACCTGTGCATAAACTGAAGGTATCAATTGAGCACTCTCATTCCCTCGTTCTTGTTTTATTCCAATCCAAATTGTCCAGTTTGTCTTATATTGACAAGACTTACTCTCAACTGGAAATTTAAATGGCTCCAATATTATTTCTTTGTCTCGTACTTCTCGTTTTGAGTTGTAACTATTCTTTGTCCCAAACCAAAGATCATAACCAAGTGACTTACATAATACTTCAAAATCTTTAATTATATTTACTATTTTCATTTATCTAATTATTTTTATGTTTTTCTTTTCTTGTATAAATCTTTTTAGAACTATGAACTTTTCTTGTCTGTTTCCAGCCGCTTCTATTTTCCAATTCAGCTTCTCGTGATCCTTTTCTATTTGCTTTAATTATATCAAGTATTATTATTTGTTTCATAATTCTCCTTTAATTATTTCATCAAATTCTTTTCTTAATTCTTCATCAGTAAACTCTACACCCAATTCTTTTAGATGTTTATAATTTCTAAGTTTTCTGGTTTGACATTCAATCTTAGAAGTTTCAAATTGCCATCTAACACCTGCTGGGTTTAATCCCCAATAACTTAAATGATCTACAAAATTATAATTAAGGAAGTGAGCAACATACTGTTCATCAGAATTATATTTTTCTTTTTGTTCTTCTAAATGTACGTCTGCCTGAGCTCTTGATGAACCGTCTTGAGTTGTCATTGTTTGTCCAAGAATAAATATTGCAAGATCATCTTTAATCATTTCATCAAAGTTTTCAAATAAAGCATTCTGTTGTGAAGAGGCCTGATTGTCAAACTCAACGTTCCAGTTGTCTGGCATCCTTGCTGCACCACCGGCACCTCTTTTATCTATTTGAGTCTGAAGGTTTTGAAGTGATTCCTCATCTCCGTAATCTCTAACTTTTAATTGAGCAAAGTTCTCAGATGCAAGATCCATATATTTACCATAATTTACCATACCCCATCTTTTATATAATGAGAGTAATGTAACTTGTAACATTAAACCTAAATCTTCTTCATTACCAACAAATAAATAATCTTGAAGGTTTTTAAAACTTGTACCCTTTGAGTCCATTGGGGTCTGTAGTATTTCTTTCTCAAATGGATTAATGTGCATTATAGGTAACGTTTTATACTTAAATAATTCATAATCATTCCAGATTTCTTTATCAAACTCAAAAACTCCCATTCCAAAAAACTTTCCTTGTAATAAAATATCTTTAACAAAATCAATAAACTGTGGACTTTTACAAAACTCATTTATATCATCTGCAGGTTCATCACCTCTATATGCAACCAGTTCTTTATTTGTTAGGTTCTCTAATCTCTTTTCTACTAGACCTTTTACGAACGGATCAAACTTTAATGTCTGTAAGTAATGAACATATAACTGTAGTCTATATTGTCTTATTGGATTTGATGCTGCGTCAACTGCTTGAATGAAATCATCAATGCTTGCAGTTACTCTTGTTGGAGATAAATCTATAATCTTGAACTTCTTTGATTTAGATGTTGAAGGAACATAATTTGATATATAATCTTTCTTTTTCTTTCTTGAAAAAATATTTGCCATAATAGTATTTTATTTTATTTTATATATTCATTTTATTATTGGCTACTCTAAACTGCAGTAAAACCAATCTTTCTTTTTCTCATTGTTTTTTGAGTATACTTGGAATCATTAACTGTCATAGCGACATACCTAATATTGTCTATTGAATGATTCCAAAAATCAATTGGAATCGGTTTACCCTTACCGTCTCGTTTAACTTCACTATGTCGATCCTTCGCCCAGGTATAATTTCTAAACTCTTTTATTGTATTAACACTTTTATGTGTTACGAATATTTTACATTGTTGCATTAACTGTATACCAAAATTAACTGAACCTGGACCCTTTTCAACTGAGTCTATATTTATACCCCAAGACCTTAAATCATCTCGAGATTTTGGTTCACTTGAATCGCAAATTGCAACGTAATCTTTAATGATATTCTCTTTTATTTTTTTAGATAAAACTCTATTAGGAAATCCAATATCATATAAGATTTCATCAATCCAAATTTCTTGAACCGGAGTTCTTGAATCACCTATAATAAATATTTGGTTTAATGAGGCTGGATCGTTTGAGTAACCCCAGTCTATCCCAAACCATTGTTTTTTAGACTTCTCTTTAATTTCTTCAGGAATTTCTTCAACAAGTTGGATGTCAGGGAATATAACGTTCTCAAGTATACCAATTTCTCCATCAACATAAACACGTTTGTAGTTTTTATCTTTCTTGGCGATTGCAAGAATATTATTAACAATATTTTTATCAAGTGCTTCATTATCTTTATATGTTGTATGTATATATTCTAATCTATTATTAAACTCTTCATTGGCCATTAATTTATTATGAGCCCAAAACTCATATACTGGGTTAAAGTCAATGTAAACTCTTTTCTTTGTTCTATTTATTAATTGTATTGCAGTATCCCAATTTATACGGTCACCCTCATTAATCAATAAATAATCTCTACTTGGACCTCTTGCCTTACCAACATTATCAACTGAGAAAAACTCAATTATGTTACCGAATAATGTATAAATAGAAGTAGACCTATTCCAAGCACGTTCATCCCATATATTACCTTGTATCATTATGTCTTTGAAATCTCGAATAGCACCCTTACTTAGGTGACCTGCAGTCTCAGCAACAATTGAGATGATTAAGTTTTTATTTGGGTTGAGTATACATTGAATAATTAAACATTGAAGAATTGAGTATGTCTTTCCAGATCTTGTACCACCCTGACTAATCACAAAAAAGTTCTTTGGATTAATGTCATAATGTTTATAAAAAGATGATGTGGTTCTAAAATCAATGTCCATATAGTGCGTTTTATTATAAAGGGTGTTACTTTTTTAGAAAAAGGTGTTACTTCGAAGTAACTTTACTTCTTATCCTCTTTATTAATTCTTTTAATGTTTATGTTAATTTCACCAGAGTTATCATTTTTATTATCAGTTTGTATATATTGTTTCTCAATTCTCTCGTGGTATGACTTAAGTGCAAATATTGAAACTGCTGAATTAGTTTGATTATTGAGAGCAGAATTAAGAAGTCTTGACTCAATGATTGTGTATATTCTATCAACAAGTTGAACGATTTCTTTATTCTTATTGAACTTTTGTTTCTGTTGTAGAAACCAACCAGTCCAAACCCCCATTTTTTCAGCAAGTCTAACTAAAGTTTTAACCTCAATATTATTATTTAGAAAGCCAATAGACTCAATTAACAATTCAGTTACAGACTCTTCAGTCCATTTTAATCTCCATTGGTTTCCTAATGCACTTTTTCTTAATGCTTCAATATTTTTCTGTGATTGATAAACATTGTTTCTTTTAGGTTTTGTTTTTTCTTCCATTGTGTTTCTATGTTTTTAATTACTATAGCTCATCTCTATAGCTTATAAGTTTATATTCAGGTAGATGTTCGGTTTTCTTTGATTTTTTATAATCACCACCCTTTGAGTTAAACCATCTACCACGTTTTTTAAATATTAATAATGAACAGTACATAACCTGGTCTTCAGAATAACCGGTATGTAAATAAAAAGCTTTGTTTAGATCTGGTACATCAAAGTCATTTTCTTCTTCAGTTACAAATTTTTTAATGAAATCTACATACTCAATTAATCTTTCATATACCTTTTCAGAAATCTTATGATTAAAATATCTATGTTTATATACTGAATCAGGTACTTCTTTTACCCAAGAATCAAGTGCTTTAATTTTTAAGTCAAGTGCTTTAAATAATTTATTACGGTTATATAATATATTGTCTTCAATTTCTTCAGGTGTTTTTGGTGTTAAATGATTATGTTCCATTAAATCAATATTATACTTTTGACTTAATCTCATATGTTGTTTAGCATTTCTATAAACATCTATATTACTATGTTTTCTATGAGTTTTGATTTCTTCGTTACATTGTCTGAAATACCATATTTTAATTACTTGAGTTATATATGAGAATATATTTTTATTTTTATCAAGTTTGAGTTGTAGAATTTTTTCTAATTGAGTATGTATAGCATCGTAAATATAACTATCAGGTTGATTTAGTGTCAATGAATTTTTGAAATAGTTTGTGTAAAGAAACGATGAAATATACAATAATTTTGGATAAAGCAAAGTTAAGTATTTATTACGTTCTTCTATTGAAGTAGCGTTAACCATTTTAATGAAGTATTCATCTTCAGTTTTATTCCAATAGTTTCTTTCCATTTTAATCATTTTTTAGTTGATAATATTTGTTTTTTGAATTTTTGCGTTTTTAATATTTAATAGAGCAACTTTTTTATTTATTTTTATTTTATCACCATAAGTTACGTTATTCATTTTTCTATTTTCAAATTTTAATGTAGCATTAGTAAGATCCCATAACATAACAAAACCGTCTGATGATTTTGTTATATAATGAATATAGACTTTATAGAGTGGGTACTTCTTTTTTGTTTTGTTGAGAAGTTTTTTCATTGCTGTTATTTTTGTTTGTTCGAGAAATAATTCTCCATCCCAATCTTTAATCATTTGTTCAAAAGTTACTTGTCGTCTCTTTACTTCAATAAGGAATATTTTGTCTTTTTTAATAACGATGCCATCTATACATACGTTTTTTCTTTTGTATATTGTTTCAGGATTGAACAATTTAATGTCCTTTTTGTCTCTGAAATATTCTTTACAAAATTTCCAATTTGAGTTTGATGCTTCTCTAAATGTTGAATATGTTTCATTATCTATTTTTCTGTTTGTGTACATTCATAAAGTAGTTCTTTTATAGAGATTGTTTTGTTTTATCTCATTTTTATTGAAAGGGTGAAACCTTATTGAAAAGGTGAAACCTTATTGAAAAGGTGAAACCTTACCGTTTCAAATATTCTTTCATTACTAAACCAATATCGGCAATCTCATTTTCTAAAAACTCTTTATTTTCTTGAGTTGATATTTCTATTAAACCAATTCTTTTATTTATTTTTCTAATTGTAGACTCAATTTTATTTAAGTCAGTTAAAATTTGTTTTTGTTGTGAAATAGAAATTTTAAATAATTCTATTATGTCTTGTTTTTTATTTTCTTTTTCATTCATTTTTAATTTAAATTATACTTATTGAGTAGTTTTTAATTACTCATTTATTGTATATATTCATCATAAGAAATTTTCTTTTTCAACAATTGGATATTCTTTCCATTTTGTGTATTTTTCTCCATCTTCTGGATAGTAATCTGGAATCCAATTGATTGCCCAGGCAAGTTCCTCTTCAGTAAGTCCAAGTTCTTTGGCAACATCTTCATCAGTCCAAGGGC
>Ga0207421_10007902_pt1 | contig 11199 bp, 14 predicted proteins | sample SodLakKL_010_SED_4_FD_187542 | JGI IMG/M metagenome (GOLD analysis project Ga0207421, IMG submission 187542) | Alkaline sediment microbial communities from Lake Tanatar, Kulunda Steppe, Russia - 8KL_010_SED (SPAdes) (version 2) | ecosystem: Environmental > Aquatic > Non-marine Saline and...
GCTGATGCCGTTGGCGCGGAAGTAATCGGCCAAGTTCAGTTCTGTTGTTGTACCGGTCTGGATACAGACAGTCGCGCCATCAAGTTCGGACGCAGATGTCACGCCCAATGCGCGTGGCACCATGAAGCCCTGACCATCGTAGTAGTTGATGCCCGGGAAATCGAGCGCAAGGTCGGTATCGCGCGTGAATGTCCAGGTCGAGTTACGGACCAGCACGTCAACTTCACCAGCAGCAAGCGCCGTGAAACGGGTCTGGCTGGTCAGCGGCACGAATTCGACGGATTGTCCGTCACCCAGAACAGCGGCAGCAATCGCACGGCACAATGCCACATCGAAACCTTCCCAGACGCCATTGGCATCGGGGGCAGCGAAACCGGCCAAACCTTCGTTCGAGCCGCACTTCAGCGACCCGCGCGCTACAACGTCATCCAGCGTCGCAGCGGATGCGACACCAGCGGTCAGGCCAGCAACGGCCAGCGCGCCGATAAATACGGTTTTTGTCATTTTTACCTCTTCCTGAGTTTCTGCCACACAAGGCGGCAGCCAATTTTTATTCCGTCCCGAAGAACGCCCACTTTCGCAAAGGCCCAGCCTTTGACCGAGTTTGCACAGACTGTCCGATGAAACGCCATCAGGTCAAGTAAAACCCGCGCGGTTTAAAAGGCGAATGCTTTGAAAATAGGCAATTTACAGGTCAAATGCACAGATCAGTGCTGCGGCAGATGACCGCGTGACAGATGATAGAATGTTTCGGCATGCAGAAAAGCGTTGCGCTTGATCTCTGCCGCGGCGGCGGCGTCTTCGTCGGCACCCCATTGTGCGATCTGCCAGTCTTCATCAACGCGGGACAGTTCCCATGCTTGCGAAGCAGGCAGGCGACCACGCGTTACGGCAAGCGCCAGAACAAGCGACCCCGACAAGCTGATCAGATCATGCGCGGCAGCAAGCGCGAAATCATCGAAAGCATCCAGTTCACGCGAGAACAATGCCATTGTTTCAGGCCGTTGCGCGACATGCATGACCCCCTGCCCCACCACCAAAGTTGCGCCCAGATCACGCGCTGCCCAGTCCAAAAGCGGGTCCCAGTGCTGCGCCTGCCGTGCAACCAAAGCGTCGGGCGCAGGCGCGCGATAGCAAAGCAAATCACTGCCGCCATATTCTGCCAACAGTCCGATCACCTCGGCCCGTTGGGTGCGGACCTTGTCGATTGCCGCATTAGCGCTGCGCGTCACCGGCATGGTGCGCGGATCGACCGACCCTGTCTGCGCATCCCATTCTGCCGCAATCGCTGCTGCCATAGGCAGTGTCGGCACGACCAGCGGGGCCTTCGCCGGCGTTTTCACACTGCGCCCATCCAGCGTGACCGTAAAACCACCGTCACAGGTTTGTGGTGTCGCTGCTTTCCAGAATCGTTTCGGTGCCCAGTCGCTCATGTCTTTGGTCCGGTCAAAAGGTCTATGGCAGGGATCAGGTCGCTGAAACGTTCGATCAGCGCATCAGGTCGCAGGCTGGCAGCGTCATGATACCCCCATGAAACCCCGACCGTACGCACCCCGGCAGCGCGCCCCATATCCATATCAAATGTCGTATCCCCGATCATCACCGCCGCCTGTGCGAATGTGCCAGTCTCGTTCAGCGCGGTCAAAATCATCGATGGGTTCGGCTTGGACGGGTGGTCATCGGCGACCTGTTCACTATGGAACATATGTTGCAAACCGTGCCGTTCCAGAATCTTATCAAGGCCCCGCCGGGACTTGCCCGTGGCAACCGCGAGCAACGTGTTGTCCTGCCCTGCCAGATGGTCAAGCACGTCGCGCGCGCCGGGGTAAAGCGGGCTTTGCTCGCCCTTCCCGTCGGGACCGCGCAAAGACATATAACTGTCCTTATAGGCCTGCACGATACGTGCCTGTTGTCCGATAGGCAGATCAGGGCAAAGCCGCGCCACAGCCACATCGAGCGACAGCCCGACGATGGACAGGATTCGCGTACGGTCAGGCACAATGAGCCCTTCCGACGTGAAGGCGGTGGTCATGGACGCCACAATCTCGGCCTGGCTATCGACCAGGGTGCCGTCCACGTCAAAGATCACAAGGCGCAGATCACTCATCGGGCATATTGAACGGATCAACCGGGGCATGACCCACGATCCAACCGACGAAATCCCAAGTGTTTTGCATATGCTCTGGCAGCGGCGCGGTAATATGCAGGATCTTGCCCGTCGCAGGGTGTTCGATGGTCAGACTGCGCGCATGCAGGTGCATCTTGCGCCCGATCTCGCTGCCCATGCTGGCACCCCAGCCATCGCCAAGGTTTTCCTGCCCCGACCCGCCATATTTGCCATCACCGATGATCGGATGCCCGATTTCGGCCATATGCGCGCGCAACTGGTGCGTGCGGCCCGTGATCGGGACCAACGCACACCACGCGGCACGGCTGGCAAGCGTATCCATCACTGCATAATCAGACGTCGCGCGTTTCGCGCCCTCGGTGCTGGCGATCTCGTTGGGGTGGATGCAGCGCATCTTTTCATTCTCGCCGCCTTTGCCGTGACCGGGTGCTTTGACCAGACCGTATTTGATCGTGCCCGCGCGCGGATGCGGCACACCGGCGACAGCGGCCCAATAGATCTTGCGCGTCTCGCGGTGTTTGAGGTTCTCGGTCAATTGCTTGGCCATCATCCGCGTACGCGCAAGCAGCAACACACCCGATGTATCGCGGTCAAGCCGGTGCACCAGACGCGGCTTTTCGTCGTAATCAAACATCAGGGCCTCGGCCATGCCGTCAACGTGGCGGGTCGTGTTGGTGCCGCCTTGCGTCGCCAAACCGTGCGGCTTGTTGATCGCGATGATGTGGTCGTCCTTGTAGATCACGCAGGACTGGATCAGCTTGGCATCCGCCTTGGTCACGCCGTGACGGGCCAATGACGCGGCGGCGGCCGCTTCTTCCTCGGTCGGAAGTGGGGGAATGCGGATTTTCTGACCGACTTCCAACCTTGTGCTGGTCTTGACCCGCCCGCCATCGACGCGCAATTCGCCTTTGCGGCACATCTTCTCGATGCGCCCCTGCGTCAGATGCGGAAACAGTCGCCGCAGATAGCGGTCCAGCCGCTGGTCGCCATCGTCAGGGCCTATTACCCGTGTGTGTACACCGCTCATGTCGTCATTCCTCTGGCAAGCCAAAGCCCCAAGGCGCAGCCTGCGATTGATACAAATACCGACGCCAGCACATAGCTGCCCGCTGCCATGACACGCCCTGATTCAATCAGGCGCAAGGTGTCGAGCGAGAATGTCGAAAAGGTCGTAAAGCCGCCCAGAACACCCATCATCACGAAGGGAATCCAGTGCTGTAATCCGCGTGCGGCCAGCAATACCCAGACCAGCCCGATCAGAAACGATCCGAGCACATTGATCACCAGCGTGCCCACAGGAAATGCCACCACGAACCCCACAAGGTAGCGCAGCACAGAACCAACGGCACCGCCAAGGGCGACAGAGATCACAGGTGTCATCATCGCCTTGCCTTGGCCTTTTGGCGCAAGGATGTCAATTCTTGCCCCGCTTGGCGCGCAATCCAGCAAAGAAATCGACCCGTTTCTTCAGTTCGCGTTCAAACCCGCGATCGACGGGCAAGTAGTAGATTCCACGTTTCATCGTTTCGGGGAAATAGTTCTGGCCGCTGAACCCGTCTTCTGCGTCGTGGTCATAGGCATAGCCTGCCCCGAATCCCTGTTCCTTCATCAGCTTGGTCGGGGCATTCATGATATGGGCGGGCGGGGGTTCGGACCCTGTCTGTTTCGCCGCCGCCACCGCGGCCTTGTAGGCGACATAAGCCGCGTTCGATTTCGGCGCGAGCGCCAGATAGGTCACAGCCTGCGCCAAGGCCAGTTCACCCTCTGGCGAGCCTAACCTTTCATAGGTTTCCCACGATTGCAGGCAAACCGCCTGCGCCTGCGGATCGGCCAGACCGATATCTTCGACCGCCATCCGCGTGATGCGACGTGCAAGGTAACGCGGGTCCTCGCCCCCTGCCAGCATGCGGGCGAACCAGTAAAGGGCGGCATCAGGGTCCGACCCGCGCACGGATTTGTGCAAGGCAGAGATCAGATTGTAATGTTCATCGCCGGATTTGTCGTATTTCACCGCGCGTTTCATCAGGCGCTTGGTCAGGTCATCGCGGGTCAGCTTGGCGTCAGTCTTCCACGCGGCGACCTGTTCAATGAGGTTCAACAGCGCACGACCATCGCCATCGGCCATGTCAAGCAGCGCCTCGCGCGCATTGCCATCCAGAGGCAGCGCGCGGGCCAGTTCTTTTTCAGCGCGTTGCGCAAGCAATTCAAGGTCTTTCAGGGTCAGCCGCGTCAGGATGAACACCTGCGCGCGGCTGAGCAATGCAGCGTTCAGCTCGAAACTCGGGTTTTCGGTCGTCGCCCCAACCAGCAAGATTGTGCCATCTTCCATGTAGGGCAGGAAACCGTCCTGCTGCGCCTTGTTGAAGCGGTGGATTTCGTCGACGAACAGCAGCGTGCCCTTGCCGTTCTGGCGCCGCATTTTTGCGGCCTCGAACACCTTGCGCAATTCCGGCACACCAGTGAAGATCGCGCTGATCTGAACGAAATGCAGGTCGGTTTCATCGGCAAGCAGGCGGGCAATGGTCGTCTTGCCGACACCCGGCGGTCCCCAGAAAACCAGCGACGACAAAGACCCCGACGCCAGCATGGTGCCCAGCGGCGCATCAGGGCCAAGAACCTGTTGCTGGCCAATCACCTCTGACAAACGCTTTGGCCGCAAGCGGTCGGCCAGCGGGCGCGGGCCAGCGGGGGTATGGTCGGGGGCTGTGTCAAACAGGTCGGGCATGGGCGAATGATATGCTTTCCGTAGAAAAGCGAAAGCCCCGCCAGACTGGCAGGGCTTTGCAGAAATTCAGCAAGGTGGGGAAATTAATCCTCCATTGCCTCGAACTCGGCCAGACGGGCCTTGTCGGCGGCGCCCTTGGCGTTCACGTCGCGGTCCACGAATTCGATGATCGCCATCGGAGCCATGTCGCCATAACGGAAACCGGCCTTCATGATGCGGACATAACCGCCCTGACGTTCGGCGTAACGTGGGCCGATGATTTCAAAAAGCTTGGCTGTGTGCATTTCCTGCTTCAGCTGTGCATTGGCCTGACGGCGCGCGTGCAGATCGCCGCGCTTGCCAAGTGTGACCAGCTTTTCAACGATGCGGCGCAGTTCTTTGGCCTTTGGCAGCGTTGTTTTGATTTGTTCGTGTTCGATCAGGGCCCCGGCCATGTTTGCGAACATGGCTTTACGGTGTTCATGGGTCCGGTTCAGTTTGCGGTAACCGCTTGCGTGACGCATTTGAAGTCTCCTAAAGGTTTATACTTTGTCCAACGGTCTGATGCGTGCCAGCCGTATTATTGGGGCAGAATTGCCCGGGGTCGTGGGGGTAAGGCGGGGGAACCCCCGCCCTACAAGTTAAAACTGGTCTTCGAATTTCTTGGCCAGATCTTCGATGTTGTCCGGCGGCCAATCCTCGACGTCCATGCCAAGGTGCAGACCCATGCCTGACAACACTTCCTTGATCTCGTTCAAGGATTTGCGGCCAAAGTTCGGGGTGCGCAGCATTTCGGCTTCGGTTTTCTGGATCAAATCGCCGATATAGACGATATTGTCGTTCTTGAGGCAGTTTGCCGAACGGACAGACAATTCCAGCTCGTCCACTTTCTTGAGCAGAAGCGGGTTGAATTCCAGCCCGTCATCATCGGAACCGGCAGAAGCCGATTCAGGCTCGTCGAAGTTGACGAAGATCGACAGTTGGTCCTGCAGAATACGCGCAGCATAGGCCACAGCATCGTCAGGCGACAGCGAACCATCGGTTTCAACCTTCATCGTCAGCTTGTCATAATCCAGCACCTGACCTTCGCGGGTCGGCTGCACGTCATATGACACTTTTTTCACTGGCGAATAGATTGCGTCGATGGCGATCATGCCGATCGGTGCGTCTTCTGGCTTGTTCTTGTCAGCGGCAACGTAACCCTTGCCGGTGTTCACCGTCAGTTCCATGTAAAGATCGGCGCCGTCATCGAGGTGGCAGATCACATGGTCCTTGTTCAGGATCTCGATACCCGCAGTTTCCGAAATATCGGCAGCGGTCACGACGCCCGGGCCTTTGGCCTGAACGGAAAGACGCTTTGGCCCTTCGACTTCCATACGGATGGCGACGCCTTTGAGGTTCAGAACGATATCGGTGACATCTTCACGCACACCAGACACGGACGAAAATTCATGCAGCACGTTGTCGATCTGCACGGCAGTGATCGCGGCACCCTGCAGCGACGACATCAGAATGCGGCGCAGCGCGTTACCAAGTGTCAGGCCAAAGCCACGCTCCAGCGGTTCGGCAATCACGGTGGCCTGACGCATCGGGTCATTGCCCGGTTTCACGTCCAGCTGTGTTGGCTTGATCAACTCAGCCCAATTTTTGTGGATCATAGTTCCCTCCATCCTTGTTCGCCTTCATGTCCAAAAAGGCAAACGCCCGAGGTTTCAAAATGACGGATTGGGGCCGTGCAAAAACATGCACGACCCCAACACGTTTCGTTTAATTTAGACGCGGCGGCGCTTTGGCGGGCGGCAGCCGTTGTGTGCCATTGGTGTCACGTCACGGATCGATGTGATGTTGAACCCGGCAGCAGCCAGCGCACGCAAAGCGGATTCACGGCCGGAACCGGGACCCTGCACTTCGACTTCCAGCGTTTTCACGCCGTGATCTTGTGCTTTTTTGCCTGCATCTTCTGCGGCCATCTGGGCTGCGTAAGGTGTCGATTTCCGCGACCCTTTGAAACCCATCGTGCCAGCGGACGACCATGCGATCGCATTGCCCTGCACGTCAGAAATCAGGATCTTGGTGTTGTTGAACGAAGAATTCACATGAGCAACGCCAGCGGCGATGTTCTTGGAGACCTTCTTTTTGGTGCGTTTTGTATCGCGTGCCATCTGTCAGGTCCCCTTATTTCTTCTTGCCGGCAATGGCCTTTGCGGGGCCTTTGCGTGTGCGAGCGTTGGTGTGGGTCCGCTGACCGCGTACCGGCAGGTTACGACGGTGGCGCAGGCCACGGTAGCAACCAAGGTCCATCAGACGTTTGATGTTCATCTGCGTTTCACGACGCAGGTCACCTTCAACTGTCAGGTTCGCGTCGATGAATTCGCGGATTGTCAGGATTTCTGCATCAGACAGATCGTTCACGCGGCGAGCGCGGTCGATGCTTGTTGCTTCGCAGATTTGTTCGGCAATGGCTGGGCCAATACCAGTGATATATGTCAAGGCGATCGGAACCCGCTTTGCAGTCGGGATGTTTACGCCGGCAATACGTGCCACGTGTGCAATTCCTTTTCGTTGCGGGTCCGTCATGCCAGACCCTTTTTTCACAACGGAAGCCCGGACCATCAGGCGCCGGGCTGCGTCATATCAGGTGACGCGCAGGATGCAGGGGGCGACCCCACAACTGCGCATTGATTCCCTTGCGGGATGGCGCTGTTTAGGGGCCAATACCATTGTCGTCAAGTGCCAGCAGGCAGTCAGGCGATTGCATCCGCGATGCTTTGCGCAACATCGTCCATACTGGCCAGACCGTCGACCGTTTTCAGATCGCCCTTGGCGTAATAATAGCCAACCAAGGGGCTGGTCTGTTTGTAATAGGCCATCAAACGGGTCTTGAGGCTTTCTTCGTTGTCGTCGGCCCGGGCCTGCCCGCCCGCGGCAACCGTTTCTGCCGCACGACCGATGATACGCTCGACCAGCACATCATCGTTGACCTGAAGTTCGATCACATGATCCACCCTAGCGCCGATCTCGGACAGCAACTCACCCAGCGCATCCGCCTGCGCAAGCGTCCGGGGGAAACCGTCAAAAATAAATCCGCCGTGATCACCAGCTGCCAGCAGCTGTTCGCGGATCAGGCCGATCACGATTTCATCCGTGACAAGTTCACCACGGTCCATCACAGCGGCAACCTTGCGGCCCATCTCGGTTCCGCTGGTACGCGCTGCACGCAGCATATCGCCTGTGCTCAGCTGCACCATATTGCGGTCGTCAACCAGCTTGCGCGCTTGGGTTCCCTTGCCCGCACCGGGTGGTCCTAAAAGTATGATGTTCATCTGCGCGATGGACCTTTCTTCTTGGTCGTACCACGCTTGCCACGCAGCTGGGACTTTTCAATCAGGCCTTCATATTGGTGCGCGACCAGATGCGACTGGATCTGCTGGATCGTATCCATACCAACCGACACAATAATCAGCACCGATGTACCGCCGAAATAGAACGGGATCGACAGTTCCGCGCGGATGATTTCAGGCAGCAGAGCGACCAGCGCCAGATAACCGGAACCCAGCACCAGAATACGGGTCACAACGTAGTCCAGATATTCTTCGGTCCGTTTGCCGGGGCGGATGCCGGGAACAAAGCCGTTCTGGTTTTTCAGGTTTTCGGCCACGTCCTCGGTCTTGAACGCCACTTCACGGGTGTAGAAGTAGGTGAAGAAAATGATCATCCCGCCAAAAAAGATCAGATAAAGCGGCTGACCGGGTCCGAACAGTGCCAGAACGGTCGACATGAACGGCCCACTGGAACCGCCACTGAACGTGCTGATCGTGGTCGGCAGCAACAGCAGGGCAGAAGCAAAAATCGCAGGGATGACACCGGCAGGGTTTACCTTGATAGGCAAGTGGCTCGACGATCCGTCATAGACCTTCATGCCGCGCTGCTGACGGGGGTACTGGATATGGATCTTGCGCAGCGACCGTTCCATGAAGACCACGAAGGTCAGCACGACAATCACCATCAGCAATATCCCGACAATCACCAGCGGGCTGATCGCACCGGACCGGCCCTGGCTCAGGAATTGTGCCAATGCAGAGGGGATCTCGGCGATGATACCAACGAAAATGATCAGCGAAATACCGTTGCCAATGCCGCGTGCGGTGATCTGTTCACCCAGCCACATCAGAAACATCGTGCCGCCGACAATAGTAATCACGCAGGATGCGCGGAAAAAGAAACCGGGATCAGAGGCCAGACCGCCTGCCTCAAGGCTGACCGCAAGACCGTAAGCCTGCGCTGTCGCCAGCACCACGGTACCGTAGCGGGTGTATTGGTTCAGCTTGCGGCGGCCCGCCTCGCCCTCTTTTTTGAGGTTCTTCAGCGGTTCCCACATAGAGCCAAGCAACTGCATCACGATCGACGCGGAAATGTACGGCATGATCCCCAGCGTGAAGATCGCCATCCGCGAAAGCGCGCCACCAGTAAACATCGACAGAATGCCACCGATGCCAGCCTGCGCTTCTTCCATGAATTGCTGCAAGGCGATGCCGTCGATGCCCGGCACGGGGATAAACGTCCCCAGACGGTAAATCATCAACAGGCCAATCGTGAATAGAATACGTTGGCGCAGTTCAGTTGCTTTGCCGAAGGCGCTCCAACTGACGTTGGCTGCCATTTGCTCTGCTGCAGAAGCCATAAGGGTCTCTTTTCATGATAAACGCCGCTGAACGGTTCCCCGATCAGCGGCGTTTGGGAAAAACACGAGAGGACATGTAAGCGACCCTAGGGTCGCTCACAAGGTGTTACTCTGCCGCTGCCGGGGTTGTGACGGTCAATGATCCGCCAGCCTTTGCCACGGCATCCACTGCGCCTTGCGACGCACCGGTGACGCTGATCGTGGCCTTGGATGTGAATTCACCCTTCGCCAGAACGCGGATACCGTCTTTTTTGCGACGCACCAGACCGGATGCAATCAGCGCATCTTCGGTGATGTCGTTCTTGATGTCGATCTTGCCTTCGTCGATGAATTTCTGGATCAGGCCCAGATTGACGACAGAGAAAGCCTTGCGGTTCGGCTTGTTGAAGCCGCGCTTTGGCAGACGCTGGTACAGCGGCATCTGGCCGCCTTCGTAGCCTTTGATCGCTACGCCGGAACGTGATTTCTGACCTTTGATACCACGGCCACCGGTCTTACCCATGCCGGAACCGGCACCACGGCCAATACGCTTTTTGCGCTGGGTGGCGCCTGGGTTGTCGGAAAGTTCATTCAGTTTCATGTCGCTTCTCCTTTTGCCGGAACTGGCCCCCAGCGACGGGAGCGGCCAAACACGGCGTTAAAATCGAGTCGGCCCACAGGTGCCGACTGGTGGCGTATAAACGCGGGGATGGTGCGGGTCAAGGAACCAGACAACGCCACCGCCAAACAAAAAACGCCCCCGGTTTCCCAAGGGCGTTCCTTATGCCGTAAGGTGGATCATGATCCACCCTACAAAAGCCTTACCCGCGCTCTTCGATGATTGTGACGAGGTGGGGAATGCTGTTGACCATGCCGCGCACGGAAGGTGTGTCTTCCAGTTCGCGGGTACGGTTCATTTTGTTCAGGCCCAGACCGATCAGCGTAGCACGCTGTTTTTCGGGGCGACGGATTGGCGAACCAATCTGCTTGACGACGATAGTTTTTGCCATGGTTTAAGCCTCCTCGACGACTTGCGCGGATGTGTCGGATGCGTCTTCCCGCTTGGGCAGGATGTCGGCGACTTTCTTGCCGCGACGCTGAGCCACGTTACGCGGTGACTGCTCTTTTTGCAGGCCGTCCATCGTGGCGCGGATCATGTTATACGGGTTCTGAGAGCCGATCGACTTGGACACGACGTCCTGAACGCCCAGCATTTCGAACACGGCACGCATTGGACCACCGGCGATGATACCGGTACCAGCAGGCGCTGTGCGCATCACAACGCGGCCAGCGCCATGGCGGCCTTCGATGTCGTGGTGCAATGTGCGACCGTCGCGCAGTGCGACGCGGATCATCTGGCGTTTTGCCTGTTCAGTCGCCTTGCGGATCGCTTCGGGGACTTCTTTAGCTTTGCCTTTGCCGAAACCGACGCGGCCTTTTTGGTCACCAACAACGACAAGCGCGGCAAAGCCGAAACGCTTACCACCTTTGACGGTCTTGGACACGCGGTTGATGGCGACCAGACGGTCGGCAAACTCGGGTGTTTGTTCTTCACGGTTGCGGCGGTTGCCGCCACGGTTGTTATCACGTTCTGCCATAGGTGGCGTCCTTGTCTTGATGCCCGAGGGCGTTGTCCAATCGCGGTCGAAGCCGGATCATCGAAGCCGGGGCAAGCCCCGGCCTACAGTTTCGTATGGCGGGGCTTGC
>Ga0207421_10007903_pt1 | contig 11199 bp, 14 predicted proteins | sample SodLakKL_010_SED_4_FD_187542 | JGI IMG/M metagenome (GOLD analysis project Ga0207421, IMG submission 187542) | Alkaline sediment microbial communities from Lake Tanatar, Kulunda Steppe, Russia - 8KL_010_SED (SPAdes) (version 2) | ecosystem: Environmental > Aquatic > Non-marine Saline and...
CCATCGCGAGGGTCAGGACCCGCCACCAGCGACCGAGCCGGGAACCGCCGTGCACCACGCCTGTCTGCCTGTCCACCATGGATCTCCCTCTCGCACCGAACGACCGGTCCCCGATGACACCGATCCACCGACCCTAGACACCTGCGGCCGTGTTCGACTTCCCGGTATCGAGCCGGGACCGGCGAGGCGCCGTCGGCGGGGTCCGGTCCTGTTCGCCAGACCATCCAGGCCAGCCGGACCAGGTTCCCGGGCGACGAACCCGAGGGAGTGATGCGCGTCCCGGGCGAACGCGCTTCAGTTCGCCGACGCGACGAGCCGGTCGACGAGCCGGTCCCGGAGCTCTCCGGTCCCGGAGCTCTCCGGACGGCCACCAGCGGAGTCCCGCTCGTAAGCTCGAGAACACGGAGACAGCATGATCGACCGCCAGCAGCTCGATCGCTTGCCCGGGATGCAGGTGATCGGCGCCGAGGGTGAGGGGATCGGCCGTGTCGTCGAGGTCTACGTCGATGACGCCACCGGTGAACCGAGCTTCGTGCTGGTCGACACCGGCGTGCTCGGGCTCACCTCCTCGTTCGTGCCGCTCGACGGGGCCGACATCGTCGACGACACCCTGCAGGTCGCGGCGACCAAGGACGCGGTCAAGCACGCCCCGGGCGTGGACGACGACGGCTACCTCAGCCCGGACGAGGAGGACGAGCTCTACCGCTACTACGACCTGAGGAGCCCCTCGGGATCGCCGGCCGCCACGAGCCGGAGCGAGGCCGCGGACCAGACCGAGGAGGCCGCGATCGGGTCCCTCGCCACCGGCGGGTCGACGGGCACGACACGCGGATCGGCGGACGAGGACACCTCCGCAGAAGCCGACGACGACGCCATGACCCTGTCGGAGGAGGAACTGCGCGTCGGTGTCCGCAAGAAGCCGGTCGGCAAGGCGCGGCTGCGCAAGCACGTGGTCACCGAGCACGTCACCAAGACCTTCCCGGTCCAGCGCGAGGTGGTCACCGTCGAACGCGAGCCGGTCGACGAGTCCGACGTCGACCGAGCGTCCGAGGGACCGGAGATCTCCGAGGGCGAGCACGAGGTGACGCTCTACGAGGAGGAGCTGGTGGTCGAGAAGCGGGTCGTTCCGAAAGAACGGGTCCGCCTCGCCAAACAGGTCGAGACCGAACACGAGACCATCGAGGCCGATGTCGCGAGGGAGGAGATCGACCTCGCGGGTCTCGAGGAGTCGCGCGAGGACCAGGAACGCTGACCCCGTCGCGGATCCGCTCCACGAGCCACGCCGGCTCGGAGCGCGTTGCTCGGCCCGGTGTCCGGGCGCTGTTGGTTGGTGATCGCCCAACTCGAGGGCAGGCCTGGTGGTGCGCCCCACCGGGCCACCGACGTGGACGCCTGATGTGACGCCAGGGTCGGGACCCGGGTCCTGCGCCACCCCGGCCCTGAGTCCCTCGTCAATTCGGACGGTGGCCGCAAGACTGCGGTATGGCACGGCATGCGACCCGGGGCGGCGCTGGCCGGAGGATCGTGTGCAGGTGGCGGTCCTCCGGTCCCAGACGGGGGAGCCAGCGCGATGACCACCGGCCAGGCGTCGACCGCCGAGCACGGGGCCACGAGCGTCCAGTCCAGCGTCCTGGTCGGGCTGGTGGCGGTCGTCGTGGCGGTCGGGGTCGTGGTCGGGGTCGTGGTCGGCCGGACGTTGTAGCCGGGGCCCCGCCTGCGCCCGCTACCGTCGGCGACCGATACCGGTGCAGTTCCAGCGACGTCGAGGTAGTGGTGGAGGACGTGTTCGGCGGGCTCGCCGGGGACCCGGGTGACGGCTCCGGTGGCGCACCCGTGGACATCCCGGCGCTCGAGGACGTGCTCGACGGTGCGGCCCTGTGGGGCCTGGAGCTCGATCCGAGGTTCCGGGTCCTGGCCGCCACCCTGGAGCCGACGGCGGAGCGTTACCCCTGGGGGGAGACCGACGACCGGCGCATCCAGTTGCTGTGCTTCCCCGTGTCGACGATCCTGGGTTCGTTCCGTCGCAACCGGCCGATGGAGACCGAGCTGTTGTCGTTCACCGAGGCGCAGCTGGTCGATGTGGTCGCCGCCTTCGACGGCGCCATCGTGGCCACGCCGCTGTTCGGCCAACCGGAACCGCGGCCGGGGTCCTGGGGGCCGCGGTTCAGCCTGGAAGGCCGCTCCAGCGCCCCCGACGGCACGCGTCGGACCCTGACCCTCGCGATCGCCCACGAGGACCTGACGCTGCACCTGTTCGCCCGGTTCGACGATCTGCAGCTGAAGGCACCCGACGGCCGCGACCTGGCGCTCCCCCCGAGCTGACCGGCACGGCGGTGACCGGCAGGCCGCTAGCGCCGCAGGTAGAGGTAGAACAGGGTCGCACCGTCGGGACCCGCGGCAGACACCGAGTGGGCGACCCCGGCGGGAACGTGCCAGTAGGAACCGGCACCGACGACCCGGCCGTCGACGTGGGCGCGGCCCTCCGAGAGCCAGATGTGGTGCTCGGCATCGGCGTGGCGGTGTTCGGGTACCTCGGCGCCCGCTTCGAGCCACATCACCCCTGCAGCATCACGGCCCTGCCGCCACAGGATCGTGTAGGTGACGCCGGCGTGCATGGGCTCCCGCGACCGGTTGCCGATGTCGCCGGCACCGATCACCAGTTGCTGGCCGCCAAGCGCGGGGGACGTGTCCATCTCAGACTCCGCTCGTCGCTCCCCCTACGGTGCTCGGCAGCGCGGTGCACGGCCAGAGCCCAACGTCCCCAATCCGATCCGATCGCGCGGCTCAGCGCACCCGCCAGCGAAGCGCCCGGCGTTCGATGATGCCGGTGAGGCTGAACAGCACCAGCACGAACACCATGATCAGCACGATGAGCGCGAACACCAGCGCGGCGTTGTACTGGCTCTGGGCGAACATCAGCATGTAGCCGAGCCCCCGCGACGAGGCGACGAACTCGCCGACCACCGCGCCGGTGAACGCGAAGCCGACCGCGATCTTGAGGTTGCTCAGCACCCGACCGGTGATCGCCGGGACGTAGACCTCGCGCAGCAGCACCCGGGTGCCGCCCCCGAAGGTCCGGATCCGGTCGACCAGTCGGTTGTCGGTGTCCTGGATGCCGCCGTAGACGGCGAAGAACACCAGCACCGCCACCAGCAGGAACGACAACGCGACCTTCGAGGCGATGCCGATCCCGAGCCAGATGATCAGCAGCGGCGCGAAGATCACCCGGGGCACCGCACTGAGCAGCACCATGACGGGTTCGATCAGTTCGGCGACCGGTCGGAACAGCCCGGCGACGGCGCCGAGCACCACGCCGACCACGATGCCGAGCGCGAGCCCGAGCAGCGCCGCGGTGAAGGTGGCCTCGATGTGGGGGAGGATCGAGCCGTCGGCGAACAGGGTGGCGAGCACGCCGGCGATGGCGGTCGGCGACGAGGCGCTGAAGGGGTCCACGACCCCGGTGCGCGAGAGCACCTCCCAGATGCTCAGCAGGACCAGGGCGGCGACCGTCCGACGCACGCCGACCCCGGCGCGCTGCCGCCACTTCGGTGTCGTCGAGGTGGCCTGGCGACCGGCCGGCTGGCGGGCGCCGCGGCTGCGCGCGGGCCCGATCGGTGCGCCCGCCTGGGCGTCGGTGTGCGGGCGGGTGGTCGAGGTCGTCGATGCGCTCACGCGGCCACCTCGGTGTCTTGCTGGTCGTCGGTGTGTGCGCCCGCACCGTCGACCACCTCGGCGAGCCCGCCCCACAACCGCTCGAGCAGCAGCCCGAAGGCCGGATCGGTGCGGGTGGTGACCAGATCCCGGGGACGGGGGAGCGGCACGTCGTAGCCGTCGACGATGTTGGCGTGGGGGCCGGCGGACATCAGATGCACCCGGTCGGAGAGCGTGATCGCCTCTTCGAGGTCGTGGGTGACCAGCACGACGGTGATGTCGTTGCGCTCGACCCACGACAGCAGGTCCTCGGTGACCCGTCGGCGCACGATCGCGTCGAGCGAGGCGAACGGCTCGTCCATCAGCAGCATCTTCGGGCGCGGCGCGAAGCTCTGCGCGAGCGCGACACGTTTGCGTTGTCCGCCGGAGAGCTGCTGGGGGAACCGGCCACCGAGGCCCGCCAGGCCCATGCGTTCGAGCCACAGGTCGGCCTCGTCGTGGGCGGCCTTCTTGTCCTCGCCGCGGATGATCAGCGGCAGGGCCACGTTGTGCCGGGCGGTGCGCCACGGCAGCAGGGCGTCGTCCTGGAACAGGAACCCGACCTCCGAGGCGTCCACGCCCAGCTCGATGGTGCCGGCGTCCGGCTCGTGGAGGCCGACGATCGCTCGCAGCACGCTCGACTTGCCGCACCCGGAGGGCCCGACGAGGCTCGTGAACTGGCCGTCGGCGACGTGCAGGTCGAGCTCGCTCAAGACCGGTTCCTGGCCGTAGCCGAGTCGGAGATCGTCGATCCGCAACATCACGCGAGCACCGCCGTGTCGAGGGCCTGGTCGAGGGTCAGGTCGGCGTCGAGCACGTCGGCCTGCTGCAGCGAGGTGATGACGCGCTGGGCGGCGTCCTCGTCGAGGTCCACCTCGGTGGGCCACAGCGACGCGCGGTAGCGCTCCACGATGTCGCCCAGTTGGTCGAGGTCCTCGCCGGCGACCAGTTCGCTGGGCAGCGCGGCGAGCAGGTCCTGCACGTCGGCGGTCTGGACCCGTTCGAGCCCGCGGGTCATGGCGCGCGCCATGCCCTGGAGCTGTTCGGCGCGCTGTTCCTGCTCGCCGTCGCGGATCGCGACACCCATGAACTCGTAGGCCCCGCCGAAGACCTCGTTGGCCTCGTCGATCTCCATGAAGTTGACGAGCTCACCCGCGCCGTCCTCGAGCAGCCGGGTCAGGGCCGGCTCCTGGACCATGCCGGCATCGACCTGGCCGAGTCGGAGCGCGTCGTAGAGGTTGGTGCCGAGTGCGGCGAACTGCACGCTGTCGGGATCCACGCCCGCGCGGTCGAGGACGTAGAGCAGGATCGTGTGATCGGCGTTGCCGAGCGACGAGATCCCGACCTGGCGCCCTGCGAGGTCCTCGACGGACTGGATCTCGTCGGCGGTGTCGATCGCGGTGGCCAACGCGAACAGCGGCAGCCGCCCGGTGGTCATGAACCGCTTGACGTTCGCGCCGCTGGCGACCGCGCCGACCATCGCGTCGAACGAGCTGGCCGCGTAGTCGACCGCCCCGCCGTTGAGCGCCTGGACCGCGTCGCCGCCACCGCGGCTGTAGATCAACTCGACGTCGAGGCCCTCGTCGGCGAAGTAGCCGGCGTCACGGGTGACCTCGTAGGGCACCACGCACAGCAGCTGACCGCAGAAGGCCAGGGTGACCGATTCGAGTTGTGCTTGTTGGTCGGCGTCATCGGTACCGGGGCGCACCCCACACGCGGCGAGCCCGGCCGCGCCGGCGGTGAGCACCATGCCGCGCAGCAGTTGCCGACGGCTGACCAGCGGACGGTCCGTCGAATACGAGCCTTGCGGGGAACGCGGGTCTGCGGGCGCGCAGCAGTCCACCTGGGCCTCCATGGCCGTGCCGAAACGTGCGGGAGCGGGACGTTGCAGCCCGAACCGTACGGTGGTCGGCTCCGACCGTCGGCCCTCATGGTGTCAACGGTGAGAACCCCAGGGGTGGGCGCCCGCAGCGCCCGAGGCCGACCCGGACGGTGGGTTCCGGCCGGAGGGCCCTCGTCAGAGGGTGATGACGTGATCGGGCGGGTTACCGGCCAGCGCGCCGTACAGGTCCGGGAAACAGCCGACGGTGACGCCATCGACGACGTTGGTGACCACCACGTCGCCGAGGTCGGGGTCGCCGGTGGCGAGCCCCCGTTGGACGGCGCACCGGTCACACATCATCAGCAGCATCCCGTGCTGCCGGGCGAGCCTCGACAGTCGCTCACCGATCGGGTCACCCGCCCGCAGCACGTAGTTGTTGTCGTCGAAGAAGAACATGCCGACGACCTCGGCGCCGTGACGATCCTCCTCGAGCTGCGGCAGGATCATCTCACCGATCTTGTAGCTGGCGTTGTGACCGGCGGTGGCGAACACGTAGGCGACCTTCACGAGGTCCTCCTGGATCATCGGAAAGCGGTGGTCGTCGTCGACGCTAACGCTCCGCGAGTGGCCGCGTGAGGCGACCGATGGGGGAACCGTTGGAACCCCGCGGCGCTCACCCCTCGCGCGTCGGCGACCGGCCGTCGATCTCGTCCGAGCGTTCGTTGATCGGTCTCGGTTCGGACGCCCCGGGCTGGGCTTCGACGATCGCCGCCCCCGCCGGGCCGGTCTCGATCAGGTGGTGCTCGAGGACGTCGTATTCCTCGGCGGACGCGCTGATCAGCGCCGCCGCGATCGCGACCGCCGGCAGCGCCAGCAGGGCGCCGGTCGCCCCGGCCAGCGCACCGCCCGCGAGGACGGACATGAAGGCCACGGCCGGGTGCAGGTGCATGGTGTGGAACGTGATCCGCGGCATGATCAGGTAGTTCTCGATCTGCTGGTAGATCGTGATGGTCACCAGGACCAGGATCGCGCGGCCGGGCGAGGCCGCGAGCGCCACGATCAGCGGCAGGGCGCCGCCGAGGTAGGTGCCGATCACCGGGATGACCGAGGAGATGATGCCCATCCACATCCCCAGGGCGAGGGCGTACTCGAGCCCGATGAGGGTGAACACCAGGATGTGCACCGCCGCCGAGGCCACCGCGATCAACGCCCGGCTGTAGACGTACCCACCCGTCTTGGCGATCGCGAGTTCCCAGAGCCCCAGCACCCGCACCTGTTCGCGGTGTGACAGGCGACTGGCCAGCTGGAAGCGCAGGCGGGGGCCATCCGCGACGAGGTAGAAGGTCACCAGCGCGACGGTCAGCAGCAGGAAGACGCCGCCGAGCACGGTCTGCCCGAACCCGAGGGCGCCACGACCGAGCAGACCGATGTCGTCCGGCAGGCCGGCGGGGAACACCTGTTGCTGCGCGCCCAGCCATTCGGCGGCCGCCTCGCCGGTCTCGCCCGGCAGGAGCGACTCGGCCTGGCGTGCGACCTGGTCGAGCAACCCCGGCCCGGCCTGGAGCATCGTGGTGGCCTGATCGATGATCAGCGGGGCCATGGCGGCCAGGAAGGTCCCGAAGAACACGATCACCGCGAGGAAGACCGCCCACGTCCCGACCCCGCGGCGCAGCCCCCGGCGGTAGAGCCACTGCACGGCCGGCTCCATCGCGAACGACAGGAAGAGGCTGATGACCAGCACGGTGATCAGCCCCTGCACGGCACCGATCACCCCGGTCACGGCCTGCGCGAGCAGGAGACCGCCTCCGACACCCAGGACGATCGGGACGGAACGGTCGAGCCAGCCGCCCCGCTGCATCGTGCGGAGACGTGGTCGCGCATCTGGTGGGTCGGCTTCCGGAGTCGGGACCCCGACCGGCGCCCCGGTCGCCGGCGGGGTGGACGAGCCATCGCCGGTGCGCGGCCCGTACGCCGCCGTGGCGTCGGACTCGGGTTCGGGGGCTCCAGAGGTCATCACCGCACGAAGCGTAGACCCACGTTGCGGGACCGGACGGCACGCGAGCCCCCTCGGCCCCCGAGGGGCGACCGGTGGGGTCGCCATCTCGCCGAGCTCCGGGGCGAGCGACGCCCGTGTGGTGCACCGGGCGAGGTCGTGGGGTCGTCACGAGGGCGGCCAGCGTTGGGCGCCGTGACGGCTGCGCAGCACCAACACCACGGTCTGTTCGATCCGATGGACCACGACAGCGGGCATGCCGACGACCACGAGTGCCCGGGTAGCCGCGACCTCGGCGAGGGCGGCCTTGAGTTCCTCATCGACCCGGAACGTGAAGGTGCCGTTGTGAGGCGCCACCTTCGTTGAAGATGTTCGCGCCATGTTCCGTGAGGACGCGACGGCGCCGGAATGCTCGGTGCGCGAGCTCGGCTGCGGAGGCTCGTCCCCTGGCCCTCTGCTGTTCCCCTACTGGATCTCGATCGCGGTTCTCGCAGGTGGTCGACGACCGTTGTCCCGGCAAGGTGAGCATCACGCCAGGCGTGTCCCACGGCGTAGGGGCTGGGTCGAGGGGGATGGGGGAGGGATCACCGAAGGCTCGTGGAGAGCCCCGGCAGCGGTCCGGGAACTGGACCATCAGGGCGGTTGTTGCCTGATCGTCTGACGGGTGTCTCGGCTGCGGCTACACCAGGCGCGTTGCCCGCCCGGAGCTACCGCGGGTCGGTTTCGGCGTCCCGTCTGCGTGGGCGCAGCAGTTCATCGAGGTGAGCTGAGACCCTGGCGGCGATCTCCCCTCGCCGCCAGGGCAAAGGTGGTTGAACCGCTCCGATCCGCACGGGGTGGTTGGGACCGGGTAGGTCGTAGGGGCCCCCGGTGGGGTAGATGAGCACGCGACTACCGAACGGGATGCCGCCGATGAATCCCCACGTTCCTGGTTCCCAACCCAGCTTCTCGATCCGGTCCCAACGATAGGCCAGCTCCTCATGGCCCCGGATGTGAGCTACGAGGCCCTCGTCGATGGCCGTCAGCGCGTTGCGAGCCCACCACCACCACCGCCACCACCACCGGTACACGATCGTCGACACGGCAGCGGCAACCGCCCCGAACGACAGGAACTCCAGGAACCGGCTCGGATCGAGCAGCATCCCGATGAACGCCGACATCGACAGGATGAACCCGAACGGAAACCAGAGCTTCAACGGCCGGGATCTCGCGATCACGTCATCCGTCATCCCGCACCCGTTTCACCCACCCCTCGCCGCGCTGGACGTTCGTGTGTCCTGGATCGTGACGATGACCACGCGATCCAGGCGCTCATCGAAGACGTAGACGAGCAACATCCAGCGCCAGGGGCCGAGGATGAACCGGAACCCCTGCCACCGACCCGTGAGTTCCGAGCCCAGCCGCGGGAACCGGCCGAGCGCTTCGAGCGAGGTTCGGACACGAGCGCGCGTATCGCCCGGGAGCGAGTGCGTCCGGATGAGCCGATCCAGATCGGCAACGGCGGCGCGGGCGAGTTCGACCTGAGCCACGCCCTACAGCTCGTCGAGCGCGATGGTGTCGCCGGCTGCCGCCTGCTCGGCCCCGAGCTGGGCGCGTTCGAAGGCCCCATCGATCCCATCGAGCAGTTCGGCGACGTTGGCCGGGTCCGGGTCGAGCTCGTCGATCGCGCTGCTGAGCAGCGATCGCGCCAGCGTCCCCTCGTTGACGTGGACCCGTGCGGCGAGGGTCGCCAACTTGGCGGCGTGTTCGCCGTCGAGGGTGATGTTCAGTCGTTGACTACTCATGGAGAGAGAGTACACGCCACGACGCGATACGTGTACGCGCTTGGGCACGTCAGGTTGGCCATGCTCACAGCACAACTCCCTCAGGGTCACCAGCGCGTGCCACGGTCGCCTCGGCCTCCGCAGTGCAGGTCCTTGCGAAGGACCGCAGTCAACCGGCCGCGCACCAACGCCCGCAGCGCCGCTGCCACCTCACGTGCCCCCATTCCCCAAGATCGTGGCCAGGGGCCGAAAGCCGTTCGTGCACACGCTCATCTCGCCCTCTCGCCGGGTGTCACCATCGTGCTGAGACCACGTGTCGCCTCGCAGCCGGCGGCCATGTTCCGCGCCCTGCGTGTCACCCGTTCGGTGCCGATGACAACCGGCATCTCGCGGCAGCGTGGGACCGGTCCGGGCGGCTACAGATCACGCGGAGTGACTCACCGAGGTGTCGCGCTCAACCTGGCTTCGGGTTGCGGTCAGGTTCGCGAGGCGTCCTCGTCGTCGTGGCTCAGTAGCTGGTCCAGGCGACCGAGCTCCCGTTCCAACCGTGTCTCCGCTGCCACTCTCGCCGCCTCGGCCTGTTCGCGTTGACGGTCCGCGGTGCCGGCACGCTGACGTTCGACCTCGGCTGCCGCCAACGCCTCGCGCCGATGCTCTTCGGCGCGATCGCGTTCGCCCGCGGCCGCCTCGGCCCGCTGTTCGGCCGCCTCGGCGCGGAGATGCTCCAGCTGCCGGGCGTGCTCACGCTCCCGAGCCAGTTCGAGCGCCTCGCTACGGTCCCGCGTTGCTGCCTCGGCAGCCTGCTGGAGCCGGTCAGCCCGTTCGTCGGCCGCTGAGCGGGCGGCTTCGGCCTCGGACGTTCGTTCGTCCGCGGCGTGCGCATCCAGCTGCGCCTGGTCCGCCGCCGCGAGTGCGGCGTCCCGGTCCGCCTCCGCTCGCCTGCGGGAGGCTTCCGCGGTCTCGGCAGCCGCTCGCTGGTCGAGGGCCTGCTGCAGCGCCTGATCGCGCTGCCGTTCGGCGGCGAGTTGCCCTTGCAACGCCTCGTCGCGGGCCTGCAACGCTTCGTCGCGGGCCTGCGTCGCCTCGTCGCGGGTCTGCGCCGCCTCCAGTCGCGAGGCCTCCGCCGCTTGCAGCGCGAGCAGGGCTTCCTCCCGGCCCTCACGCGCCGCCGCGGCCTGCGCGCGTGCGCGCTCGGCGTCGCGTTGGGCCTGCACCGCCTGGTCTCGCAGGGCGGCGGTGTCGCGTTCGAACCCGGCCCGCGCACCCTCGAGCTCGAGGTCCAGCGCATCACGCTCCGAGAGGGTGGCGAGCGCCTCGAGCAGGTCGGCCGCGAGGTCCGGGAAGCGACCCTCCAGCAGCTCACGCAGCTCGGTCAGTGCCGTGCCCGCCGTCGCCCGCGCCGAGGACAGCGGCGCCGCATCGCGCGGGGGAGGGGAGCTGCTGCTCGCCGGGGACCGTCGCGCGAGCGATGCCTGGTAGCCGTCATGGGCCAGCTCACCCTCGTCGGCCTCCAGGCAGTAGCGCGGCGGCCGGCCGCCGGCGGCGGCACGAGGAGCGCGCACCCGTCGACACCCCGGCCAGGCACACCGGTCGTCGTCCTTGTGCTCGGAGCGGGCCAGCGCGTGATCCCACACCGGCTGCTGCAGGCCTTCGCTGACCATCTCAAGGCTCCTCAAACGGGCAACGCGTGATACTAGAAACTAACTGGTAATTCTAGAGAAGAGGAAATGGCCGTGTAGCCGCTCTACGCTGAGCGGAATTGTTGCGCAGCCGGTGCGCAGCCGGCGTGCAAGCTGACCGGTGATAATGTCGCTTCTCGCCGGTCAGCCCCGTGATCGGCAGCCACGGGACGCCAAGCGCGGGTGGTGAGCCCGTCGGACGCCGACCGGCCGCACGCTCGGGAGCAGCGGATGCGTGACATCGAGCTTGTG
>Ga0207421_10007905_pt1 | contig 11197 bp, 15 predicted proteins | sample SodLakKL_010_SED_4_FD_187542 | JGI IMG/M metagenome (GOLD analysis project Ga0207421, IMG submission 187542) | Alkaline sediment microbial communities from Lake Tanatar, Kulunda Steppe, Russia - 8KL_010_SED (SPAdes) (version 2) | ecosystem: Environmental > Aquatic > Non-marine Saline and...
CATCGCCGTCTGTCCCGACCTCGGGGTCGAGGCGTACGAGGACGCCATCGCCCACGTCGAAGCGGACGCGGGCGTGAGCCTCCAGGTCGGTGCCGGGCGCGGGTCGAACGCCCACGCCGCCGGGATGGCCGCGAAACACGCCCTCGAGGTCTGCCGCGAGGACGGCTCGCGCGTGGAGTTGGCCTGGTAGCGGCCATCGGCCGGGGGCCGGCGGTCCCGCAGTTCGCGTCCGGATCTACGGACCGTCCGCCCGAACCGCCGGAACCGTCAGCTCCGAGTAGCCGCCCTCGTCGGGCTCGAGGGCGGCGGATCCGTCCAGCGTCGTTCGTTCGATCGACTCCTCGGGGGCGGTGGGCTCCTCGAGGCCGTCATGGAGTGTGTCGCCACTGTCGGAGGCGACGGAGTCCGAGGAGCGGGCCCGGGAGCTGGCCGCGTGCTCGGCTCGCGGACGTCGAGCGGCGGCCGCCGGCGACCCACCGGCCATGGACCGTCGTCCTCGATGGGAGCGCCTACCTGACGCGGTGGAGCCCACGGATCGTCGACGCGACCGAGCGTCTCGCGGCGCTCTGTCACCCCGGCACGTTCGAGCCACCGGCCGACGTCGTCCGGCCGTAATCGAACGCGCTTCGAAGGCCCGACACTGCCGTAACCGCCCCCTACGATCGCGACGCGGACGGTTTCCACCCCATAACAATGCCGTCGACGGCGGTCGATGACGCGAATGCGACGCCGTTCGTATCTCGCGGCCGCGGCGATCGGAACGCTGGCCGGCTGTCTGGCGACCGACGGGAACGATCAGTCGGACGAGGACGACGAGGACGACGCCGAAGAACCGGTGGCGGGCCCCGACGACGGCGAGACGTTCGACGACTTCGAGCGGCTCGGAAACTGGTCGGTCGCCGCCGGCTCGCTCCACCAGGTCACCGAGGACGCGGTCGCGGGCTCACAGTCGGCGTTGTTGCGCAGCGACGGGGCCGACCGGGTCAGGATCGTCCGGGAGCTCTCCTCGCCCGTCGACCTCTCGGGGCGGTGGCCGGGGCTGGCACTCGCGACCGACGCCCCGACCTCGCCGACGATCAGGCTGATCGACGCGGATGGCGACTGGATCGACTTCCGACACCGGCCGGGGGCGAACACCGAACTCGTCCGGGCGAACTTCGGAATCGACGGCGTCGAGGGGGAGCCGGATCTCGGTCGAACCACGGAGATCGTCCTCGAGCAGTGGGTCGGCGAGGAGGCGGAGACCCAGCTGTGGATCGACGATCTGCAGTTTCTCTCCGGCCCGTCGACCGGTCGCGTAATGATCGGCTTCGACGGCGGCTTCGAGGGGGAGTACACCGTCGGCTTCCCGATCCTCGAGGAGTGGGGGTATCCGGCGACGACGTTCGTGAACACCGAGACGCTCCGCGAGGAGCCCCACCACGAGGGAAACCGTCTGGCGGTGCCCCAGATGGAGGAGCTCGTCGAGGCGGACTGGACGGTCGCCAGCCGCGGCGCGCTCGAGGCCGAGTACCCGACGCTGTCCGAGGAGGAGCAGGCGGCCCTGATCGAGGAGGCGGTCGACTGGCTCGAGTCACGAGGGTTCGAGGGGGCGGCGTACTTCTCGTACCCACGCGGTGGCTACGACGACACGACGCTCGAGCTGGTCGGCTCGAGCCACGAGCTCGGCTTCGCGAGCGGGTATCCGGTGACCGCCCGAATCGCGAACCCACTGCTCTGTTCGAAACTCGTCGAGCCGGACGTCGAGACGGCCAAAACGGCGATCGACCGGACGGCGGAGTTCGGCGGGATCACCGCGCTCTTTTACCGACGGCCGGGACCGGCCGCCTGGGAGGACTTCGAGGAGACGATCGCTCACCTCGCGAGCCTCGAGACCGAGAACCGACTGGCCGTCGCGACGCCGAGACAGCTCGAGACGACACACCTCCATTGAGGGGGAGTACCGACACACCCCCACCGAGAGGGGGTGGCGTGTTTTCACGGCCAGTCTGGGAGTCACGTCGTCAACCGGAACGTAAGCTGGAGCAGTAACGCCTCGTCGTAGTCGAACGTGGCTCCCTGGCCGTCCATCAGATCACGCTCCTGTCTCGTCAGGATACTGCTGGCATTGGGGAGTAGCTCGTCGCAGGTCCGTTCGAACTCGTCGACGAGAGCCACGTTCCGGTCTGTCTCCTCGAACACTTCGGAGACCCACTCCCGTTTGTTCTCCTGGACCGACGCCGTCTCGACCAGCCCGAAGCTGTCCTCGAAACCACTGCGGAGTTCCTCGAGCGTCGACTCGTTCCAGTTCGTTCCTTCCGGCACCTCGTCGTCGTCGGGGAGGATGACGTGGAGCCGACAGCGTGTCATACGGGCGATTCGACGCCGATTATCATGTATCTGACGAAACTGTATAGTCACGAAACGACGTCCCCGAGCTACAGTTCGTCGTCGACCGATCGACTCCGACGGCCGACGACGTTGTGTGAGACGAACGAGAGCACCGCCGTCCCGTCCTCGGTGAACACCGTCCGTTCGAAGTCGACGTAGCCGCGGTCCTCGCGGCTCTCCGAGGGTGTCTTCCCGGCGACCTCGATCCGGAGGCTGAGGGTGTCCCCCGGACGGACCGGCTCGTGCCAGCGGATCTCGTCCATCCCGATCCCGCCCATGTTGTCGACGTCCATCCCGCCGACGAACTCGGTGACGAACAGCCGGACGGACAGACAGAGCGTGTGGAGGCCGCTGGCGACGAGCTCGCCGAACATCGAGTCGGCGGCAGCCCCCTCGTCGAGGTGAAACGGCTGTGGGTCGAACTGTTCGGCGAACGTTACGATCTCCGACCGGCTGATCGTGTGGCTGCCGACCTCGAATCGGTCGCCGACGGAGAGATCCTCGAAGTGACGGGTCATGGGGGTCGATGGGAGGGCCGGATGATAAGTGTTCCACGTCGACGACCGACCGTCGGCGTGGACGGGAGTCGACGCGACGGGTGCCGAAAGCGATAGCAGAACGGATTTACGTCGTGGACCGCTTTCCCCCGATATGGATTACGAAGCGAGTCTCGACCGGGCGATGGAGAACGTCCCCGACATCGGGGGCGACGAGGAGCGGCTGAAGATCCCGGAGGCCGAAGCCCAGAAAGACGGCGCGTTCACGCGGTTTACCAATCTCGGGGAGATCGCGGACGTGCTCTCCCGGGAGGCCGAACACCTCCACCGGTTCGTCCAGCGCGAGCTCGGGACGAGCGGGAAGTTCGAGGACGGCCGCGGACGGTACAACGGCAGCTTCTCGGCGAGTGAGTTCGACGCGACCGTCGACGCCTACGTCGAGGAGTACGTCCGGTGTTCGGAGTGTGGGCTCCCCGACACGCGGCTGGTCAGGGAGGATCGCACGCCGATGTTGCGGTGTGACGCCTGTGGCGCCTTCCGGCCGGTGACCAAACGCTCGACGAGCCCACAGCAACAACAGCAACGCGAGGCCGTAGAGGAGGGCAAAACCTACACCGTCGAGATCACCGGCACGGGACGGAAAGGCGACGGCGTCGCCGAGAAAGGCGAGTACACCATCTTCGTTCCCGGCGCACGGGAGGGCGACGTCGTCGAGATATACATCGAGAACATCTCGGGGAACCTCGCGTTCGCACGGCTGGCATAGAGGAGAGTCTTTTTGCCACCGGCACACCCACGGCCGGGTATGGAGAGAGCCGAGTTCGCCGTCGAGACCGTCCTGGCCCCCGTCGACGGCACGGAGGAGTCGGCGGAAGCCGTCGAGTACGCCGTCGCGATCGCGGACCGGTACGACGCGACGGTCCACGCGCTGTACGTGCTCGGACGCGGCGTGGTCAGGGGACTCGACGCGGGAACGGTCGACGAGGACGAGGTCGCCGAAACCGCACGGGTGTTCCTCCGGGAGATCGAGGAGGTCGGCGCGGAACACGACGTTCCGGTGTCGACGTCGACGACTCAGGGGTTCTCGCCGACGATCAAGACCCGCCACCCCGGCAGCGTCGTTCTCGATTCGGCCGACGCCGTCGACGCCGACTTCATCGTGCTCCCGCGGGAGTCGGCGACCGACGCCCCGGAGGTCCTAGAGCGTGCCGCCGAGTACGTGCTCGCGTACGCCAGCCAGCCGGTCCTCTCGGTCTGAGCACGGTCAGACAGTCACCTCAGTGTAAGCCCGGCCAGCTCTCGGTCCGAGTTCGGATCGCAGGCGACGACGTCGGCGTTCGACGTCCGCGACGACGTCAGCGTTCGACGTCCGCGACGACGTCAGCGTTCGACGTCCGCGACGAGGTCGGTCGCGATCCAGCCGTCGCAGTTGCCGCGTTCGGTGAAGACCACTCGTCCGGGACGGGTCTCGTGGCTCGCCACGGCCGTGGCCGTCGGCCCGTCACCCTCTCGGTCGTCGGTCCGTCCGGCGGAAGCGTCCATCGAGATGGATTAGGCTGCCCTAAAATAAAAAGGGTTCCGGTCGGTTCGACCACGTGGGAACGTCGGCTCCTGGTCTGGAGGGCAGACGGGCGAGCGGATCCGTGAGATCGCCGGGTTTGAGTACGGAGGCGGTCGTACCAGCCCACCATGGAGTTCGACGTCGTCCAGGGCGATATCGCCACACAGTCCGCCGACGCGCTGGTGAACGCCGCCGGAACGAGCCTCCGGATGGGATCGGGCGTCGCCGGCGCGCTCCGTCGCGGGGCCGGCGAAGAAATAACCGAGGCGGCGATCGCGAAGGGGCCGGTCGAACTCGGCGAGGTGGCCGTCACCGACGCCTACGAGCTCGACGCCGAGTACGTGATCCACGCGGCCGCGATGCCCCACTACGGCGACGGGACCGCGACCGCAGAGAGCGTCCGCGAGGCGACCCGTAACGCGCTCGAGGCCGCCGACGAGCTGGGCTGTGGGTCGCTCGTGATCCCCGCGCTCGGCTGTGGCGTCGCGGGATTCGACCTCGAGGACGGAGCCCGGATCATCGCCGAGGAGCTAGACGTCTTCGAGCCCGACTCCCTCGCGGACGTCCGGTTTATCGCCTACAGCGACGGGGAGTACCGGACGATCCTCGAGGCGACGGAGGCCGTCCGCGGGTGAGCCAGACTCCGCGAACGGACCGGACTCCGCGGGTGAGCCACGCGCCGCGAGCGAACCGAACGCCGCGGACAGCGTGGACTCCGCGGGCGAGTCAGGGACGTCTCCCACCGCTCGTGTAGTAGACGGGGATCAAAAGCGCGAGGAAGACGACGCCCATCGCGACGATCGCCAGCCAGATCGCCGCCAGCTGCTCGTCGTCGAGAAGGCCGGCGATCTCGAACAGCCACAGCAGGCTATAGAGGCTGACGACGCCGAGACAGGCGACGTACGTCCGGAACAGCCAGCCGAGCGTCCGGTAGAACCGGCGTTTCCAGACGCCACAGTCGATTTCGGCTCCGAACACGTTCCTGGCTGTCATGGCTGTGCGGACGGTCGGCGTCCGCCGATAGTCGGTACTGGTAGCCTGATAAATATAAAGATACTCGCCCGGCCGATCAGATGAGTTCGTCGAACTCGTTGTGGCCGTGGATGTCGACGCCCTCCTCGGTGATCTCACAGAGGTATACGCCGTTGCCGGAGCCGGTGTCGCGCTCGACGGCGGCTTTGATCCCGCGGGCGGCGATCGTCAACGCCTCCTCGTTCGAGAGCCCCTCCTCGTAGGCGCCCTCGAGGTGACCGTAGGCCAGTTGCATCCCCGAGCCGGTCACGGTGTAGTCGTCTTTCATCACGCCGCCGGCGACGTCGATGCTGTAGACGTGGTTGCCCTCGTCGTCGACCCCGCCGAGGATCGGTGCGATGGCGAAAAACGGTCCACCGCGGGCGAAGTTCCCCGCGAGCGTCGCGAGCGCGCCGATGCTCATGTCCTCGCCGCGGCGGGCCTCATAGAGGTTGACCTCCGCACGCAGCGTCGAGATGAACGACTGGGCGCCGCCGACCGAGCCGACCATCGTCATCGCCCCGGTCGGGTGGATCTGCTCGACTTTCTGGACGTTCTTGTTCGAGACGAATCGACCGCCGAGGCTCGCACGCATGTCGGTCGCGATGACGACGCCCTCGGCGGTCGAGATGCCGATGGTCGTGGTGCCGGTCTTGTTCACTCCCTGGAGGTCGGCCTGCGAGAAGTCGTTTTCCGGGAGCGAGCCGACCTCGGGACCGTACGGGTCCGTGTCGTCGGCGAGTTCGGAGGCCGTACGCGAGAATTCGGGGTCGCGGACAGGTGGTCGCATTGACGGAGATTACGGCTGGAGCGATATAAAAGGGCGGCGTTCGCCGTCGTCGTTTCCGCTACCGGATCGGCTATCGTTCGGCCTCGGCGGCCTCGTAGGCGCCCTCGACGCGGGCGAGCAGCCGGTGGACCGGGAGGGTCACACCCGTCTGGCGGGTGGCGAGTGCGAGCGGCATCGCCAGGATGCCGATCGCGATACAGAGCTGGTACAGCGCGAACAGGGTCGCGTGGTACACGCGGGATGTCATTGGCGTTCTCTCGTCTCCAGTGGGGGGTGGTATATAAACTTTCTTGCCTCGCGGCGTCTGTAACCATCGTTCACCACCGTCTCGGGTCGACGCCGTCGTTCGATTCAACTGTAGTTGGACGGAGCACAACCGAAGGTGCGTTCGGGCCGAAATACCCCGATAATGTGGCGGGTTGAGCCAATTGTTTTCCGTAACTTATGACCATGATCTCTCTACCGTGCGCACCGGACGGCGCCGAGAGGGCGTGTGAGTGTCTTTCAGGGGTATGGTCGCGGCGACGTCCGGAGTCCAGGCGACCGGCGCCCGGGACCGGTCGGCGACGACGAACCGAAACAGGGGAGGCCCCTCGGATACAGGGGCCGGTATGAGCAACTACCTCGTCGGAATGGAGGCCGCCTGGCTGGTCCGGGACGTAGAGGCGATAGACGACGCGATCGGCGTCGCGGTCAGCGAGGCCGGCAGACGGCTCAACGACCGGGACATGGAGTACGTCGAGGTCGAGGTCGGCGCGACCGGCTGTCCGGCCTGTGGGGAGCCGTTCGACTCCGCGTTCATCGCCGCCGACACGGCGCTGGTGGGCCTCGCCCTCGAGATGGAGGTGTTCAACGCCGAGGGCGAGGAACACGCCTCCCGGATCGCAAAGAGCGAAGTCGGCGGCGCGTTGCGCGACGTTCCACTCTCGGTGGTCGACGTCTTCGAACTCGAGGACGACGAGTGACCGGAACGACGGGCGACCGGAGCGGGACGGCGACCCGCGGCCGGAGCGAAACGACGAGTGGCCGGACGGACACCCGAAACGTTTTCTATAACCTGTGGTTATTGTAGCGTATGGAGCTGCCCACGCCCGCGGACCTCAGGCAGCGTCGGACCGAGCTGGGGCTGACCCAGAGCGAGCTGGCCGACCGGGCCGACGTCTCTCAGCCACTTATCGCCCGGATCGAGGGCGGTGACGTCGATCCACGGCTGTCGACGCTCAGACGGATCGTCACCGCCCTCGACGACGCGGAAGGCGACGTCGTCCGTGCCGCGGATCTGATGAACGAGGCGGTCGTCTCGGTCGCCCCCGAGGATCCGGTGAGCGAGGCCGCCCGCCGGATGGAAGAGGAGGCGTACTCCCAGCTGGCGGTGATCCAGGACGGGGTGCCGGTGGGCTCGATCAGCCAGGGGGACCTCGTCGGCCTCGACGAGCAGGATCGGGAGGATCCGGTCGAGACACACATGGCCGAGAGCTTTCCGACCGTCTCGAAGGACGCGACCTTAGACGAGATCAGCAACCTGCTCGAACACTACAAGGCGGTGATGATCACCGAAGCCGGCGAGACCGTCGGCATCCTCACCGAGGCTGATCTCGCCGCCCGCCTCTCCTGATCGGTCGCGTCTCCGACGGTCCCACCCCGGACGGGCGACGGTCGCGTCTCCGACGGTCCCACCCCGGACGGGCGACGGTCGCGTCTCCGACGGTCCCACCCCGGACGGGCGACGGTCGCGTCTCCGACGGTCGACGATCGCGTCTCCGACGGGCGACGATCGCGTTCCGGACGGTCGACGGTCGCGTCTCCGGGAATCAGCTCTCGCGTCTCCGGCGGTCAGCTCTCGGCGTCGCGTTTGGCCTCGAGCAGCTCCTGGTAGCGGTTGCGGATCGTCACCTCGCTTACGTCCGCGACCGCCGACACCTCCGACTGGGGAATTCGCTCGTTGGTCAGCCGTGCGGAGGCGTACAGCGCGCTCGCGGCGAGGCCGACCGGGTGTTTGCCGCTGTGGACGCCCGTCCGTTTTGCCGTCTCCAGCAGCGACCGGGCCTGGCGTTCGGTCTCGTCGGAGACCCCGAGCTCGGAGGCGTACCGGCCGACGTACTCGACCGGGTCGGGAGGCTCCAGACGCAAGTCGAGCTCGCGGACGAGATACCGGTAGGTCCGTGTCACCTCCAGACGCTCGACGCGGCTGACGTTCGCGACCTCGTCGACCGACCGCGGGACGCCGGTCTGGCGGGTCGCGGCGTACAGCGCGGCGGTCGCCATCCCCTCGATCGACCGGCCGGCGAGCAGATCCTCCTCCAGAGCTCGGCGGTAGATGACGCTCGCGGTCTCCCGGCTCGGCTCGGGGATGCCGAGCGCGCTCGACATCCGGTCGATCTCCCCTAGGGCGTGTTTCAGGTTGCGCTTGCTGGCGTCACGGGTCCGGAACCGCTCGTCCCAGATGCGAAGGCGGTTCATCTGGCGGCGTTTGCGCGCCGAGAGCTGGCTGCCGTAGGCGTCCTGATTGCGCCAGTCGATCCGGGTCGACAGCCCCTGGTCGTGCATCATCTTCGTCGTGGGGGCCCCTACCCGGGTCTTCCGTTCGCGGGCTTCCTGGTCGAACGCCCGCCACTCCGGCCCGTAGTCGATCCGATCGCCGTCGACGACCAGCCCACAGTCCTCACAGACCAGCTCGCCGTCGCCGGTCTCGTCGACGAGCCGACCGTCACACTCCGGACAGCCGTCGCCCTCCTCGCGACGGCGGTCGCCATCCTCGCGACGGCGGTCACCCTCCTCGTGACGGCGGTCGACCTCGCCCTCATCAGTAACGGATTCCGTTTTCGTCGAGTTCATGGTGTGCGTTGGGTCGCCATAGGAGAGCGTGAGGTAATTATTTTACTATGCTACACTCAAGTTGAGTAACCTTATATGGTTACCCGATCCGGCGAGGCCGAACGTTCACCAGGGAGAGACACCCCCTCGTCCGCCGGATGGCGGCCTCGGCGGGAATCCGATAACGGCGGTCGGAAACGGCGGCTGAACGACTCGGAAACGACGAAAAGACGGTCGAGTTCTCCGACGACGGCCTCGGTGCGATTACTCGGCAGCGATGACGTCGTCGATGCGGACGATCATCGTCGCGGCCTCCGTCGCGCTCTCTACGGCCTCGCGTTTGACGTCGGCGGGGTCGACGACGCCGTACTCGACGGGGTCACCGATCGTGACCGCCTCGCCGTCGGTGATGAGCCCGGCGCGGCCGTCGGACTCGTGGGCGGCACGGAGGTCGACGAGCGAGTCGATCGGGTCGCGGCCGGTGTTGGTCGCGAGCGTCCGGGGGATGACGTCGACGGCGTCGGCGAAGGCGCTGACGGCGAGCTGTTTGCGGCCCTCGATGCCGGCGGCGGCCGAGCGGACGGCGTCGGCGATCGCGATCTCGGTCGCGCCCGCACCGGGGACGACCTCGCCGGAGTCGAGCGCCGTGGCGACGACGTCGAGGGCGTCCTCGATCGCCCGCTCGAGCTCGTCGACGACGTGTTCGGTTCCCCCGCGGACGAAGACGGTGACGGACTCCGCGGCGGCGCCGCCCTCGACGAACGCGAGCTCGTCGTCGCCGAAGCGATCGGTGCGCACGCGGTCGACGTGGCCGAAGTCGTCCTCGCTCAGGTCCTCGAGCGCGCCGACGCGTTTGGCACCGGTCGCTTTGGCGACCTCGCGGGCGTCGGAGTTGCCGAGGTCGGCGAAGGTGAGGATGCCCTCGGCGGCCAGGTAGGAGGCGACGCGGTCGTCGACGTCGTCGGTGGTGAAGACCACGTCGACGCCGCTGTCGGCGATCGTCTCGGCGTACCCTCTGAGCTCGCTCTCCTCGGCGTCGAGGGCGGCGTTGAGCTGGTCGATCGAGTCGATCGCGTACTCGGCGTCGATCTCGCCGGTCCGGACCTCGAGTTCGACGTCGAGGATGGCGACGTCGGCGTCCTCGACGAGGGTCGGCATCTCCTCGTGGGCGGGCTCCTCGTCGACGACGATGCCGGGAATGAGCTCGGTGGCGCTCGAGGAGGCACCGACCCGGGTGTGGACGGCGACGTTGTCGCGGGCGACGTCGCCGTCGTCCTCGACGTGACGGATCGCCGCGACGACGGTCTCCGCGAGCGTCTCGGGGGTGAGCCCGCCGGTGCCCTTGCCGGTCATACTCGAGGAGGCCACCTGTGCCAGCAGCTCGTCGTCGACTTCGATCTCGAGGACGCCGTCGTCGATCGCCTCGCCGGCGATCCGGGCGGCCTCGTGGTAGCCTTCGACGATGGTCGTCGCGTGGACGTCCTGCTCGATGAGGTCCTCGGCCTCGGCGAGGAGGTTGCCGGCGATCACCGCCGCGGTCGTCGTCCCGTCGCCGACCTCCTCTTCTTGGGACTCGGCGACCTCGACGATCATCTGGGCGGCGGGATGTTCGATGTCCATCTCCTCGAGGATGGTCGCACCGTCGTTGGTGATGACGACGTCCCCACCGGAGTCGACGAGCATCTTGTCCATCCCGCGGGGACCCAGTGTCGTCCGTACCGACTCGGCGACCGCCTTGCCGGCCATGATGTTCGACGACTGGGCGTCCCGGCCCTGGGTTCGCTGGCTGTCCTCGCTCAGAATGAACATGGGCTGTCCGCCCATGCGTTGCTGTTGTGCCATGTGTAGATCCTCACTACACGTATCGCCAGCACTTCTATATAAAAGTTTCCCTCTATAGTCCGTTCCCTCTGGCGATTTTCCGTGACAGCCGTGGACACACGACGTGGGAAGCAGGTGGGGGATCCGGCCGACGAGGAACGGACAACGTGGGTGAGTGGGCAGGAGGGTCCGAAGGGTGGGGAACGGACGGCGTGGGTGAGTGGGCAGGAGGGTCCGAAGGGTGGGGAACGGACGACGTGGGTGAGTGGGCAGGAGGGTCCGAAGGGTGGGGAACGGACGACGTGGGTGAGTGGGCAGGAGGGTCCGAAGGGT
>Ga0207421_10007906_pt1 | contig 11197 bp, 10 predicted proteins | sample SodLakKL_010_SED_4_FD_187542 | JGI IMG/M metagenome (GOLD analysis project Ga0207421, IMG submission 187542) | Alkaline sediment microbial communities from Lake Tanatar, Kulunda Steppe, Russia - 8KL_010_SED (SPAdes) (version 2) | ecosystem: Environmental > Aquatic > Non-marine Saline and...
GAGCAGGCTTTAGCCTGCGAGTTTTGCCGCGGCCTGAAGCCGCGAGCACGGAACATTTTATGCGCAAAGCAGCGAGCGAAGGTATAACACAGACCCGAAGCGCCCCCGGTACTTATTAGTGGTTAGTGGTTAGTGGTTAGAAAAAAAAGACTTCCTTCAAAAAGTAAGAGGCAAGAGGCAAGATATACAAGAAGTAAGATAATAGACCCCCCACCTTTTTGAAAGGTGAGAGGTGAGAAGTTAGAGGTGAGAAAAATACCCCCCCACCTTTAATTCCTCCCCCACCAGGGGGGAGGAAGATGTTTCGCACCAATGTGGGTGCTGCTTGATACCGGTGGTAAAGCTACTGAACTGCTCCCGCCTTCGCTTTGCTTAGAGGCAGGAGAATTCTTGGTGAGTTCGTTAAAGCGGTACACTCTAATTCAAGGGTGTTTCAATACGGTAGCCTTTTTCCTCCAGTAGATCCACTATACTGTTCTCACCGACCAGGTGTAGAGACCCCACCATTATAAAGTAAGTATCCCCGTTGCCTTCTTCCAGTATTTCTTTTATTTCCCCTGCCATTTGGACATCCCGGTGGTCAGTTAATGCTTTTTTATACTCCTGTAACGATTCCGTGGGCGTTTCCTCTTTTTCTTCTTCCCTTATTTCCGCAAAGTATTCTATGTCTCCTTCTTTCCAGTAAGATATCATTTCGTTGATTTCTTCGACGGCATAATCCAGCTCCTCCAGGCTATTTTTCAGGTAAATTTCCTGGGACTGCTCGCTTAATTTCCTGTAAGAGCCAACCTGGTCTTCCACTTCCTCAAGCCCTATGACTTCTTTGTCCTCGTGTTTTCCCGATTCCAGCTTTTCTTCAAAATAGCTTTCCACCCCGTAATCAAAAGATATACCGGCTTCTTCCATAGTTAGCTCATTAATTAAGGAAGCAACAAACCAGGGTTTTAAATATTTCAATTCGAATTCCCGGATTCCCAATTCCGAAGCAACTTCTAAAGTCTGTTGATAAATCTCTTCGGAAACCGCATCTTCCAGAGTGCTTCCATCCTGGAACATGCCCTCCTGGAGAAGTGGCTGCGCAATCTCCATTTCCGATTTTTCTACCATGTTTAACTCAAAACCTACCACTTCCGCCTCACGAAACGCTTCCATTACGGTTTCTTCCAGCGGGTACATTTCTTCATGGCCTACATGAACCGTTCCAAACAAGTACATTTCCGCAGTTCCGCCGTGCACCTGGTAAAATAATCCCTTTGAACGGGAATCTCCCAGTTCTGCATCTTCAGGTTCCCCCGGCTCCTCTGCTTTTTCTTCTTCACCCGATCTGTCCGGCTCTGTAACTTCCAGTTCCCCGGGGTCGATTTCAAACACGGCATTAGCCGCTAAAACAATCCCCACCAGTACTGCCGTTATAGCCAGCAGTTGAAATAATCCCTTGTTGCCCATGTGGCTATCCCCTCCCTTATACTATTATACGATCTATGATCATAATTTATATTAATTTAACTGCTCAGGGACGCGGGGACAGGTCCCTCGTCCCAAAGGGACGCGGGGACAGGTCCCTCGTCCCACAAAATATTAATTTTTTATATTCCACAGCATAATATGGTAAATTCCACTACTGCTTCTTTCCCTGGCACCCCCTGGCATTATTTTTCTTCTTACACCATTAATAAAACAAGTGGGACAAGGAACCTGTCACTGTGTCCCTCAGTGCGACTCAAGTGTTATAAGCGCTAACTCTGGTCGCATGTTAAATCTAAATGGTATAACACTTTCCCCCAAACCGGCATTAATTACCATAGTAGTATTATCTGATGAGAATATTCCATAATCATATTCAGGGAAAAAGCCCTGAGCGGGAACATATAAGGCGCCCAAAAACGGCACTCTTATCTGTCCTCCATGTGTATGTCCCGCCAGCACTAAGTCAATATTTTCTTCCACCGCATATTCATAAATATTGGGTGAATGGGTAAGTAAAATTAAAGGTGCGTTATCGGTAACTTCATCTAAAGCTTTATCCAATCTTGCCAAACCTAAGAAAGGATCGTCTACCCCCATCAACCAGAGATGTTGGTCACCGCTTCTATACCTGAATGCTTTATTCTCCAATATGGCAACATCATATGCCAGCAATATTTCTTTTAGTTTATCATAGTCAGCCCAGTGTTCATGGTTTCCAGGCACAAAATACATTTCATAAGCCTTTAAACCTTCAAGAAGTTCCGCCACAGCACCCGGTCCTGGTTTGTGCTGATCCACTAAATCTCCGGTCAGGGCTACTATATCGAATTGCTGCTCATTAATGATTTCCAATAGATTTTCCTGATTCTCACCAAACTGTTTAGTGTGGAGATCAGTTATATGAAGTATGGTAAAGCCTTTAAATCTTGAAGGCAAATTTTTTATAGATACGTTATAGTGAATAACGGCAATACTATTAGTTTCGATATAAATATAAGCAGTCAATAGCACAGCACCTAAAGCGAAAAGAACTATTTTTATTGTTTTTCGCCTTTCATTATTAACCGACAAGCTACTTCCTCGCCCCCCAAGTGGTTAAGGGGACAGGCCCATTGTCCCCAGAGTTAAATAAAACTTAACAATTAGTAGAACAGATACCACTAACCTCCAAAGAGCATTAAACTTATGGGCTCACCTCGGTTAAATTTTCTCTTAAATAATAATACCTGTCAATTATTATTTACCAATTTTCCAGGTTGTTGCCGGTAAAATAAAAGTTTATAATAATAATACATGTACAACAACTAACCAGGCAGACAGTGTGCCTGCCAAACTATCTTGCGGAGGTATAATCTTTGCTTTCACCAACACAAGTTTCAGAAGCCAGGAAAAACAGGTTGACGCCGGAAATAAAAAAGGTTGCAGAAGAAGAAAACCTGCCCCCAGAAACGTTAATTAAAAGGGTTGCCGAGGGAACTACAGTTATACCAGCCAACGTTATGCGCAGGGGAAAAATTCACCCCCGGGGAATAGGACAGGGGTTAAAGGTTAAGGTAAACGCCAACGTGGGGACTTCCGAGGCTTTTCCGGAAACTGATAAAGAAAAAAACAAACTCGATGCCGCCGCAAAGGCGGGTGCAGATGCAGTAATGGACTTAAGCACCGGCGGAGACCCGGCAAAAACCAGGTCGTTAATTCTTGAAAGTTGCACACTCCCTGTAGGCACGGTTCCCGTATACGAAGCCACCTCCCGGGCCCGCTCCATCCACGGGGCGTCAGTAGAAATGACCACAGAAGAGCTTTTTTCGGTAATAGAAGAACACGCCGCAAGCGGAGTAGATTTCCTGACAGTTCACTGCGGCTTAACCATGGAAGCACTGAAACGCCTGCGCAAACGGGAGCGACTGCTGGGTATAGTCAGCCGCGGCGGGGCAATCACCGCAGGGTGGATGCTGCACCGGGAGCAGGAAAATCCTTTATACGAACAGTTTGACCGTTTACTCGAAATCGCCCGGCAGTACGATGTAACGCTTAGCCTTGGCGACGGGCTGCGCCCTGGATGCATAGAAGATTCCACCGACCAGGCCCAAATTCAAGAACTGGTCATCCTGGGGGAACTGGTGCATAAAGCACGGGAAGCAGAGGTTCAAGTGATGGTGGAAGGGCCGGGCCACGTTCCCGTTAATGAAATAGAGACCAATATTAAACTGGCCAAGTCGCTCTGCCAGGGTGCCCCCTTTTACGTCCTGGGCCCCCTGGTTACCGATGCGGCCCCCGGTTACGATCATATTACCGCCGCTATTGGAGGAACTTTGGCGGCTTCCCACGGGGCCGATTTTTTATGCTACGTAACTCCTGCCGAACACCTGGGACTTCCCGGCCCGGAACACGTCCGGGAAGGGGTTACTGTAATGCGCCTGGCCGCACATGCCGCGGACCTGGCCCGGGGAATCCCTTCGGCCAGGGAACGGGACAGGGAAATTTCCCTGGCCCGTAGAGATTTTAACTGGGATAAGCAGATAGACCTTTCCCTGGACCCTGCATGCGCCGCTCAGCTCTACTACTCTTTAAACCCTGCAAACCTTAAGCCAGAAGGTAATACCGGCTGCACCATGTGCGGTTCTTTTTGTGCGGTAAAGCTGGTAAAAGAATACCTAAAACAGTAGCCGGTTACCGGTAACCGGCTACCGCTTCTCATATCTACCACCTGGCCTCGAGAATATTTCCTCTTCCCCGGTGCTTACTTAATTGGAGACTTACTTAATTGGAGATAAGAAGTTGGAGGTTGGAAGTTAGAAGTATAACTCGACAAAAATTTTTTATTTTCTGTCTTATTGTCCGTCACAAGTTACAGAAAGGAAATAAAGCGGGAGAGATAGAAGATAAAAGCAACACAGAAAACAAAATTAATATTATATCAAGATGTTAGCATTAAAAAAGTAACGCTCAATTAATCAAAAGCATAAAAGCAAAAAAGCAGAAAAGCAGAAATGGCAAAAACTGCGACTTTATACGGAGGTATTTCAAGTGATAAACGTAACCAGGGGACAGGTTCGGCTGATGTTATTGATTTTGCTACTGGCCACAGGTGTAACTGCACTATCCGGCTGTACCCCTGATACCCGGGAAAAAAAAGAGTTAAACCTGGCCCATTTTTTCCCCGCTACCCACCCCGTGGAAGAAGAACTGGTACAAAAGTGGGCTGCCGCCATCGAGGACGAAACCGGCGATAAAATTTCCATAACCAGCTACCCCGGGGAAACCCTGTTGGATTCAGACCAGATATACCGCGGCGTAGAAATAGGGGCCGCAGATATGGGGCTGTCCTGTTTCTCCTACAACCGGGGCCGTTTTCCTACCCTGGAGGCTTTTGAACTTCCAGGCATCGTTTATGAAAACTCCAGGGCAGCCAGCAGGGCCGCCTGGGAGGGCATTAAAGAGCTAAATCCCGATGAAGTTCAGGATACCAGGCTTTTAATGGTTTGGGCTACCGGGCCTGGCGAGCTGCTGACTACCAGGCCAGTACACTCCCTGGAAGACCTGCAGGGAATGGATATCAGGGCTACAGGGCTAAGCGCCAAAACCCTGGAAGCGCTGGACGCCAATCCCTCGGCCAGGCCCCAGGCAGATGCTTACGAGGGTTTGAGCCGGGGAGTAATCGAAGGCAACCTGGCCCCTGCAGAAGTCCTGGAGGGGTGGAGGCAGGCGGAAGTAACCGGGTACCTGACTGAAACACCTTTCCTTTACAACACCCTGTTTTATATTACCATTAATAAAGATACCTGGCATAGCCTGGACGAACAGAAACAGGAAATCATAGTAGATATATCTGAAGAATTTCAACGGGACGTGGCTGCTAAAATGTGGGACCAAATGAACCGCTCCGCCCTGGAATTTGCCCGTAATGAAACCGGGCAGGAAATTATCGAGCTTGACCCCAACGAAAGGGGGCGCTGGAAGGAAAAGGTGGAGCCCATACAAGAAGATTACCTGGAAACCATGGAATCACGGGGCCTGCCGGGAGAAAAGGCCCTGAACACCGCCAAAGAAATGGCAGAAAAATACAACCAAAAGTGCCGGTAAAAGCAGCATGAAATTGCAAATTAACAGGGGGAATTCAGTTTATGAAAAAAATTGGCAAGGCAGTTGCAGCCCTGACCCGGGCAATGGATGAAATCGCCGGATATTTCCTCGTAGCAGCTGTTTTCCTTATAGTCGCCAATATTGTTGCCGGGGTAGTTTTCAACAGCTACATACTGGGAACCTATGAATACGTAGGATTCCTTACCGCCGCTGTTATCGGCCTCTCTCTGGGATACTGCGCCCTGCAGGGCGGTCACATTGCAGTAGATTTCCTGGTGGAAAAATTCCCACCCCGGGCCAGGTTGGTACTGGAACTAATCACCGGTCTGGCCACGCTGACGTTTTTTGCTTTCTCCAGCTGGCACATAGTGCTTTACGGTTTGGACACCTTCAGAACCGGGGAAATAGCACCCACCACCACCCTGCCGCTTTACCCGTTTATTTTCCTGGTAGCCCTGGGACTGCTGGTCCTGGGCGTAGTAATTCTGCTGCGGGTGGGGAAACTGCTTCGAAAGGCGGTGGAACGGTGAGCGAAGCGGCAGTTGGTATCCTGGGAATATTGCTGTTTTTTGCCCTGCTTTTTTTACGTATGCCCATAGCCTACGCCATGGCCCTGGTAGGCTTCCTGGGTTTCAGCTGGCTGGTTTCTGCTACCGCAGCTTTCCGGGTAGTTTCCATGGATATATTTTCTACTTTTACCAACCACTCTTTTAGCCTGATCCCCATGTTCGTTTGGATGGGGTTTCTGGCCTACCACGCTGGAATGGGAACCCGCCTGTACCATTTTGCCTACAAGCTGCTGGGACACCTGCCCGGGGGGCTGGCCATAGCCACCCAGGGTACCTGCGCCCTGTTCGGCGCCATATGCGGTTCCAATACGGCTACTGCAGCAACTATTGGCTCTATTTCCCTTCCGGAAATGAATAAGTACAACTACGATCCTTCCCTTTCTACGGCCAGCGTGGCTGCAGGCGGCGCCCTGGGAGCACTTATCCCCCCCAGTGTAATTTTCATCGTCTACGGTGTGGCGGCGGGCCAGTCCATCGAAGTGCTCTTTTTGGCGGGGATAATACCCGGAATACTGGTAATGTCGCTCTACATGATCACCATATACCTGCTTACCCTGCGCCGTCCTTCCCTGGGGCCGGCGGGACCCCGCTCGGGCTGGGGGGAAAGGCTGCAATCTCTTTCAGGTGGAGTCTGGGAAGTGCTGCTTATATTTGCCCTGTCTGTGGGAGGCCTGTTTATAGGCTGGTTCACCCCCACCGAGGCGGGAGCCGTTGGGGCAACGGGGGTTCTGCTGCTTACCATGGCTACCGGAAAGCTAAAATTAAACGGGTTGAAACAGTCCCTGAAAGACACTACCCGGACTACGGCCATGATCATGCTGCTGGTAGCCGGCTCCATAATTTTCAGCCGCTTCATGGCGGTTAGCAAACTCCCCTTTGAGCTGGCCTCCTGGGCCGCCTCGCTGGAGCTTCCACCTTTTGCTATAATGGCCCTTATCCTGTTAATTTACCTGGTGCTGGGCTTTTTTATAGACGCCCTGGCCCTGATACTGCTTACCATACCCATTTTCTTCCCGGTAGCGGTGGACACCCTGGGCTACGACCCCATCTGGTTCGGGGTTATAATCGTTCTGGTGGTAGCCATGGGAGTAATCACCCCACCGGTAGGCATGAACGTATACATTATCAAGGGAGTATCAAAAGATGTGCCCCTGGAAAAAATATTCAGCGGAATCTGGCCTTTCTTGCTGGCCCTGATCGTCTGCCTGGCCCTCTTGCTTTCTTTCCCGGAGATTACCACCTTCCTGCCCGAGCTGTACCGGTGAAATTGTTTTGTTTTCAGTAATTGATTGTTTTATTTTTCTATTTTTCCATAAAAATCCCTTCTGTTAGTATCTTCAATGCCTTTTCAATCACCTCTTCACCGGGTTTCTTGCCTTCAACCAGTATATTGTAAGCAACCACCTGGTGTTCTACCCCCCGGATCATCTGGGTGTACAAGAGAGCATCGCCGGGTTTTACCTCTCCATCCTGTATGCCTTTCTCCAGCTCCTGCTGCAACCTGCCAGCAAACGCTCTCCTGGTTTCCAGCAGCCATTCAAACAGGGTGGCCTGGGTCACTATATCGGAGGTTATAATAAGACGGGCCAGCTCCTGGTTGTCCCATAAAAATTCAGACTCCTCTTTTATCATGGTTTTTATTTTCTCGTATACGGGCAAGTCCCGGTTTATAACCTCCATTTTTATTTCTTTATACCTTCTCACCCCGTCTTTAATCATTTCCACGTAATGGATGATTGTGTATAATGTTAAACAAAAGATAGATAAAAAACGAATTATCTATCTTTTTTACAGGGCAAAGATGACTGGATAATCAGTCATCATGGTTTTCTTTCAGGTATTTATTGTTCAATAGATTAAATAAAATTTTTTGAGCAAAACATGGGAACCAAAATATCTTTTAACCGGTCTTATGTAGAGAAAGCCAAAATAAAATAAAAAGAGGGGGATAAAAATGTTTAAAAGAAGTTTTAAAGGTTTAATGGTTTTTATCATCTGCATTTCACTTCTATTTGTTTTTGCCACAGGATGTGACAACCAGGATACTACCAACGGAAACGACGTAGACAAAAACGAAACCACAGACAACGGTGAACAGGGCAACGGTGAAGATACCGGCAAAGGCGGCGAGCCTGTTAATCTCGACCTCTACTTCATGAAGGCAACAGATAACACTTTTGAACTGGAGAGCGAAACAAGGGAGTTTGAAGAGCCAATAGAACTGGAAGTGCTGGCAGAAGCCCTGCTGGATGGGCCAGAAACGGACGGATTAACCAGGGTAATCCCGGAAGATACCATGCTGAGAGATGTTTACCTGGAGGATGGAGTTGCTTACCTGGACTTTTCCAAGGAGATAACCGAAGCCAACCTTGGCTCCGAGGCGGAAACTGTCCTGGTAGATTCTATCGTAAAATCCTTCACACAGCTGGAGGAAGTGGAAGCGGTGCAGATCAAAGTCGAGGGCGAGGTTATAGAATCCATAGCCGGGCACATTACCATCGATGAACCGCTACAGTAATATAATATTTAACCGGGACGTGGAAAATAATCCACGTCCCTTTTTTTTTGCCTGTCTTGTAGCTACTCGGTTTCATGGTAACTTGACTCCGGGGGTAAAGCTACTACCTCTGTTATTTTTTACTTCTCTGCTCTGCCGCGGGCTTCTTTCTTATAGAGCCTGATAAGTTACTTCTTTTGTTACATTTATCAGCTATCTCCCTTTTTGTTAAACAGGCTGAACAGGCTTATTCGCGGAACTGTTTTTTTTTGCCCAGGTAAAGGAAAAGAAAAGAAAGGAGCATAACCGTGGCCCCCAGCAGGAGCCAGCTGTACTGGTAGTTATCCTGCCAGTCAGCCACCAGGCCAAACAGGGGAGGGAAGAAAACCACCCCTACCCGGTTGAAGATAAGAGCCAGCCCGGTGGCAGCGCCGGTCTGGCTATCGGGTACCAGTTCTCCCACCGCGGTAAAATAAATCCCGGGTATTCCCAGAGTAAAGAAGCCCAGCATAAATACCAGGCCCAGGACTACAGCCGGAACCGGGAGCATGGGAGTTACCACCAGGCCAAAAAACAATGACATCAAGGCCACCATTAATCCCAATAGAAATAACCCATTTTTCCGGTTACCCTGAAATGCACCGTCGTTTAAAAGGCCCCACCCGGGCTGTCCCATTATACCGCCCACCTGGAACAGGCCCAATCCCAGGCCGGCCAGGAAGGGACTGTAGCCGAGGTCCTGGGTCAAATAAAGAGAGAGGTGGCCGGTAATGGAAGAGATGCTTATACCAAAAACCATACCCATAATGCAAAATATCAAAAGTCTCCGGTTTTTAAGCAGATCCAGCAACACGTCCTTAAAGGAGGGAATTTCCTTCTCCTTTTCCCCCTCTTTTTTTTCTTCTTCCGCCCCTCCCGGGATTACTCCTCCAAACTTCAAAATTATAAGAGCAATAATCACGGCCAGCACACCTCCCCACATCAGGGGAGTCCGCCAGTCAAACTGGGCTCCTATATAAGGCATAAGGGCAGCCCCTATAAATGCGCCTACTCCGGCACCGCTATGGGCCAGGCCCATGTAAAGGGCCTTTTTCCCGGTTTCGGCAATTGCCAGGGCGCCCTTGTTTACGGAAGGGGTTATAAAGCTGAATCCCACCCCGGTAAAGAAAGCAAGAAGCAGTATTGCCCCAAATGTAGGGGAAAATGAGTGGAGCACAATCATTATACCTACCAGGGTTACCCCGAAAAACATGGACCGCTGCACACCCAGGCGGTCCACCAATCTGCCGCTGTACATGGCCAGTACGGTTGCGCTCAAAAAATAGAGGCTGGTGTACAATCCTGCTTCGGCCCGGCTTATCCCAAATTCATCCTGAACCAGCGGCAGCAGGGCCATAAAACCCTGGATATTGGCTATCACGGCCACGTAAGCCGCAGATATAAGAAGCATAGATTTCCAGCGGGGAACTTCCCCGGCATTTACTTTAGTTTTTCCTGTGTCTTTTACCATATCAATTACTACCTTTCCTGGCTGCGGACCATCTTATTCTTTATAATCCCCCCCGAGAAAACCGGGCCGGGCAAACACGGGATCCGGGTAAGAGTAAAATCCACGCCCTTCTTTATGACCAAGGTACCCCTTATCCACGTACTGCTTGATAAACCCGGCGTTTTTATAATACTGAGGCTCTCCGCTTTCCCGGGCCGCGTTATCAATAACCCTCCACGCCGTATCCAGGCCTATCTGGTCCATAATACCAAATGGACCCAGGGGATAATTCATGGCCCCCATCCAGGCCCGGTCTATATCCTCAATTGAAGTAACCCCGTTAGCAGCCAGGGTCAGGGCCGACATCAACAGGCTGGAAAGCATATAATTAAAAACGTACCCATTGCTCTCCCGGTGCAGCAAAATTACAATCTGGCCTATACTTTTGGCAAACTCCTGGATCAGTTTTACCACTTCAGGATCCGTCCCCGCGTGCGGCATCACATCCACCACGTTGTTGCTCCGGAGATCATGAAAATGAAGTGCGGCAAATTTTTCCGGCCTCCCGGTGGTCTCAGCAAACTGAGAAGGCAGAAGCATAGAGGTGTTAGTAGTAAATACCGTGTGTGGCGGACATAGCTGATTAAAACTGGAAAACACCTTGCCTTTCAGCCCGGGATCTTCCGGAACCGATTCGCTAACCAGGTCCACCCCTTTGGCCGCCTCTTCGGGGTCCGTGGTGGCGCTTATGAGGGAAAGGGCCCGGTCCATCTGCTCCTGGGAAGCTTTGCCATGCGAAACGTACTTTGCACCCAGCTTTTTTATTCTTTCCTGCGCCTTATCCAGCGCTTCCCGGTATATATCGTAAAGAACCACTTCGTAACCATGCATGGCACACTGAAGGCATATCTGCTGCCCCATGTGCCCTGCTCCCAATACCAGCACCCGCTTTATTTCACTGACTTCCATAATCCCACTCTCCTTATATTCAAAATAAATGTAACTACTCAGGCATCCACTGCTGCGCCAGGGGGACGGTTCCATCGTCTTCCCTTCGGACCTCCGCTTCGCTCCGGTGACGCTCGAACCGTC
>Ga0207421_10007909_pt1 | contig 11194 bp, 7 predicted proteins | sample SodLakKL_010_SED_4_FD_187542 | JGI IMG/M metagenome (GOLD analysis project Ga0207421, IMG submission 187542) | Alkaline sediment microbial communities from Lake Tanatar, Kulunda Steppe, Russia - 8KL_010_SED (SPAdes) (version 2) | ecosystem: Environmental > Aquatic > Non-marine Saline and...
GATACCGCCGGAAAGGGTGATGAAACGGCCGGCAAAGGTGAAGAAACAGATGCAAAGGCGATGGACGACATGGTATCCCTGAAAAGTTATGTGGAGCGCATGCCGGATTCACAAAAAGAGATCTACTATCTGTCCGGAGACAGCCTCGACGAGCTGAAGCGCGACCCCAAATTGGAATATTTCCGCAAAAAGGATATCGAGGTGCTGCTGCTGGCCGATCCGGTGGATGCGTTTGTCGTCCCGGGCATCGGATCCTACCAGGAAAAACCGCTGAAAAGCATCGAAAAAGCCGATCTGGATCTGGATGATGATCCCGGGGACGAGGAAAAATCAGAACAGGTGTCCGGAGATGCGCTCGACCAGCTGCTTGCCGTCTTCAGGGAAGAGGCCGGCGAACGGGTGGAAAACGTGGTTGCCTCGCGGAGACTTGTGGATTCGGCCGTCACCCTGACCATTGGAAAGGAAGGCCTGGACAGTCACCTCGAGCGCATGATGAAGATGATGGACCAGGAGACGGGTCCATCGAAACGGGTTCTGGAGGTCAATCCGTCACATCCGGTCATCCGCAACATGAGCCGGATGCAGGAAGCCGGCAGCGATGAGACGGTCCGGCTGATGGCGCGTCAGCTGTACGACGGCGCCCGCCTCCTGCAGGGGGAGTTGGAGTCGCCCGGCGAGTTCGTTTCCAGGATGACCAGGGTGATGGAGCTGGCGACAAAGCGCGGTGACACCGGCACGTAAAAACGGCACGTGCACTCAGTACGGAAACAGAGCACGTGAAGGCGGCACGTACACTCAGTGCAAGTGTACCGACTCGTCGTATTCGATTTCAAAAGTGAGCCCTTCCAGGCATTTGTTGTATTTTTCCACCAGCTCGGCCTGGTCGCGTCCACCTATGAAGATGTTGGCAAGTTCAAAACTGTAACTGTCCTGCCCCTGCATTTCGGATGTGTGCGTGCCATCATTGACGGGAATCCTGATTTCAAGTCCGGGGATAAATTTCTTGAGGATGTTGATCTCATTTTTCGTCGGCACTTTCCTGATCAGTCCTCTTTCAAATGTGCGCAGCATGAAATGGGCCGCCTTGTTGAATTCCCCGTTGTAATAAAGGGTCTGCGGTTTGCGTCCAAGTGCCAGATTCAGCATCACGGAATGGTGTGAAACGCCATGCACTTTCTCGAAAATATCCGTATGCGCCTGGGAAATGCGTGGATTGATTTCCAGCAGATAAACCTCATCGGCTGTCTGGTTGTAGAAAAACTCCACATTGAAAGCCGAGTTGTCCATCCCGATCTGCTGGATGGCCCGCCGGGTGACATCGGCCATCCGGAACTGCACTTCCTGCGGAAGCACAGAGGGATATTCGTACCTTGAAAAAGAGGATCTGTTCTCTTCGCGCAGTGAGTCGACGATTCCATAGGAGACCACGTTGCCATTGTAAGCGTAACCTTCAAGAGTGCACTGGTGTCCGGAAATAATGGTTTCCGCAATACAGGTCTCCTTCATTTCAGAAACCTCTTCCGGGATGTCATACATCTGCATGAGCTTCTGAAACGGATCGGTCATGAAGTGAATGTGCTTCTGAATAGTCCTCAGGTTATCATAGTAATCCGGTTCGCTGCTTATCCGGAACGCGAGAAAGGATCGAAACGATTTGTTTGGCTTGATCCAGAACGGAGGGATCATCTCCAGCTTGACGTAGGATTCGTTGTCAAAGGGGTCGAATGCCCGGAACATGGGAATATGTTCCGGAATTACTTTTTGCTGCTCCATGCGGCTCCAGAACTTGTGCTCGCATTTGAGGACACTCTCAAGGGTCGGGCCGGGAAGATTGTACTTTTGTGCGATAACCGGGACTAGGACAGTGCCCGGGAAGTCGTAATAGGAAGCGATCGCATCTATTTTGCCGTGCTTGTCAATCCGCTCAAAGCACAGATTGACGAGTCTTTCCATGTCGTATTTTTCCACGTTCCGGATTTCGGAAATATCGAGAGCGCTGTGAAATTCGCACTCTTTGGCCTCCGGCAGTTTTTTAAGCTTTTTCAGGTTGAATTCGTCCAGACCAATAATAAAGACCTGTTTTTTAGCCATAACAGAATAGTTTTGGAGTTCTGCAGGTCGCATCCACAACGGGTGGATAAGCGCTGGAGAGCGATTTCGCATTGTGCTGCATGCTGTTCAGCATGTGCTTGATCCGATTTTGTGATGCAACCGCATACAATATCACGAAGTAATACGTATCATTTTAAAAAATGCATCGGCATATCACTTGTATCAGCATAGCCATGCATTCTAAAATGTCGGCATAGCTCCGTATTTTAAAAAACGCTGTGGCACAGGATACCGTTCAAACCCTTCCGGGCATCAAAAACGGTGAATGGCCGACCCTTGCCACTGTGTAACTGACCCACTAGTTTCAAACACGTAGGCAATGAGAAAAATAAAACCATCCGCGCTACCCAGACCCATCAAAAACATCGAGCACATATGGATTCCGATGCGTGACGGCACTCGTCTGTCAGCCAGGATCTGGATGCCGAAGGATGCTGAATCGAATCCGGTTCCGGCCATTCTGGAGTATATACCGTATCGCAAGCGGGATCTCAAGCGCTCACGTGACACGCAGGTCCATTCCTATTTTGCGGCGCACGGTTATGCTTCGGTCCGGGTGGATCTGCGGGGCAGCGGCGACTCTGAGGGCGTGCTGAGGGATGAGTACCTTCAGACCGAGTTGGATGATGGTGTGGACATCCTGAAGTGGCTGGAAGATCAGCCCTGGTGCACCGGCAAGGCAGGCATGATCGGTATTTCCTGGGGCGGCTTCAACGGGCTGCAGATCGCGGCCATACGGCCGCCACAACTCAAGGCGGTCATCAGTCTTTGCTCCACCGATGACCGCTATGCCGACGATGTGCATTACATGGGCGGATGTCTGCTCAACGATAATCTTTCCTGGGCATCCACCATGTTTGCCTTCAATTCGCTGCCACCCGATCCGGATATTGTCGGCGAGAATTGGCGGGACATGTGGAGGGAGCGCCTGGAGGGAAGCGGGCTTTGGGTGGATACCTGGATGCGCCACCAAAATCGCGGGGATTACTGGAAACACGGCTCAGTGTGTGAGGATTATGATGCCATCCAGGTGCCGGTCTTCGCTGTGAGCGGCTGGGCCGACGGATATTCCAATGCGGTTTTCCGGCTTGTGCAGAATCTGAAGGGTACATGCAAGGGCCTCATCGGACCTTGGAGCCATATTTATCCGCACCAGGCAGCGCCGGGACCCCAGATCGGCTTCCTGCAGGAGTGCCTGCGGTGGTGGGACCAGTACCTGAAAGATGAAGATGCCGGTGTGGAGGAGGAACCGGATCTGCGTGTATGGATGCAGGAGACGGTAAAACCGCGCGCCGTCTACGTGAAGCGGCCCGGCTACTGGGTGGCCGAACCCTCGTGGCCGTCACCCAACATCAAACACGAGGTATTTCCCCTGGATAATGGACAGATTCTGCGACCGGGAGCTCAGCCTTCTGCAGTGAACGGGCCCCAGACCATTCAGTCTCCATTGAGCGTGGGTCTGTTTGCCGGAAAATGGTGTTCCTACAGCAAGGGACCAGATCTGCCGTACGATCAGCGAGAAGAAGACGGTGGCTCCCTGGTTTTCGACAGCGAGCCATTGAAGGAGGATCTGATAATACTGGGAGCGCCCAAGCTGCACCTGACGCTCACATCCACCAAGCCTGTGGCCATGATTGCGGTCAGGCTGTCCGATGTCGCCAGTGATGACAAGGCTACCCGGGTGACCTACGGGCTGCTCAATCTGTGTCACCGCAAGAGCCATGAGACGCCGGAATATCTCAAACCCGGCAAAAAGGAGAAGGTGACGATAGACCTGAATGACATTGCACAGCATTTTCCGAAGGCGCACCGGCTCCGTATCGCTGTATCTACATCATACTGGCCGATGGCCTGGCCGCCACCCGAGCCGGCCCGGCTCATGATCCACCCCGGCGAAAGCGAACTGGAGCTGCCGGTACGTGTGAATGCCGTTGCGGCGGAAGGCCAGATGCTCGATTTCGAGGAAGCCGAGGCAGCCCGTGGATTTGCCGTGACGGTGCTGCGTCCGGCAGAGCAAAACTGGGTCATTACACGTGATCTGGCAAAAGAAGAATCCACCCTGCATGTAATTAATGACGAGGGCACCGTCCGACAGGAGGATACGGGCACTGAGATCACGAAACGAACCGATGAGTGGTATCGCTACCTGCTCGATCAGTTTGAATCCCCCAACAGCGAGATACGCGCCGTCCGCGGGTTGAAACGGGGGGACTGGGAAATTGAGACGGTCACACGCACCCTGCTTTCGTGCACGGCAAAGGAATTTCGCATTCACGCAACCCTCGACGCCTTCGAAGGCGGGCGTCGCATCTTCAGCAAGACCTGGGATCGTGAGATCCCGCGCACTTTTATCTGATACATCCCGTTGATACAACCCGTTGATGCATCTTCCTGATCAGAAGGGGGAGAATTTTTTTGGGAATAGCTGTGTTGCAAAAACCGTATTAAATGTGTGATATTGTATGAACGGGCAGCGAATTTGTGTAAATTACGAGATCACACCGGGGTAATTGGTGGACGTTATAGTTTGCATGGCAATGGATTCGAGTGATTATCGACATCTTATAGAAGAAGCATCTTTCGGGTTTGTGTACCACAAACTGGTTTATGATGACAATGGAAATGCGGTCGATTTTCACATTCTGGATGTCAACCGGACCCTGGAAGAGTTAACGGGATTTAAAAAAGAAGAGGTTGTCGATAAAAAAGTAAGGGATATTTTCCCTTTGGCCGGCCTGGCAGAGCTGGACGATTTATGGCTGTTCGAACAAGTTGCATCCACCGGAAACAAGAGAGACTACGAGCTGCATTCGCGGATACTCAAGCGATGGCTGCGGGTAGAGATTCAGAGTCCGCAAAAGGGGTATCTCTGCACCTTCGTGTTCGATATCACGAGAGAGAAAATGATTGCGGAAACCTCCCGGTATTTTCTCGAGCAGAAACTCGGTGAACCGGATTACCAGCGTCTGACCGCCACGCTCCTGGAAATTACGGGGGCCAGCTGTGTGATGCTCAGCATGGTCAACCTGAACGAAAAGGAAGTTGAGATGGTGGCTTCATGCGGCGCATCCGGCCAGTTCGACAAAGCAGCTGAAGTCCTTGGGTTTGACATACGGAAAAAAAAGTTGCTGCAGGACCTGAACCTGCTGGACGGGTTCCTTGAGAAGGGCATCGTCCGGATGTCTGCAGAGGAACATCTTGATCGCGTCGGACTTGATGCAAAGCAGCTGGAACGCCTTCGAGAGATCTTTATTCCGGGAGAAGTCGCCATTGCAGGAATTATAAAAGACGACCGGCTGCTGGGGCATTTCACCATCATCATGCCGGAAAACCAGCAATTCAAAAGCAGTACCCTGGTTGATATTTTCCGAAGGCAGGCGGGATTGATCCTCGAGCGGAACCAGGCTGAAGACCAGCTTCATCACCAGTCCCGTTTGCAGGAAATCCTGATGAAGATCGCATCCACCTATATCAATGTGCCGCTGGGCGAGATGGAGGATACCATCCGGCGGTCTTTGGTGGAGCTGGCGGCATTTGCACGGGCAGACCGTGTCTATATTTTTGAGTATGACTGGGACCGGCAATTCTGCCGCAATACGCATGAATGGTGTGCCAGGGGGATCATACCACAGATAGACCAGCTTCAGCGGGTACCGTTTGAGCTGATGATGCCCTTGATAGAGGTCCACAAAACCGGGAAGCCGCTGGATATACCGGATGTCTCGACGCTGCCGGACGGCAGTTTTCTGCGCGACCATCTGATGGCACAGGATATCAAGAGCCTCATCACACTTCCGATGATGAAGGGGAAGAAATGCATCGGCTTTGTCGGCTTTGACTCCGTATCGGAACACTACCGCTACACCGAAAAAGAGAAAACGCTCCTGAAGCTGTTCGCGGAAATGCTGGTCAACATGAAAGAACGTTTTGAACTCGAAAACCAGCTGATCATCGAAAAGGAGAAAGCTCAGGCGGCCAACAAGACAAAAAGCGAATTTCTGGCCAACATGAGCCACGAATTGCGGACTCCCCTGAATGGCATCATCGGTTTCACAGACCTGTTGGAAGCCACGCCAATGAACAATATCCAGAAGATGTATCTGGAAAACGTGAGTATTTCTGCCAATGTGCTGATGGGGATCATCAATGACATCCTCGATTTTTCCCGGATCGAAGCCGGACGCATGGAGCTTCACCCCGTTCGTACCGATGTGATCGACCTGGTAGAGCAGACGATGTCCATTATGGAATACCAGGCTGCCAAAAAAGGGCTGCGGATTTTCTACGAGATTCAGCCGGACTTTCCGCGGTTTGCCGATGTGGATCCGGTGCGTCTCAAGCAGGTGCTGATGAACCTGCTTAACAACGCTGTCAAGTTTACGGAAGAAGGCGAAGTGGAGCTAACGGCCGGCTTTGAAGCCATTGACAGCAAGAATGGCAAGCTGTTTTTTCACATCAGGGACACGGGCATCGGGATTACGGAGGAGCAAAGATCCAAATTGTTTCAGGCGTTTTCGCAGGTGGACTCTTCCATCAGCCGCCGATTTGGAGGAACCGGTCTTGGCCTTATTATCTCCAGTCAGCTGGTGGAGCAGATGGGCGGCAGTCTTGGTATGGAAAGCACCTTCGCCGTGGGATCCACCTTCTTTTTCTGGGTTCCGGCACCATATGATCCCGACGATAACCCGGTCGAAGAGCGCTCCGGCAATACTACGGAACCTCAGGAAAAAGGGTCCTGACGCGCTCCTGGATCCATTGGATCTTTACCCATATTGTTCCTAAGAAAAAAAAACGTATCTTTAATGCCGGGTTTTGCCTGTGGTCGAACCATCATGGAAAAACCTGTTTTGATGCACGATTTATTTGGGATGTTTCCTGAAAACCGTGCATTTTGAATCATCCTGGGGTTTATCACTGTTGCTCGAAACCGGACCGCCGGCCCAATCGAACTGTTGCGTTTTGCCGGGCTTCGTCTCAGCCTAACCCATATATTCACTTTCAAGCCGATTTATGGATTCCCGTATCATTGCTTCCAATCTGGCAGATCTTTACAAGAAGGCGGCGGACAAGTATGAGACACTTCCGGCCTTTGCAACCCGAATCAAAGCGCTTGAATGGGAACACGTTACGTTTCGTGATCTCTATGAGCGGGGCCGCAGGCTATCTGCCGGACTGATTGAGTTGGGCGTCGAGGCACGGGAACACGTGGGACTGTTCAGTGACAACCGTTACGAATGGATGCTGGCTGAATACGGAATTCAGCTCAGCGGTGCCGTAAACACTCCCCGGGGCGCGGATGTGACCGATGACGAGCTCATCTACATCGTTAACCACGCCCGCATCCGTGTGGCCTTTGTTGAAAATGATGCCCTGCAGAAAAAGTTTGCACGGCTTCGGCCCGAACTTCCCGAACTGCAGGAAATCATACTGATGAGCCCGAAGTCGGAACCGTTGGAGGGTGTGCGCGCCCTGGAGGAGGTTTTGGCTATTGGGGCATTGCAACTCGAGAAAGGAGACGCGAGCGTGGATGAACGCATGGAGGAAATCCGTCCCGACGACCTCTTTACCCTGATCTACACTTCCGGTACCACCGGAAAGCCCAAAGGGGTGATGCTCACCCACTCCAACATGATGTCCCAGATGAGCGTGATCCCCATTGAGCTGCAATGCACCGACCGCGTCCTCTCCATCCTGCCTATCTGGCATATCTTTGAGCGGGTGTTTGAGGTGTACACCATCAGTTGCGGCGCCTGCAACTACTACACGAGCATCCGTACGCTGGGCGAAGACCTGCAGAACGTGGAGCCCACTTTCATGGGATCGGCGCCCCGCCTTTGGGAGAGTCTGCATCAACGCATCCTGGAGAATGTACGCGCCGCCCACCCGGTCCGCCGCGCCCTGTTCCATATTGCCTATTTCCTGGGACACTACTATCAGGAGTCCATTTTCTATATCACCGACAACGACCTGCAGCTGAAAAACGAGTCGAAGATCAAACGCGCCATTTTCAAGATCGGACACTTGATCCGTCTGCTCATTCTCGTGCCGTGGTACGGCTTTTTCAATGTCGCAGTGCTGGAAAGTGTGCGGAAAAGTGCTGGTGGATCGATTAAGGCAACCGTCTCCGGGGGAGGCGCTTTGCCCATCGAAATTGACAAGTTTTTTAATTACATCGGAATCCCGGTCCTCGAAGGATACGGGATGACCGAGACCTGTCCGGTTATCGCCGTGCGAACGGAAGACCGCCTGGTCAACGGCACGGTTGGTCCACCCGTACCGGACACAGAAGTGCGTATCGTGGACCTTGAGACCGAGGAGATGCTCTTCCCGAACAAAAAGTATCCCCACGAGGGCCGTGGCATGCGCGGTGAGATATGGGTACGCGGGCCGCAGGTGATGAAGGGATACTACCGCGAGCCGGAAATCACCAAAACCGTTTTGCGTGAAGGCGGATGGCTGCGTACCGGCGACCTGGGCATGATGACCTTCAACGACTCCCTCAAGATCCTTGGCCGAAGCAAATCGACCATTGTGCTTTCCAATGGTGAAAACCTGGAGCCGGAACCTATCGAAATGCAACTGCGTCAGAGCAGGTACATAGAGCAGTGCATGGTGGTTGGACAGGATCAGAAATACGTTGGCGCCCTCATAGTCCCGAAGCTGGATGCTTTTGTGGAAGAGGGAGTCAAGGCGGATTCGCTCAAGGAACTTGTGGATAACGCCCGAGCCAACAAGATTATCCGCGACGAAATAAAGGTTATGATAACACGCACAGGCGGGTTCAAGCGCTTTGAGCAGGTTCGCGAGTTTCGCCTGCTGCCCAAGACGTTCAAAGTGGGCGACGAGGTTACGAACCTCTTCAAACTGAAACGTCACGTCATCGAGAAAAAATACGAGCAGACCATAAAGGAGATGTTCTCTGCCAGGGAAGTAAAGGTGTAAAGCCGTTTCCAGCTTATTCGCAAATTTTCAGATTATGGAATTTGATACCCAACTACTGTACGCCATTGATGAAGCCCTGCTGGGCGTCATGATCCTGATCATCATGTTCGGGATGGGGGCCAGTCTGACCATCGATGATTTCAAGGCCGTGGCGCGTCAGTTCCGCGGAGTACTCATCGGGTTCATGTCGCAGTTCGGGGCCATGCCGCTGGTTGCGCTTGGTCTGGCAATCGTGCTGGATCTTGATCCGGCTTTTGCGATTGCACTGATTCTGATCGGCTGTCTGCCGGGCGGTACCACGTCCAATATGTTTACCTACTTTTCGAGGGGGTCGGTGGCGCTCAGCATTTCCATGACTACGGCATCCACGATCATGGCTCTGTTAATGATGCCCATTCTGCTGAGTCTCTATACCACCGGATTCACACAGCAGCTCAGCGAAGCCCTGTTCGCGGCTGGAGAGGCCGGCGAATTCGTGATCCCTACCACAAATATTATCATTTCACTGGTACTGGTACTGATTCCGGTGGCCGGCGGCATGGTCTTGCGCCGCTACTCACCCGGCTGGGCCAAAACGGCCGAGGACACCGCCGGGTTCATGGCCATCATCGTGATCCTCTTTCTGCTCGGCACCCTGTTTATCCGCCACGGCGGCATCCTGATCCGCACTCCCTGGCAGCTCTATGTCAGTGCCATCGGCCTGGGTCTTGCCGGTTTCTTCTTCGGCTTCTGGGTCTCCCGGCTGTTCGGCATGCAGCCGATCTTTCAGCGGGCCATATCGCTGGAAACGGGCATCCAGAACGGGCCGGTCTCGTTCGCCATCATCATGCTGAGCTTTGCCGACACGCCCGTGCGCGACCAGATGCTCTGGCTTGCGATTCTCTATTCGGCCTTTATCGTAATGACCTCGTCGTTTATCACCCTCTACTACCGCAAAAAGGGACGTTTCGACTGGGAGGTATACCGGAATACCGTTGTGCACAACCGGCTTTTCGGAAAGGACTACGTGACAAACTATCCGGAAGGATTCCTGCCGCCGCGCATTGCCTATGATCCCAGCCAGGGGACCTCACCCAGCCAGAAGCGGTAATTTCAATTCTGAAATACGCTTCTCTTGCAGTGCCGGTATCAATTGCCCGCTTTTGAAGAAAGCCGGTATCTGTACGCCGGGCCCCGGGCAGTAATCTATTTTCACATGTATTGAAAAATCAGTGTCTTGGAATCTGTTTTTTTAATATATTAATCTCGGGAGTGTAATATGCAGGTGTTGCTTTAAAGCACCTGTCAGCTATATCCATAAGGATAAATGAAAACCGGTAGAAAATTCAAAAGGACTCCAGATGAGCTGAAGGCGATTTTCCATTACCTGGAGAATCAGTATTCCGAACTGGGGCTATCGGGAAAGTGCAAATCAGAGATTGATCTATCTGTAGAGGAGATATTCATGAATATGGTGAGATACAATTCCGGAAGCCGGCATGATATTGAAATATCCCTTGTGAGGCCCGGTCCGGGCAGTGTCGTCATCCACCTGAGAGATCATGAAAAAGTCCCTTTTGATCTCACGAAGCTGAAGGAGCTGGATGTGGATGCGTATGCTGAAAAAATGCAGCCTGGAGGACTTGGCGTTCACCTTGTCAGGCGGATGATGGATGAAGTGAAGTTCGAGCATCGCAACGGAATATCCCGGATAACACTGGTCAAACATATCACCGAGGAAAAAGAATGTTGAAAATTAACCGGGTTGCAGTCAATGAATGGAAGTTGTCAGGCAGATTTGATGCCAGTCAGACCGAAAAAGCATCAGCCGAACTTTCACAGTTGCAGGAATCCGCAACACTTGACCTGGAAGAGCTCGACTACATCTCAAGTATGGGACTGAGCGTGCTGGTCAATACTTACAAAAGGCTGAATGAAAAAGGGCATGCGCTGCGCTTGTCCAATCCTAACAGCCACGTGCGGGATGTTTTCAGGTATACCCGGCTCGATCAGGTATTTCAAATCATTGAGTGAAAGCATGCCGGCATGAAATGAGCATGACCGGTCATAGTCCCGGACACACATGAGCATGATTAAAAATGTCATGGGCATTCTATGTGACCTTAGAAATCCAAAGTTTTAAACACATGAAATGAACATG
>Ga0207421_10007911_pt1 | contig 11191 bp, 10 predicted proteins | sample SodLakKL_010_SED_4_FD_187542 | JGI IMG/M metagenome (GOLD analysis project Ga0207421, IMG submission 187542) | Alkaline sediment microbial communities from Lake Tanatar, Kulunda Steppe, Russia - 8KL_010_SED (SPAdes) (version 2) | ecosystem: Environmental > Aquatic > Non-marine Saline and...
TTGTTTTTTGTCGTTCATGTCGTTGTGTGGGTGTATCTATATGACCAGCAATAAAGACGTGAATGATTGTTAATTTGTTTTATTTGTTGTTATACAAAATGATAGTGGTTGCGATTGAAACACCATTTGGTATAATGAAATTGAATCCGGTTCACCGGAATTCAATGGCCTTTTGCCACCGACGAATATCTTTAAATTTTGCCAATGGCTTCCGTGCACCGGAGGCGATTGGTTTTTATATTTTAAAAGGAGTGATTTATTATGAAACGATTGTTCACATTCATGTTGTTGGCTGTGGCATCGTTTACCATTGTTGGGTGTGATATGTTTGATGAGGATCCAGATCTAGATGACATTACCATTTCTACAAGTGCAAACATAGAAGATGCCCACATTGACATAGACCCAAGTGATACAGTGATTGAAGGCACCGATGTCACGCTAAGCGCCCCTGAAGTTGATGGGTATGTGTTTGACCACTGGGTTGATACAGAGAACGATGACATTTTGAGTGAGTCGAACCCTTATACGTTTACTGCCCAGACCGACATGACAATCGAAGCCGTTTATGAAGCTGATGACAACGGTGAGAACGGCGATGATGCTGAACAAGCCGCACAAGCTGTCATTGATGATTTTGATGGAGACTTATCACACATGGAAGCTATGGTCGAATCATTTGAAGACAGTGATACGCTAGAGATGATTATGAATGTCGATATGGCGATCGATGATGGAGAAATCAATGAAACCATAGCGCTTGAAATCAAACAAAGCTGGATTGAATCAGATGACTTGAAAACGCAAACGGTTATTGATTTGGATGTTCCCGATGTTCCTGATGATGTCCAGATACATGTCATTGTAAGAGAAACGTCTAACTTTTATGAGGCTTATGTAGATATTGGCTTTCTTTTAGATATGATTGAAGAAGCGGAAGACTTGGATGCGCGCGAAGTCTTTGGGTTTGATAGTGATATTTTACATGTCATGGTACCGGATTCCATGCGTGATTCTTTCGGTGAGCTTTTAAATGAGGTGCTTCAAGAGGAATTTGACAATGGTGAGATTGATGACAATATATTAGAAGAAGTTGAAACGACACTTGAGACAATGATTGAGTACTACGATTTTGCCTATCTATCGTCACTGGATGCGTTAGAAGTGGACGCCAGCATCTATGATGAGACCGATGTTTTAACCGAAGTTAAAATGACCTCGGATGCTATGGAGACGATGTTCACCGATATGTTTCAGGATTTATATCCATTGATCGAAACGTTAGAAGATGACCCTATGCCAGATTACGAAGAGTTCATAGAAACGGATGCGTATCAAGAAGCACTGGATGCGATTGGTGAGTTAGAGCTGCTTGAACTATCAATGCAGTATACACCGGCTACAGAAGATACGCTGCACATTGATATGGACTTACTTGAATTTATGAATCAGCTGGACGAAAACGGTTTGCCAAATATTCAAGATCTGGACGTATCCATAACCATGCATAAAGATGCTGATATCCAGATTCCTGAGGATGCACGGGATTTGTTTGAACTTGGCGAAGAATTTTTCATGATTGCTATGCTTGATGAGTCTTTGCATTATGCTTCAGAAGTGAATGATTTGGCACTTGAGGATGACACCTATACGGTTCAAACCATCGCTGAAGACTACAATCAATATTTTGCGTTGCCAGTATTAGACAGTGAACAAAGTATTGTAAGTGTGAATGGTGATGACATCAGCCTTGATTTTGTGTATGAAAACAACGGTGAAGACGTGTTTGAAGCCCCTGTTAGCCTTAGTACACTTGAGGCGCTTGGTATTGACGCTACAAAACCACCGCAAAGTCGTGACGCTTTCCTTGATATGCTTGAACCGATGAATCAAGATAACATTGCACGGGAAGCTTTAATCATGGATATCATTGAAATGATTGTAGAAGACGGTGCCCCACAAGACCCTGTAGATGAGGAATTTCCAACAGAAGACCGTGTTCAATTTGATGATATTTCTACCCTTGAACGTCCACCAAAAAGCATCATGAGTGAAGCCGTTCAAACACAAGACGATATGGTGCGCTATTATCATTCTGAACTGTCGACTGAGGAAATATTTGAATTTTATCAAAGTGCGCTCAGTGATCATGATGTTTGGACCATTACACAAGCTGATTATGTTGCGGATGAATCACTTGGATTCTTTGAATTGAGTCACAACGACGATTCTGCCAGTGTAGTGATTGAAGAAAGTTCACAGTATGGCCAAAGCACCGAAGTCTTGATACTTGTTGAACAAGAACCTTCTGAAGAAACTGGCGATTTCCCAGAAGATGATTTAGTGGACGTCCCCAGTTTTGAATACGCTGTCCCGCGTCTTGAAGACAGTGTCGTATTAGAAGGCTTTGCACAATATAATACCAGTGGACGCGTCTTTGCGTCACAAGATTCATTAAATGACATCTATGCCTTTTATAGCAACATGTTTGAGTCCGTTGATGCTTGGGAAATCGAAAGCCAATCACTTAATGTAGATGAAGGTTATGGTGAAATTGTTGCGGAGCTTGAGAGTGACCATTCAATCGTGGCGGTGACGATTGAAGAAAGTGACATCTATACAGATACTAGAGTGATTAATGCCGTGTTTTACAGTGGTGAATAATAGTTGACCCCTTTCAAGATGTGTCCACACGTGTGGACGCATCTTTTTAGTGTGACAAGCGCTTTGAGCGTACTGTCAAAGAAATTGGCATTTAGTAGTGGAAATGATAAAATGTATCTATAAGTTACTGAACGAAATAATGACGCACTTAAACGCAGGTGATTATCATGACAAAACAAAATCACAGTTCATTAATAAACCATTTATTTGGCACCGAGGAGAATTCCTGGGGTTTTTTAGTGACAACGATTTTTGATGGGTATGGTGTCATCAATGTTGACACCCCAGATCAAAGTGATATGAATGATAAATTTTGGAATATGTTGGGTTTTTCAGATGACGAAAAACCACCACTTTCAAGTATTATTGATGATAAAACGTTATCCAAGCTTTCTGAGGCTTATGAAGTTTCAGCTAAAAACCAAGAAGAACGCTTTAGTCAACGCGTGCGCTTGTTAAATAACGCATCCAAAACAGTCACATTCTTGTTTAGAGGAAAAGCAACAAAGCTTAAGTCAAATAAGGATCGCTTGTTGTTTGTAGTGTGCATTGATATAGATGAGAATTCACGTGCATACAGTGAAATCAATCAGTTAAAAAACGAATATGAAAAAGTCTTTAACGGTACACAGGATGCCCTCTTTCTTATGCGTGTGGATGGATATAAACAGTTTACGTATTTAAGAAACAATGAATCCCATCAGTACAAAACAGGGTTAACCCAGTCATTTATTGAAAATAAAACCCCAAGAAGCTTACTCGGACAAGAAGGTGGTGAAGTGGTTTCACAAAACTATCAACGATGCGTTGATGCAGGCGGTCCCGTTTCTTATGAAGAAACCTTGAATTTACCTGCGGGAGAACGGGTTTGGTATACAACCCTAACACCAATATTTTCCAATGAAACCATCACCCACATTGTCGGCTCAGCAGTGGATATTACTGAACGAAAAGCCCTTGAAAACCGACTGAATTATCGAGCACATTATGACGCACTCACGGGCTTGGCGAATCGTCAGTATTTCTTTGACCGCATTCATCAATGCATTGGCGAAGGAAAAGAGGCGTTTGTTTTACTGTATATTGATTTGGATGGTTTCAAACAAATCAATGATACTTTCGGACATGTTGCAGGTGATACCATGCTTAAAGCTGTATCAAGGCGACTCAAAAAGTCCGTCACTTCAGAAGACCTTGTTGCACGCATTGGTGGAGATGAATTTGTCATCCTAAGATGTGATGATACAAATGAAAATATTGAAACATTGATTAATTCTTTACACCATGCAATTAGCCAGCCAGTCACCTATCAAGACAACGCACTTTCTTGTGGCGCTTCAATAGGATATGCCAGGTATCCTTCAGATGGAAATAATCCCGATCAACTGATAAATTCCGCTGATCGTTCTATGTACCGTTATAAAACCATTCGTGATAGGCGGCTAAAGGCTTGATTTTAAGCGTTATATAGAGATTTAAGGAAAAAAGTAGAAAAAACTCGCTTTTATCAATGAGTGTGGTATAATACCTTAGTTCGATGAAAGATTCGTGATCGCAGATGTGCAATTTGAAAACGTTGCTCTTGTTTGCAACGTTTTTTTAATGGGATCGAACCAAGAAGGAGAGAAACCAATGACATTTGCAACACTGAACATGAACCAACGCGTGCTTGATGCCATCAACAAAAGTGGTTATAAAACCGCAACAGACATTCAAGCTCAGGCCATTCCACCAATCATGGAAAATAAAGATGTGTTGGCAAGCGCTCAAACAGGGACCGGTAAAACGGCTGCGTTTGCACTGCCAATTATTAACCGCATTCATAACACTAAAAAAGACAATACGAAGCGTGTACCGCGCAGTTTAATTTTGGCGCCCACACGTGAACTTGCCCTACAAATTCAGGAAAGCTTTACATTATATGGTCGTTTTACGAGCGTTAAAACGGCTGCCATTTATGGTGGTGTTCCCAAATTCCGCCAAATCAAAACCATTAAACGTGGCGTGGATGTTATCATCGCAACACCGGGTCGTTTGCTTGATCTCATTAACATGAAAATATTTAAGCTCGATACCATTGAACACTATGTGCTGGATGAAGCGGACCGTATGCTTGATATGGGATTCATTCATGATGTGAAGTTGATTACATCAATGATTAGCGCACCACATCAAACGATGCTTTTTTCTGCAACCATGCCTAAAAGCATCCAAAAACTTTCAAAGGAATTGATGCAGCAGCCAGTGCGTATTGAAATCGCCAAAGACAATACCCCACTTGAAACCATCAAGCAGTCAATCTATTACATTCAAAAACAGGATAAACCTGCATTGCTCAGTGACATTCTTGAAACTGACGATGTGCGTTCTGCCATTGTGTTTGTCAGAACCAAACAAGGTGCCAACCGATTAAGTACAAACCTCAATAACAGTGGCATTATGGCGCAAGCCATACACGGAAATAAAACACAGTCTCAGCGCCATCAGACACTTCAGGATTTTAAACAGAAAAAGGTTCGCGTTTTGGTTGCGACCGATGTTGCGTCTCGTGGTATTGACATCGATGATTTATCTCATGTCATAAACTATGATATCCCTGAAAGTCCTGAAACGTATTTGCATCGTATTGGGCGGACAGCCAGAGCAGGACGTCATGGGTTCAGCCTGTCGTTTTGCAGTCCTGAAGAGACGCATCTTGTTAAATCAGTTCAGTCACATATCAACATGATTATTCCTGTTGAAAGCGATCATCGTTTCAAGGAAGTGAAAATGGTTAACAACAAACCGTCAAACCATAAGAAAAAATCAGCGCAAAAATCAGCGCATAGTAAAAAACAACATAAACCCAAAGTCTATGCATATGCTAAACGCAAGAATAAATCCAATAAGAAATATGCCCGCGCGTACGCAAACTAATTACCATTATGCACCGGTTTTCCGGTGCATTTTTTAATGGAGTGATATTTAAATAAATTCCAAGTTAATGAATCATTTGCCATTCACCGTTAATCTAAGGACTATAATGGTGTATAATGGCCTTGTGTTTAAAAAACCTTACAAGAGTATGGGGGATATTATGTTTATTGAAGAAACAACTAAACTGGGGTTTAATGATGTGCTTATTCGTCCGAAGCGCAGCGAACTTGGTAGTCGCAAAGATGTGAAGCTTAGTCGGCGCTTTACGTTCAAATATAGCGGCGATTCATGGGAGGGTGTTCCTATCATTGCCTCAAACATGGATGGTGTTGGGACGCTTGAAATGGCGAATGCCTTATCGCAATATGATATGTTGACGACACTGGTTAAAAGCTATGATTTAACGCAAGTTGCCTCGCTCCCTCCAATGGATGCAATGTCTATAAGTATCGGCATCAAAGATAGTGATATTGAACTATTGAATAAAACGTTAACGAAGCATCCGAATATAAAGTTTATTACGATTGATGTGGCCAATGGTTATTCAGAACGTTTTGGACGTTTTGTCGCTAAAGTGCGTGCGCTTTACCCCAAAAAAACCATTATTGCTGGAAATGTTGTGACTGGCGATATGGTTCAAGAATTGGTTTTAAGAGGCGCGGACATAGTGAAGATTGGGATTGGTCCAGGCAGTGTATGCACCACCCGCATTAAAACGGGTGTGGGTTATCCACAACTCAGTGCCATTATGGAATGTGCCGATGCTGCCCATGGTCTTGGCGCTCATATTGTTGCGGATGGCGGGTGTACGTCTCCTGGCGATGTTTCCAAAGCTTTTGGTGCAGGCGCTGATTTTGTCATGCTTGGTGGGCTGCTTGCAGGTTACGACCAAGGTGGTGGAGAAGTGATTGAAAGAACGCTTGTGAGTGATGAAATGTATGAAAACGCACAAGGAAACTTAGAGCGCGCTGTTAAAACCAAGCAATTTGTACGCTTTTATGGGATGAGCTCAGATACAGCAATGATGAAACATGAAGGCCATGTTCCGCACTATCGAAGTTCGGAAGGAAGAACTGTGGAGATTCCTTATCAGGGGGATGTGGAACCGACACTTAGAGATATTTTGGGCGGTGTGCGCTCAACATGCACATATGTTGGTGCCAAACGTTTGAAAGATCTCTCAAAATGCACAACGTTCATTAAGGTCAACAAGCAATATAATGATGTATTTGAAAACCGATAAATTATAGTTCACAGTGCAAAGGGTTAAACCAAACATTAAAAACCGTTCCAATAACAATAACTATATTATATGAGGTGAGATTGATGGCACGCCTAATAGTACTCAACAAAGATGAAGATACATTGTCAATTATTGACACCGATTCAACAAAGACAATCAAAACGCTCCCTACGTCACACAATCCGCATGAAGTGGTTATCAGTCCTGATAACAAAACATCGTATATAACGTGTTCACTTGGCAATGCAGTCGATGTGTTAGATAATGAGACGCTTGAAATAACGTCAACCATTCATGATGAAGACTTTAATTTCCCGCATGGATTGGGTATTATTGATGACAAACTCTATATAGCATCAACCTATAACAGTATGATTTTTGTGATTGATCGAAAGACGCACCAAGTCGTAAAACGTTTTAATACTAACCAACATCTGTCGCACATGATCGAGTTTTCTAAAGACAAATCACGCATCTATGTGCCAAACATCGGCAGTAATAATGTCACCATCATTGATACTTCGACGGATGAAATTGTTGATCATTTTCCTGTTGGAAAAGGTCCAGAAGGTCTTGGCGTTCACGAAGATGGTTATATCTACGTTGCCAACCAAACCGACAATTCGCTTTATGTCATTGATGAGACGACCCTTGAGACCAAATATAAGCGCCGACTGGGCGAAACACCAGTGAGACTGGTCTTTTCACCAGATTGGCGCTACGCACTTATTCCTAACCGTGAAAGTAAGGATCTTTCTGTTATAAAAACAAATCAAACCGTTAATGGTAAGACAAGACCATGGGAAATTAAGCGAATTCCCATAGGCAATTGGCCGGGTGGCGTTGTTTTTAATAACAAAGGGACACATGCTTACGTCGCAAATAATAAAACCAATGATATTTCCGTAATTGACATGGTCTCACTCAAAGAAACGCATCGCATCGATGCAGGCATTCATCCGGATGGTATTGCGATACTTGAAAATGAATAATATTGCAATAAAAAAGTCATTTCCCTTAAGGACTGGGAAATGACTTTGTTTTTATTTTAGTGCTTTTATGATTGCTTGTGCAAATACAGGAAGGTCTTTTGGGGTTCTTGAGGTGATGATATTGCCGTCTGTAACCACCGCTTGATCAACAAATGTGGCCCCTGCATTTTCAAGATCAACTTTTAGTGTGTGAAAACCAGTCATGGTTCTCCTGCTTAAGTCGATACTGGAAATCAGTAACCATGCGCCATGACAAATCGCAGCGATCGGTTTATTCTGTGCATTAATCGCATTTGTAAATGCGATGGTATCGGCATTACGGCGCATGTAATCAGGAGAAAAGCCACCAGGAATAATGAGCGCATCATAATCTTTCGCGTTCACCTCGCTGCTTGCCTTGTCACTGGTTGAGGGTAGGCCGTTTTTGCTTTTGTATGTTTCACCAGCTTTTGAGCCAATAAGATCAACATCGAAGCCTGCTTCTTGCATGCGAAAATAAGGGTAGAGCAACTCTTTATCGTCATAATAATTTTCCAACAAAATTGCAATGCGTTTCATATGTAGCCTCCTAAGTAAACGATTTACACTCATTATAATCGATTCATGGCTTAAAAGTAAAAAGTTGTACATTCATGCCAAACGATCAATGACATCCGCATAATCTTGCAATGCTTTTTTACCATCTTCACTTAATGCATAGATACCGCGTGAAACGCGTACAAACCATGCATAATGATTATTTTGTAGCACACGCGTTGTTTTCATCTCCCCCGTATAATCAACAATATCTTTTAACGGCTTCTCTCCATCTTTTAAAAAGTATGCAATGCGCAAAGCGAGCTCACGGTATGAAGTGATGATTTTAGTGCGTGTCACGCCACCTTCATTAATGGCAGTTTGTCTTAAAAGAAACTCCTTTTCAAGTTTTCGCCTTTTCTTTGCATCTTTTCTTGGTGTAGGAAGGGCTGGGTCCACCAAAAAGGTGACATGGTCATTGTCTACATCCACCAGCATTAATCCCAGGCCCAATCGCTTGGTAATGGTTTGTTTTTCTTTAAAGGTTTTTGAACGCAGGGTTTTTTCGGCTGGCTTTGGAATGGCTAAGTATACATAATCGGATAGCTTTTGTCTCTCACTACCTTGATAAATGAGTGAGATGGAAAAACTGGTTTTCATTTCTACAAGCAGTGTTTTATTTCCCTTTTTTGCCATGATATCGACACTGTTGACTTCCGCTTTAACGCTAAATTCCAGTGCATTCAATTGCTTTTTAATTACCGGAAACATTGCGGTTTCTTGCATGTGTCAACCCTCCATCCATTTGGTTTATTCTACCATGTTCCCAAGTGGGTGCAAGCGCAATACCATAATTGAACGTGTCAATATTTCTAGTATAATGACAATGTATTTATACAATGTTTTAGGAGGGGTTTTGTGGATAAGTCGAACCCAATTGTTACATTTTTAGAAGGCTCATGGCACTGTGAAACAGTGCGTGTGCATGACGGAGAAGTTTTTAAAACTGCGTATGATGAAACCATGCGTAAAATTGATGGCCATACACTTGAAATTACAGCTTATGGCATGAACAATGGGAAGGATTTAACCAAGCCCATGAAAATTGTTTTAGAAGGTTGCAACGTAACATTGGCCCAGGATTCTTTTATGGCGAGAGGCTCTTTTAAAGGCAACGTAGTGAAGGTATCAGGAAACACAGAAGATGGGAACCATCACAGATTAAAGATTGTGCTCATGGACAATGTGTTTATCTATCAGTCCGATGTGTGGAGAAATGATACCATTGTGGACACGCAATGGTCACACTTGCGTCGTTTGGAAGAATAAAACTTCTTTTTTTATAAAACTAAGCCATTTAATTATAATTTTTACAAAATGCTTTATTAGTTGTTGTGTCATTGTTATGATGGCAGTGTAGAAACAAACATGTTTCCACCAAATCATAAATTTCTTAGGAGGATTTTTTGATGAACGTACTCATTGTATATGGGAGCACAACAGGTAATACAGAATCCGTTGCGGAAATGATTAAAGAACATATTGCACATGATGCAGAAGTTGTGGATGTGACGGAAGTTGACCTTGAAGCCTTGAAGCAAGCAGATTTAGTCTTGTTTGGTGCTTCAACTTGGGATCTTGGGGGCATTCAGGAAGACTTTGAAGAATTCATGGAAGAACAATTTTCCAAAGACTTACTTGAAGGCAAAGACGTAGCAGTGTTTGGTTGTGGAGATTCTGAATCCTATCCTGATGACTTTGCTACTGCAACGAATCAAATTGTTGATGAAGCTAAGAAAAATGGTGCCAACATTGTTGCGGAAACGTTGAAAGTGGATGGCGATGTTGAAGACAATGAAGAGGCCATCATTGAATTTGCCTTACAGTTTTAATCATTAATATTTTCTGATAAAAACGGCCAAACGCCTTTTATAGGTGTTTGGCCGTTTTTTTACGTGTATTCGGTATCAGAAGACGTTTGTAGGCGTTTAAGTAAACTTTCTATTAAAAGCACAATCAAAATAATAATGATGGTCCATGCGAATACATCGGCATATTGGATGTTGATGCGTCCCAAATAAAGCATGCGTCCAATGCTGATTTGTGTCTGGGCGATAAATTCTGCCATGACTAAGACTTTAAATCCGAGCCCAACACTTTGGAACAATCCAGTTTTAATGTAAGGCAGTGCGAGTGGAAAGTAAACATAGAGCAATTTTTTTGGTTTATTGACCGCTTCAATACGCGTGGCATGAACCAACTGAACATTTACATTGATTACACCGTGCGCCGATGCTTCAAACATAATTGGGAATATCATGAGAAATCCGATGATATAGACGGCTTGTTGTTGTCCGTATAATATGAGAATGACAACAATTAAGGACGCAACAGGCAAACTGCGTAAGCCTGTAACCACTGGACGCAACAACGTATAAACCGTTTTGGAAAAACCGGCAATGACACCTAAAATAACACCAACGAGCAGTGAAGTGCCCAAGGATATAAGTAATCGAAATAATGTAAAAAGAATGATGCGATACGTTTCAATTTGGCTTAATAAGGTGGTAAGCGACGCCCATACATTGACCGGAAAAGGGAATAATGTGGCATTATCCACCATGGTTGCTCGGATTTGCCAAATGATGAGCAAAGTACCAAGGGTGATGATGTATAGAGTGATTTCTTTAATTTTAGTCATCTAAATCGACATGTCGATAAAAGTCTTCATCTGGCAGACTTCCACCAATCAAACCTGCTTCTAGTGAAAGAATTTGCTCAAAAAAGTGTTCCACATCACCGGTGGCGTCCGTACTGGTTTGAAACCGGAGGTTGCTTCTGGGGATTGCGTTTTGCATTA
>Ga0207421_10007916_pt1 | contig 11186 bp, 3 predicted proteins | sample SodLakKL_010_SED_4_FD_187542 | JGI IMG/M metagenome (GOLD analysis project Ga0207421, IMG submission 187542) | Alkaline sediment microbial communities from Lake Tanatar, Kulunda Steppe, Russia - 8KL_010_SED (SPAdes) (version 2) | ecosystem: Environmental > Aquatic > Non-marine Saline and...
TGAAATCCCCTCCTCGATTATGATCGACGCTTCTCATCACTCCTTTGAGGAGAACGTCGAGAAAAGCAAACGGGTCGTTGAGATGGTCGATGAGGCTGATGCCGACATTCTCGTCGAGGCTGAACTTGGCAAAATCAAAGGTGTCGAAGACGAGATCGTCGCCGAGAAGGCGTTTTATACCGACCCCGAACAGGCCGTCGAGTTCGTCGACCGGACGGGCTGTGATCTGCTGGCTGTTTCGGTCGGGACCCAACACGGCGTCGCCAAAGGCAAAGACATCGAACTCAAACCCGATCTGACCGAAGAGATCCGCACTGCCCTTCGGGACCATGGCCTCGATACGCCGCTTGTTCTCCACGGCTCGTCAGGTGTCCAACCCGACCAACTCCAAGAGATGCTGACTCACGGCATCTGCAAAGTCAACAAAGACACCCGCTATCAGTACGAGTACACCCGGACGGCGTTCGATCTCTATCGGGAGAAAACCGACGAACTCGTCCCACCAGAGGGCATCGAAGACCACCGTGATACCTTTTTCAACGACGTCGAGTGGGCGCCCAACAAGGACCGGTTCGACCCACGGGTCGCCGGCCGCGACATCCGCGAGCGAATCGCCGAAGTGTACGCAGAGTTAGCCGAGGTCGCCGGCAGTGCCGGCCGCAGCAAGTTCAACTGATCACCACGCTGTTCGCCCACCGGTCGACACTCATGTCTCCGAGGAGTGGAAATCCGCCTCACACGGCCCGCCGTTGTGCTCGGCGAACGGACACGACCCACAGCGGTCAGCCTCAGGCTGTGCCACAAGCCCTGCCGAATCGAACGACAGGCCCGAAGCCACGGTTTCGACTGTTGGGTCGACCCACTCGGTGTCGAGATCGTCGAGCACAATCGGCGAGACCACAGGCGAGTTTTCGGGATCGATGTAGGCGACAGTTGCAGTCTCGACAGTGATACCGAACTGTCTGGCGAGCAGCCAGCCGTACACCGAAAGCTGTCGACGATGGGCGGTGGCCGCCCCCTCAACTGGCCGTCTCCCGGTTTTCCAGTCGACGAGATGCCAGTTGCCGTCCAGCCGATACAGCAGGTCGACAATGCCAGTGAGCCGGAGGTCGGCTCCCGGCGTCGGATGTAGTTCCGTGAGTTCGTACTCAACGAACAGATCGGCCGCAGACAGACTCTGCTCGAAAATCGTGGTTGATTCGAGTGCCGACCTAACCGTCTGGAGGGCGTCCCTGACGGCCTCAGGCTGCTGGTCGACGGCAGCTTTGAGCTGTGGGTTGTCGGTCAGTTGTGCCTCGATCAACTCGTGAACCAGACTGCCCCACTCCGTGGCTGACAACCCACCCGGAGGCCTCGACTGGGTTGCTCTTGGAGTCGACACCGGCTTGCTGGCTGGTGGTGTCGGTCGAACGCCGCCGGCTGGCTCGACCTGCTGGAGATATCGGTACTGAAACGCTCGTGGACACTCGACGAGCTCGCCAAGCGAACTCGCGCTGAGCTGTTGGGGCCGAAATGGTGGACGGGTGGGTTCTGCAGGCGGCTCATCCAGTCGCGCTAGCTCGTCGACAAGGCCGATGGCGTCAGCCGGCTCCGAGCTTTGGGACGGAAGTTCGTCGACACCGATCGAAAGCGCATACGAGACGCTGTCGCCGCCCGTCGTCGACCATGAAAGCTGCCGGTTGTGGATGCGTTCGGAGCGATCCAGCCCGGAAATCGAACTCCAGCCTGAATCCGGCTGCAAGGTCTCGTTGAATCCCGCAAGCCACGTCGACCACCGAGCCATCCTCGCGGAGTTGGAGTTCGAATCGAGGTCGCCGAGGCCCAGAAAGACGTGGTCTTCGGCCCGCGTAAAAGCGACGTAGGCAAGTCGCCAGAACTCCGCTTCGTTGGCCGTGAGGTGGGCGTTCAACGGGTTTGCATACCGAAACGCCCCCGAGTTGTCGCGGGCATCTGATAGCCAGATCGGCCCGGTCGCATCAGGATAGTTGGTATCGAACTCATCGTTGAACCACACTGGGGTTTCGAGTTTCGAATCCGGCGTCGGAAACGTCACTCCATCCGGCGATGGCGGCTCACCGGGACGTGGCCGCAGGGCGAAACCGTACCGGCGGCTCGCCAGCAGCCGTTTGTGCTGGAGTCGCGGGTAGTTCGAGGGTTTCGGCAGATCACATAAAAAGACGATTGGATACTCTTTGCCTTTGGCTTGATGAACCGTCTGAAGCCGGACGGCAGCGGGCGAGACCGGATCGGTCGTCTCGGCGACCGCAAACTGTGGGTCGCTGCTGTCGGTGTTTGTACGCAACTGCCGAAGCCGACTGCAGAACTCGCGGTATGACAACAATTGGTCGAGTTCCCACTCGTCGACCAGTTCTGTGAGCAACCAGACGTTGCCGTACCGACGGAGTGGCTCGCTGTCGCTCAACAGGAGTGCCTCGAAGCCCGAATGCATCACCAGTCGGTGGATCAGCGCCGTTTTAGCGGTTTCGCGCTGCTGGCCGAGGTCCGAACGCAGCGACACCAGCCCAGCCAGCCGCTGGCGGTCATCGTCCGGCAGTCGGTCAGGCCATGACGCACACAGCGTTTCGAGATCGGTGGCTTCCAGGGCCGCCCGAATTGACGGATCAGTGAGAGCAACCAGCGGCGACCGGAGCAGTCGACGAAGCGGACGCTCGGCGTAGGGGGTGGCGATCCACAGCAGGATGTCGACGAGCAGTTCGATTTCGGGCTGCTCGAAGAGATCACCGCTAGCGTCGGCGGTTACCGGAATCCCGGCATCACGAAGCGCTGTCGCATACCGCTGAAGCTGTCGACGCGACCGAAACAGCAGCGTAATGTCGCCGGCTGTTGGCGCGCGCGATCCGTCGTCGGTCTCGATTGTGATCGACGACTCGCTCTCAGCATCGAGCATCGCCCTGATCGTCTCAGCGATCCGCTCGGCTTCAGCCGGGGCCCACTTGTCGGCCGCGATGGACGAACCGAGGCGCTCGTGGGTCGAGACAATATCGAGCACATGCACATGCGACTGCTCGGGGTCGTTATGATCTGTCGACGACTCGTCGGAGCCAGCAGTGTCCCACGACAGACCGTACGGTTCGACTGGCACGTACGAAGGTGTGTGCTCGCCAATCGCTCCGCGCGCCTCGTCTTCGAGCAACCGCTGAAAACAGTGGTTGGCGGCCGCCGCGATGTCCGGGTGGTGTCGAAACACCGTCGACAGCGCGTGATACTGGACGTCACGAACCCGAAGATGTGGCACAGACGCTGCAGGCTCGGGGGCTGCAGCACTGGCCGTCTCAATGAGTTCGGCGAACAGGGCCGGATCGGCAGACCGCCACTCGTAGATTGCCTGCTTGCTGTCGCCGATCACAAACAGGTTCGCCCGTCGGTCCGTCTCTCTCGATTGTTCGGTTGGAGGCTCCTCAACAGGTGCTGCCGTAGGTTCGTCGACGGGGTCAGTCGGCTGACCAGCGCCGAATGCTGGTTGGGAGGACTGTTCTTCGTGTTGGTAGGGATCGACTAGTCGTCGAAGCACCGCACACTGGACGGTGCTCGTATCCTGAAACTCGTCGACGAACACGTGATCGAATCGGCTGCCGAGCGTCCGAAGATACGGGTCGTCGGCATCACAGTCGTCCAGATACGACGCGAGCAGCTGTGAGATGTCGGTAAACGTGAACTGACCGGCGGCTTTGGTTTGGGTGTCGTACCGTTGGTCAAACGCAACCAGCAGCGTTCCGAACGCCTCAATCGCCTTTTCAGTGGCTGTGTAGGTCGACTTGGCGTGTTCTAACAGCTGTTCGGCAGCAGCCACGCTGTCGTACTGTAGTTCGGCCTCCGGTTCGACAACCGCTTTGAGAATCGCTTCGAGATCCTCGATGACCTCTGGTGGAATCGACTCAGGGCCGTCTGTTGAGTCGGTCGAACTGCGAGCGCCGCCATGGCTGACTACCAGACTCGCTCGGAGCGACTCGACAGCAGTGGCCGGTGAGATGCCGAACTCCCGGCACCGCTGGTGGGCCTCGAACAGCATCGATTCGACCGACTGTGGGGGATACTCCCGCGAGGGTTCGGCCGGATAGGCGTCTTCGAGCACGCGGAAGGCGTCGGCGTACTCCGCTCGAAGCTCGGCGAGGACGTCTCGGCGAAGCCGCTGGAGTTCAAGTCGATTGTCGACCTCGAACTCCGGTGGAACACCAATCTCGATGGCAATCTCACCGAGCAACTCGGCGAACAACGAATCGAGCGTCTGGATGGTGCTGTCTGTTTCGAGCCACCGGAACACCGTCTGTGGGAGGTCGCCACCGGCGGCCTGATGGCTGCGTAGGGCGGCTTTGAGCCGGGTTTTGAGTTCGCTTGTCGCCTCACGCCCAAACGTCGTGAGGAGAATCTCCGACAGCGGATTGTGATCCTCGGTGGCCGTCCGAACGATCGTTTCGGCCAGCGTGAGCACGAGCGTCGACGTTTTGCCCGTGCCGGCCGACGCGTCGACGACAACCCGGCCAGTTCCCTCAAAGTAGCTGGCTAACACGGCTCGCTGGTCGTCGACCGGCGGATACGGCGGGCTGTCGTCGTCAACGCGTAACTGCAGTTCGAACTCCTCGTGGTCTGGCTGGTCGCGGCTCATTGGTCCTCCCGCCAGCTAGTCGGTACGCCACACAACTCACGGTAGACACAACCCGCACAGCCCCCGGCGGCCACAAATGAGTCGGAACACCGGTAGGTGAGTGGCTCGTCGACCTCACTCATCGCCGCAAGCGCCGTTTCGGCATGCTCGGTCCACAGTGTGCTGCGGTCGTTCCACCTCGAACGGCTGACGCTGGTGAGGTTCGTTGCGTCGACCACGCAGTCGGGAATCGGGTTGAGATCGCCGACAACGAGGCCGTGTGGCGCGATGGCCGCCCGGCTTGTCGGCTCGTAGACGAGTGCGCCACCGAACGGTTCAGTGACGAGAGCCCCAGCAAGCAGTCGATGGTCGCGTTCGGTGACCGGAGCTGTCTGTGCCAACGAGCGCTCGACGAGTCGACCAGCGGCTCCCGGCTGGCGGGTGTACCACACTGGAACCGAAAGCCCCTGATCGGCCAGCGTGTCGACGCGGTGGCCGGGCACACTGAGTTCGTGGCCGCCGATCCGAACCGTGGTGGCCGGCTCCCATCGCCACTCACGGGTGAGTCCGGCATCAAGTTCTCGCTGGACGGCCTGATACTCACCGAGCATCGGCTGCATGAGACTCTCATCGAGCGCCGGATCTGAGTCGATCCACGCGGCCAGCTGATCTCGGAACGCCACCAACGAGTCGAATTGGCTGAAGGCGGTTTGGCGATCAGCCAGTCGGTCGGACGAGGTGATGAGTCGACGAAGCCCCGAAGTCAGTGCTGGCTCCGGGTATCGCTCATCCAGCAGGGCTGGCAGCCGTTTGCCGGAGTCCGTTGAGACCTCGTCTCGGCGTTGAGAGCCGCCGTCAAAATACTGATAAAAGTAATATTTCAGCTGACAGGTGGCGTACAGGTCGAGTTCATGAGTGCGAATCGGTGTCTCTGCAGCCGTCGACAACAGGTGGCCGTCGGCGTCCGCATTGAGTTTCGAGACGGGTTCGTCGGGCTGGACGGTGATCGATTCGATATCGCTCCCGGCGTATCGTCGACGACGGGGCTCGATTTCTCGACGGTAGGCCTCGCCGTCGGCCGCCGACAGCAACTCGGTGATCGACTCGCGGTCACTGAGGCCCACGGTCGACTGTCGGGGACGGAGGGCTGTCGAAAGCTCATCCGAAAACGTCCCACAGAGCAATCCAAGACGCTCGCGTGGTGTCGCAGTTTGGACCGTCGACCGCTCGGCATGGGCTGTCGGGAGCCACTCGTCGACCGCGATTCGGTGATAGTCGTCAGCAGCCTCGTCAGCGTTTGCCGTGTAGGCGTCGACAAACCCCGACCAAGCGACGGGCTCGCCCGTCCGGGCGGTGTACTGTCGACAGAGCCAAAGCCCGCTGTCGGCGGCGCTGATCGCCGCACGATACTCCTCAACGTCGGCGTTGAACTGGCTGTCGGCGGTCGGTGCATGCAGATAGCCGCGGGCTGAGGGCTGACCAGCCGCACTGTCGGCTTGAATCGCATCATAAAACGCCTCGTGAAACAGGACGGGCGGGCTCCGTGTGGTCGGAAACTCGTCGGCTCCGAGCCCGATGACGAACACATACTCGGCGTCGAGATAATGAGCGTTGGCGGCGTTGACCACCCGGACGGCAGCGCCATCGACGAACGTCGGCCAGTAGGAAGCACCGCCGCAGACCTCGTGGACGGCGTCGGCTACATCCTGCCAGCAGTAGCTGGCGATGCCGGTTTCGACGGCCCCAGCGAGATAGCTGCCGAGGCGGTCGACTGCTCGGCGAAGTCGGTCGACGATCCGGCTGGTGTGTGTCCGTGTGAGTGCGATTCGGGTGTCATCGATGCCGGGGCCCGAATGCCGACGGACACTCTCACCCACTAGCGGCGCGCTGTAGGCATCCAACAGTTCGACGAGTTGGTCGACAACGGCTGGCGCAGTGTCGGGGGTGGTGGCTGCGGTCGATTCGATCCACTCGACGAGCGCGAACATCGCTGGCCACGTAGCTTCTGTGGTCGACGCACGGATCGTCTCGGCCCACGCCGAAACCGACTGGCCGTCTTCGGCACCTGACTGTGAGGCGAGATTCTCGACCCAGCGTTCGATCTCGGCGACACGCTGTCCGGAAACCGGCCACTCGATGTCAGTGCTCTCGGCGTCGGCAGGCGGATAAAAGCCCAACCGCAACGGGTCGACCAACGCCTGTGGGGTGACTGGCTGGTCGGTTTCGGCCGCAGCCATCAACGCACAGACGGCAGTCAGATACCGGTACGGAACTGTCTGCATCAGGGGTCGACGGGCCTGAATATGGGTTGGAATGCCGTGGGCCTCGAAGACGGCCTCGATCCGGTTGCGGTAAGGAATCACGTCCTTGGCAGCGACGACGATCTCGCCACAGGTGGTTGTGGCCTCGGCCTCGTCAGTCATCCCGGTTAGCGTGCGGATCTGTGTGGCGACAGCAGCGAGTTCGCGGCGGGCGTCTGGAGCCGAAAGAAACTGCGTGTTCGGAATCGACGCTGGCGGTGAGCCGTCGACTGTGTTCAGGAGTGCCGCAACGTGTGGCTGGTCATTCGAGTGTTCGGTTCGGACTGGATCGAGACTCGTCGCGGCCAGTCTGTCGTACAGGCTCGGTCCTGCACCGGATGCGGAGCCGAAAACGTAGATATCGGGGCCGTCGTCGACTTGTGCGAGTGTCTCGAAAAACCGGAGTGTCGGGTTGTCGAGAACCGCCACGGAATCAAGCGTCACCCACTCGACAGTCGGAAAGCACTCAACCCACTCGGCGGCCAGTTGGCTGCGGGCGGCGCTGACCAAGTGGCTTCGAGACAGATACGTCGTCTCGGCGAGTGGTTCAGTTCGCGCTGCAAGCGTCTCGTGTAACGTCTCGAAGGCATCGAGTGCCCGGAGCGAGCGGCGTGAGGCATACGGGTCGTCTGCGGCGAGTTCACCGGCGAGTTCACGGGCGGCGTCCGCATCGCGACCGGCAGCAGTCATCCGAAAGTACCGATTGAGTTCGCGCCACAGCGTCTCACGCAACGTCGGCCGACCTGCCCAGTCGAAGCCGGCCAGCAACTCGTCGACAGCGTCGTCTCGGACGGCGTTGGTGGTGATTCTTTCGACCAACAGCTGTTGGCACAGCTCTGGGTTACACACTGCTACCGGCTCGGTGGTGCCGTTGCGACGATGGTGAGCAGCGAGCAGCGTTCGTGCGACGGTTTCGATGGTGCTGATTTCGAGTCGCTCAGGCGGGATCTCACGGCGTCTGAGCGCCGCATCAAGGTTGCTGCCGACAATGCCGCCGGCGACCAAACAGAGCCCTGTCGGCTCTGTTGTCGGCTCGCGAGGCGCTCGGTCGACGTGGTCGGCGAGAAAGGACAGCAGCGAGCCAGATGAAACCGTGACAGACACAATGACATAGCTGTCGGACGGCGATCACATAAATGACTCGTCCCGCTGAGTCGACACTCAGTGTCGGCCACACGCGCCGGACCTGATATGTCAGTTGATCGAATGGTAAACGAGTTGTTTCTTTCGCGCACGCGCGCGAAGGCCTGATAAGCATCGAGCACCTATCTGAACTATGAGCGACCAAGAGGGAGCGACGGCCGACCACTCGACCGAATACGACCAGATTGACGTCTCAGTGCTGGTGATCGGTGCCGGGGCTGCTGGGGCGCGAGCCGCCATCGAACTCGTCGACCGGGGTGTTGACGACGTGCTGGTGATCGGGAAACGCAGCCACGGAGATGCCCATACGACGTGGGCACGCGGCGGCATCAACGGCGCACTTGGAACCCATGACCCAGAAGACGACTGGACGGTCCACGCTGCCGACACGCTCAATGAGGGGCATTTCCTCAACGACCCACAGAAAGTCGAGACAGTCGCCAAGCAGATGCCCGAGCGGCTCCGCGAACTCGACGAGTGGGGGATGGCATACTCACGAACGGACGACGGAGAGATCGACCAGCGGTACTTCGGTGCCCAATCGTTCCGCCGGACCGCGTTTGCGGGCGACCACACCGGCGAGTCGTTGCTTGATGCGCTTGTTGAACGTGCCCAAGAGCTGACGATTCCCTACCGCGAGAACGTGATGATCACGAAGCTGATTTCGGACGGCAAGCGCGTTCACGGAGCCGTCGGCTTCGATATGGACACCGGCCGGTTTTTGCTGTTCAACGCTGGCAGTGTCATTCTCGCTGCTGGCGGCTATGCTGCCATCTACAACCGCCACACCTCGCGGGACGACGAGAACAACGGTGATGGGCCGGCGCTTGCTTATGAGGCCGGTGCCTCGCTGCTGGACATGGAGTTCGTCCAATTCCATCCCACCGGAATGGCAGTCGACGAAGACGACCCCGACTGGGAGCCTTGGAGCGGTCGACTCGTTACCGAAGCCGTCCGTGGCGAGGGTGGCCGCCTGTTCAACGCCGATGGCGAGCGGTTCATGGAGCGTTACTCTCCGGATCAGATGGAACTCGACGCCCGCGATGTCGTCGCCCGCGCCATTGCCAAAGAGATTGCCGAAGGGCGAGGAACCGAAAACGGCGGCGTCTATCTCGATATCTCACATCGGAACCGTGAGTTCATCAAAGCGCGGCTTCCCCGGATGTACGAGCGGTTCGCCGACCTCGGCGTCGACATGGCCACCGAACCAGTTGAGGTTGCGCCGACCGCCCACTACGGCATGGGCGGTGTCGCCGTCGACCGTTACGGTGAAACCGAAATCGAGGGGTTGTACGCTATCGGTGAGACGATGGCTGGTGTCCACGGCGCGAACCGTCTTGGCGGGAACTCACTTGCAGAGACGGTCGCTTTCGGTGTCGTCGCCGGCGAACGCGTCGCCAAGCAGGTTGAGGGGCCGGGTGAGGTTCCGACCGAACTCCTCGTTGAGCGTGTCGAACCACAGTTTGACGACCTCGCCCAGTTGGCCTCCCGAGAGGGCAGCCACGATGTCTCGGTAGTCATCACTGAGCTACAGTCACTGATGTGGACTCATGCCGGAATCCTTCGCGACGAGGAATCACTGGAGGCTGGCCTTGCGGCGCTTTCGGCGCTTCGGACGAAAGCAGGCGATATGGACGTGGGGCCGACCACGAGCGAGTCCTTCGAGCTCGCCGTCGACGTTGGGTTCATGCTGACAGCCGCCGAGGCGGTGCTCCGTGGGGCACTCGAACGAACGGAATCGCGTGGAGCACACTACCGCATCGATCATCCCGAGACAGACGCCGACTGGCAGCGCAACATCCACCTCAGCGCGTCTGATATCGGTGGCATGCGACTCAGAACCGAAGCGGTTGCGGCACCGAGCGAGGCGGTGCAGGCGGCGCTTGATGCGGGCTACGAACTCGATTACCACCAACTGGAGTAGCCAAACCAACAGTGCGAACTACTAGCAGAACAAATAGCAGGAACAAGTAACAGCGTCGACGGGCTGAGCCAGCAACCTGTGAGCGAAATCACGCCCAGCCGTCGTACAAGCCGCCGGAAGGCGGCGACAGGGATATACTCACAGTAACCGTACAGTATGTTGTATGAGACCTCAGGTGTGGCTGGTCGTTCTCTGTGCGGTCGGCCTGCTTTTCGTCGGCGGCGTCACACAGTCGACCGCCTCGGTTCCGGACGCGCGGCTCGTTGTGAGCGATCTCTCGGTCGAGCCGACCTCACCGAGTGCAGACGAGCGCGTCAGCGTCACGTTCACGCTCGAAAACTCCGCCGGCAGTGACTCGGGTGTCGACATCGAGTCGGCCGAACTCGCCGAACGGTCTCGCTTCGGGACGACCTACGCCGAAGCCGAGAATCTCGGCTCGCTGTCGCCGGGCGATGAGGTGACACTGGCGTTCCCTGCCGAGTTCGATGAGTCGGGGTCCTACGACCTCGAACTCCGAATCGAGGGCACTGACGAAGACGGCAGCACCGTCACCGTCACGCGTCCGATCTCCGTCGACGTCGGCTCCGCTGAACCGGATATCGAGGTGAACGCCGAGCGCGTCCACATGATCGAAACCGACGACGGCGTTGAAGTCGGTGGCGTCGACGAACTGCTGGGAGCCGGCGGCGATGACGAACCCGAACCGACCGCGGCAATCGAGGTGAGCGTCTCGAACTTCGGTTCGGCGACCGCCCGTGATCTCTACGTTAGAGCCAGTGGTGAGAGCCAAAACTACACACGCCTGCCGGTGAGCGACGTGAGCCCGAACAGCACCGAGACGGTCGTTTTCGAGACGGAGCAGTTCGATGTCGACGATCTGTTGACGTTCGAGGCGGCCTACCGCCTGTCAACTGACGCCCCCGACAGCGAGCGTCGCCTGACGTCGACGACCTACGAGTATCGCCCCGGTGCTGACTCGCTCGTGTTGACCGATATCGAACTCGAACGCGACGGCGACCGACTGCTGATCACCGGCAACGCTGGCAACATCGGCGAGACGGAACTCGAAAGCGCGGTCGTCGCAGTCGGCGAGGCGGCCAACGTAACGCCGAGAACGCCACAGCGCGATTACTTCGTTGGGACGATTCCCGAGAGTGATTTCGTCACCTTCGATCTGACGGCGACCATTGACGACGATGCGACGCCCGAGACGATC
>Ga0207421_10007917_pt1 | contig 11185 bp, 8 predicted proteins | sample SodLakKL_010_SED_4_FD_187542 | JGI IMG/M metagenome (GOLD analysis project Ga0207421, IMG submission 187542) | Alkaline sediment microbial communities from Lake Tanatar, Kulunda Steppe, Russia - 8KL_010_SED (SPAdes) (version 2) | ecosystem: Environmental > Aquatic > Non-marine Saline and...
GATCAGGGATACCGAATCAGATTATAAAACCAAAAATAAAGGCGGCAGCAGTATCAGTTCTGTACAGAGTTCCCGTATTTCGCCCGGGGCTGCATTAACTGATGAACAATTGGCTGGAAATCAGAGCTGTTAAATGGTTTGCTGAGCATTGCCAATGGGTTAAGTTCCCGAATCCGTTCACACGTTTTACCGGTGGATGAACCGGTAATAAAAACAACTGCCGGTTTCTTTTCATCAGACAAATTATTAACCGCATCGATCCCGTCAAGCACTCCATTAAGTTTCACATCAACAATGAGCAAATCCGGTGAATGTTCATCAACACTTTTTGCCAAATCTTCCCCCTTGTCCAGTGTTGCCGCTACTTCAATGTTAGCTTTTTTGAGTTCGTTACTGATATAAAGCCCAATAATGAAATCGTCCTCCAAGATGATGGCTTTCGTCATAACGATATAGTTTAATTGTGATTGCTAAATTTATACAGAGCATGTTAATGAATTAAGTTATGTAGTACAATTATAAAACCTTAAGATCTTTACACATCCTGGATTTTCTAACGGAACATGGCTCTGATTTCCTCCACCGAAAGAGAACGAAGTGTGGGTTTGCCCAGGGGATCATGGAATGGCTCTTCGCAGGCAAATAGTTGATCCACGAGGGCCTCCATCTCCGGCTCACCAAGTTTTTTGTTTCTTGGAATGGCTGCTCTGTTCGCCAGGGCAAGGGCTACCCGCTGTTTCTCACTTAATGAAATTGTTTTGGCCATTCGTTTATACTGTTCCATAATTGATTCCAGAACATGTTGTTCGTTATCCAGCCGGATATCGGACGGTACACCAAGGATCATTGCGGAGTTGCCGCTGAGCAGCTGGACATTAAACCCCATTCTGGTTATGACCGGATGCAACTCTTTTAGCAGGCTGAAGTCCGAAGCGGAAAAATTGATCGTCTTGGGGAACAGCAACTGCTGGGTGCTTGCAAGTCCGCTCTCTGCTTCCCCCAGTACTTTCTCATAGATGATTCGTTTATGAGCGGCATGTTGATCCATGATGAACATACCGTTTCTCGTTTGTGAGATGATAAATTCGTTATGGACCTGCCAGAAATCCGACTTTCTGTACTGGGATGTTTTGTTCAGCGCTTGTGACTCCAACTCCTGTTCCGGCTGTGTTGATCCGGATCCGGGCCCGGGGCTGCCGCTATCGTCAGGATGTCTGCTTAGATCCCTTTGTACGTGCTCATCGAGATTCGCCTGCCCATACAGACTGTCTGCAGTATCCCCGGGAATCGACTGACGATACTCTTTGAAATCCTGAAACCCGGTTTTGTGTATCGCAGGGCGCCGCAATGCCGGACCAAATGATCGTGAATCAGAAAAACCCTGTTCAAAGTCCGGAATCGTACCACTCCGCTGGTTTATGTCTGGATCCCAAACCGGTACACGCATATGATCATTCAGCGCTTTTTTTACGACCGAACGGGTGAACGTGGAGATCGTCCGTTCATCCTCAAACTTGATCTCCTGTTTGGAGGGGTGCACATTGACATCTACCAACTCCGGATCCACTTCAAAAAAGAGCGCATAAAATGGATACTGGTTATCCTGAATCCAATCTTTGTAAATATCCTGGATGATATAGTTCAGGTGCCGATGCAGAAAAGGGCGGTTGTTAATGAACAAAAACTGCTCCCCCCTGGTTTTTTTTGCAAGTTTTGGATCAGAAAGAAGGCCGTGAATTCGTACCAGGCTTGTAGATTCGGCAACCGGGATCAGGCTGGCCCGGTAGGACTTTCCAAATAATTCGGAAATGCGGCTTTCGAGATCGCGGGTATGCAGCCGGTAAATAACATCTCCGTCGGCTTCCACATCAAACATGATTTCCGGATGGGAAATTGCCGCCTGATGGATGGCCAGCAGAATATGCCGGAATTCGGTGGCATCGGTTTTCAGAAAAGCCCGCCGCGCCGGAACATTAAAAAACAGGTTGCGGACTGTCACGGTAGTGCCGTCATCGGTTGCTGCCGGTTCGAGACGAATCTCCTCCCCGCCCCTGATTTCGTATTCCACTCCGTTTTCATCTTCTACCCGCTTTGAGGCGACCGTCACCTGCGATACAGACGCAATGGAGGCCATGGCTTCCCCCCGGAAACCGAGTGTCCGGATATCCATCAGATCATCCACACTCTGCAATTTTGATGTGGCATGACGCTGAAAACAGAGGCGCATATCGGCTTCCGACATACCGCAACCATTATCCCGGATCTGGATGAGGGTCCGTCCTGCATTCTGAAGCGTTATTGCGATATGATCGGCACCGGCGTCGATTGCATTATCCAACAATTCTTTGACAACAGATGCCGGTCTCTGAACGACTTCACCGGCAGCAATTTTATTTGATACTTCCGGTGGTAAAACTTTGATAAGGGATGCGTATTCGCCTGTTTGTGACAAAATGATGGTTACTTTCTACTTTTGGGTTACTGATGATCATGCGAACGGAGCTACGTAATAATCCAGAGTATTAAAAACAGCAACAGCGCATAAAGCAGAATGGATCCGCTTGTTCCCCTGCGGGTAATCCGGCGGAACTTGATCCGGTCAGTCCGCCCGGGTTTCGGTTTATAGTAACGGTACTGATACTCAAAGCGTTTATGTCTGGGCCTTTTGCCCATCAAGGGAGAAAGCATGGTACGTTTGTGGTCTTCGTTTGGTATACTGCCTGTATAGGTCTGCGGCGACATAGCCACCGCTCTATCAAAAGAACGGATGTTACAAACGGGATATTCCGTCTGATTTCATGCAAGCCGGATCTTTTCACATGCCGGTGTTTCAAATCTCAATATAGCGAAATAGATCTCCAACAGGAACAGGTGCAGCAGAGGATTTTAATAACATAATAGTAAATCTCAGGTTATCTCTTGTTCCATAGTTTTTTTATCTTGACATGCCAAGATAATATTCCAAAATCGAAATGATCAGATAACTTATGAAATTTGAGAAAGTGGAAGTTCCTTCCGAAGGAATGAAAATCAGTGTTAATAGTGACGGTACCCTCGATGTTCCAAACCATCCGGTGATCCCCTATATTGAAGGAGATGGTATCGGTGTCGATATCAGCCCGGTGATGAAGAAAGTGGTCGATGGTGCGGTTGAGAAAGCGTACGGCGGATCAAAAAAAATCTCATGGATGGAGATTTATGCCGGTGAAAAATCAGTTTCTCACTATGGGGACAATACCTGGCTGCCGGATGATACCCTGAATGCCATTAAAGAGTACCGGGTGGCCATCAAGGGCCCCTTGACAACTCCGGTTGGTGAAGGCATCCGAAGTCTGAATGTGGCACTGAGACAGCTTCTTGACCTGTATGCCTGTGTCCGCCCTGTCCGGTACTATCAAGGGACTCCCAGTCCGGTTAAAAAACCCGAACTCACCGATATGGTGATATTCCGGGAAAATACCGAGGATATCTACGCCGGGATTGAGTACCAGAACGGAACTCCCGAAGCGGATAAAATCAAGAAATTTCTGATTGAAGAAATGAAAGCAACCAATATCAGGTTTCCGAACTCAGCATCGATCGGTATCAAACCGGTATCGGAAGAGGGAACAAAACGCCTGGTCCGGTCAGCTATTGAGTATGCCATCGAAAACGGGCGGAAAAGTGTGACCCTGGTTCACAAGGGAAACATTATGAAGTACACCGAAGGCAGCTTTAAAAACTGGGGTTATGAACTTGCCAAAGAGGAATACAACGCCAAAGAGATTGACGGTGGCCCCTGGTGCGAACTGCCCAACGGCATTGTGATCAAAGATGTCATTGCAGATGCCTTCCTGCAGCAAATCCTGACCCGTCCGGCCGAATATGATGTGATTGCAACGCTGAACCTGAACGGTGACTACATCTCCGATGCCCTGGCGGCATGTGTTGGCGGAATCGGCATTGCGCCGGGTGCAAACATCAACTACCAGAGTGGGTTTGCGCTTTTTGAAGCAACACATGGTACCGCTCCAAAATATGCGGGACAGGATAAGGTCAATCCGGGCTCGCTGATTCTTTCGGCGGTCATGATGCTGGATCATCTCGGATGGACCGAAGCGGCCCGTCTTATCGAGAAGGGCCTGGAAGCGTCGATTAGCAGGAAGGAAGTCACCTATGACTTTGAGCGGCTCATGGAGGGCGCTACCCTGCTGAAATGCTCCGAATTCGGCGACAAAATCATCGGTTATATGGATTGAAATGCTTTATTTCGAACGAAAGTGACGCCGTATGCATATCGGCGTGACCGGTAAATGTAATATAGGGGGTGCTCATTACGGGCTCCCCTTTTTTTTGGGGGCAGGGTTACCCATCATCCAGGACTGCCTGAATCATAGCGCTTTTCAGATAACTGCGTTTCACATAAAAACGGGCGTTTTCGTCTGCCTGATAGTAGAATGTCTCCTCCGACAGGGAAAGCCGGTCGGCATCATTTCCGGCGTTATAGGCCAACACCCGCAACATGAACTCCTTTTCCTCATTAGTCGGAGTTCCGTCGGCTTCAATGCCCCGTTGCTCTATTATGTTTTCAATGACCCGGTTGAACGCTCTATCTGTTATTTCGGGTAGTGCCTGAAAAGCGAGTTTCCGGGCATCTGCGGAATCGGCGGCGACGGCCGCTACGGCAACAAATAATGTATCACCCTCCTCCCAGACCGGATTGGCAGCATCATACCAGGAAGGCCTGTCCGGATCCTCAGGAGCTTCAGTAACTTCTTCAGTGATCTCCGGTTCCGGCTCCGCCACCTCCTCATCATCGGAAAGCTGGCCTTCCAAATGTTGGCAAGATGTCAAAAGCAGCAGTACAGACAACAATACCGGTGGTATCGTCCAGATCTTAAAAAGTGACATGAAGGGTAATCGATTCGTGTTTTTGATTTTACGGGAGATGATCGTGTGATGTGTCAACATGTATGGTCATTTTATCCTCGCCTCGCAGGATGCGCAATGACGCTGTGGCTCCCTCCTCTTCCATGCTCCGCCATTTTGAAGCAAATGTTTTGGTATTCCGGACATCGTTGTCATTTAACGCAATAATGACATCTTCTTCAAGAAGGCCGGCGGTGTCGGCAATACTGCCTTCAAGTACCCGGATCACCACGACTTCATCCTGAGAAAGATCCTCCGGTTTGGCAAGATCGGCAACAGAAAAACCGGAGTTGAATTTTTCTTCGCTTATTCCCGGCTCTTCGTTCGGACTGAATTCCAGTTCATTTCTCATTTGAGGAGCGGCCGAAGTCCATTCCCGTATGGCTTCGTTATCCTGACCCATGAGTTCGAATTCCACATCCTTCGTTTGCTTATCCCGCCAGACCTGCATGCTGATGTGATCTCCGGGCCTCATAAGGGCTACGCGTTCCTGAAGGCGGTTGGCTTCATCGACAGGGTAACCGTTGATCTGAAGCACCACATCACCCTGTTTGAGTCCGCCCAAATCAGCACTTCCACCCGACACCAGATTTCGAATTTCCACTCCCGCGATCTTCTGAAGATCGAGTCTGTCGGCAAGCGACTGATCAACGGAGGCAATTTCCACACCCAGATAAGCCCGTTGCACTTCGCCGAACTCAATGATATCCTGGCCAATTTTCATGGCCATGTTGATCGGAACGGCAAATCCGTATCCCTGATAAGATCCGCTTTCGGATGCTATCGCGGTGTTTATCCCGATCAGTTCCCCCCTGGTATTAACAAGTGCACCGCCGCTGTTTCCGCGATTTATGGCTGCATCCGTCTGTATAAAACTCTCAATACGCATCCGGTCACTGATAATATCAACATCCCGTCCTTTTGCACTTACAATTCCTGCTGTAACGGTGGAGCGAAGCCTGAACGGGTTTCCGACGGCCATCACCCAGTCACCGACTTCTACATTGTCGGAATTGCCAATGACCAGTGCATTGGCGTTATCGGTATCGATTTTAATGACGGCCAGGTCGGTAGATGGATCACCGCCCACCAATTTAGCGCGATGTTCTTTTTTATCATGCGTCATTACTCGTATGCGATCATCAGCGCCGTCGACAACATGGTGATTGGTGAGGATGTATCCATCCGGTGATATCATTACGCCAGAGCCGATGCTTTGGGCCCGTCTCCTGGGAAGAAACCGTTCCCAGAATTGTTCTTCAAATTCATGATGTTCGTCATCAGGCATCGCCCGGTCGACAGCGACGTCAGTTTCGATATATACAACGGCCGGAACAATATCGCGGGCAATATCCCTGAAAATGTAGGATGGCGAGTAATCTTCCTCGCCGGGAGCGGGTTCAATGGGTTCGGAGCTGCGAACGACATCGGTGTACCGAACTTCGACCCGTTCCGGAGAAATCCATGATCCCCGGGAGACCATAAGCACAATGCCCAGTAATACGCCTGTAAGAAGCAATAAAACTGCCGTCAGTATTTTTTGATGAAGGGCCATGTATCAGTTAAGGATTTGTTGAAAAATGGCATCTGACCGTCGCGCCTTGACACCTTCCATATGATATTGAAAATATACATCCAAATGGTGAATCAGATTTCTGATTTCTGTTGCGGGGAACGGTTCGGTAAGAAGCAATGATCTCTTTCCGTTTCTGATACAACGCAGATAGTGGCTTTGGGATTTTGTCAATGCAAAATGAATGCCATCATCCGGCGAAAGTGAGATCCTTCCACCCTCTACATTAAGATAGCAATCGAAGTTCCCGTCAGGGCTGTTTCCCGGTTGCATTGGAGTGCCGGTATCCCAGGAGATGGCGATTCCTGTCAGCTGCGCCAGACGAAATTGTATATATGGAAATAAATTTTTGGGATTTGCTTCTGTGGTATGAAGCCATGAAAGGAAATCCTCCAGAAATGTAAAAATATCCGGCATCGGTTCGTGTTCATGGCAAAGTTGTTCGCACATTTCCAGGGTTGCAAGACCGATTGCCATCTTTTCCACCTGTTGATGCATTTGCCAGGTGGCTTTGCGCTGGGTGACATCGTTCAGATTCTGTACTTCACGGGTCGGCTTATAGTAATAGGTAACATCCAATACCGAGCCGGGCTGCAACAATCCGCCGAATTTGTTTTTATTTCGGCGTGCACCACGGGCCATTGCGGCCATTTTCCCATGCTCATTACTTAGCATGGTCACGATCAGACTGCTTTCACTGAATGTTACCGTTTTCAATACAATGGCTGATGTATCGACGATCATTTGATTTAGAACCGTATCCAGCCCTTTTTCTCAAGTATCTGAACGAGAGAGGGCAAGTAAGTGAGTGCGGATGCGAGGGTCAGCCCAATACCGACCACAGCCATCACACCGATGGAATTAAGGCCGGGGTGGCTGGTCAGCAGTAATCCGGCGAATCCAAGCATGGTAGTGATGGATCCGATCGAAATATGCTGTCCGGTACTTCTTAAAACGGCACGCATACTGTTCTTCCCCTCTTCCCGGTAACGACTTGCCAGGTGGACGCCGTTGTCGTTCCCAATACCCAGAATTGCCGGAAGCACTACCAGATTGTACATGTTGAATGAGAGTCCCATGAGAATCATCGCACCGAATGTCCAGCTCAAGCCGATCAGCAGGGGCAGCATAGCGATTATGGACCAACGGAGTGACCGAAATCCGATGTTAACCAGAATGAAAATCATAACAAATGTGGCAATAACCATATACGGGCTTTCATCTCTCATCAATTCGAGCATTTCTGCAGCAACAATGGAGGTACTGGCAGCATGATACGTCCGGCCGCTTTCCGTTTCAATCGTTCCTATTTCATTTTTAAAATTGATAGAGTTACGACCGTCAGAGAGGCCAACGGCCGGATATATCATCACAAACCGGCCGATCTCACCGTCACGTGTCAGGAATCTGTTTTTGAGGAACTCAGGTATATCATCAATTTGTAATGGCTGATCCACTTGTGCGGCCCGGCGCAGAATGTCGATTTGTTCACCCTCCTCATCCCGAATAAACGGATCATCCAGCAGCTCCCGAATGTTCCGAATCTTTGACAATTTTTGTTGCTCTTCTTCCACACCGACCGGGAATCGCTCTTGCAGCGCCTCCACGTCCAGAATTGTGGTCTCCGGATTTGTGCGTTTCTTTTCGCGAATGATGTCCAGAATTTCACGGACCTCTTCGTCGGTTTCCGCTAAAACATAAGCCGGATTTCGCCTTGAAGTTTGCATCACATCACCGCGGATCGCACGGTACTCCTCATATCGCGGAAACTCGGGCTCCAGAACACTGAAATTATATTCGAAATAGAGCTTGTCGGTATTAAAAAGTACAGCAACGACAACCAGGGAACCGAGAACGAAAATCGTGCGGGCAAAGGGGAACTTCGACTCCTTCCGATGATCCGGTTCAACTTCAGGGATTAAGTTTTTGTTAATAAGAATCAGATTATAGCGTTCAAACAAAGTGATAATAGCCGGCATGATAAAGAGCATGGAGAGATAGGCCAGTACGATACCGAGTCCGGAGATGAATCCGAATTCAGAAAATCCACGAAAATCCGCAAAGACAAGTACAAACATAGCTACCGCAGTCGTCGTGGCACTGGTCATAATTGCTGATCCGGTACTGTCATATGTGCTGAATAATGCATTTCTCACCAATTCACCTTTCGATCGTTTTTCCAGATAACGGGCGTAAAAGTGGATGCCATAATCTATTCCGAGTCCAAAAAGAATCACAAACAGAACCGAAGTCATGGTATTCAGCGTCCCGACTGCCAAATAGGCTATTCCGAAAGTGATGATAAGGCTGATCATCAGCGGAATACCGATAACAAGAATGGGTACGGGAAACCGGATGATATGTGCCCAGATGGAGTGATGCTGATGCCGGTAATGTCCGCGGCGATAGTTAATCATGATCTTGATCATGAAATAGAATCCGACCAGCAGGATGATGGCCGTTATTCCGGATCCAAAACTGGTGATAACATCACGTATGATGGAGTCAATTTCCATGAGGTGTCGCTCCAGACGTCCTCCTGACCTGGCGATCATTTCCGGGTGATAGCTGGCGGGTTCCAGCTCGGCAATAAGTTCTTCAAAAGCCGTGAACAGATCATCTATATAGGTGAGATCGCCTTGAGATCCCGTCGGGAAAAAGCTGAGCACCAAATGGGTACTGTCATCGGATATCGGGTATTCTGAGGGGATCATTTCATCGTACATCTCCTCAAATTGCCTGAGCTGGTCCTCCTCCTCTTCATCATCGTCGAAATCATCTTCAAAATCTACAAAAAAGGGATTCGCTTCCAGCCGCGCCTCCTCTATCCGATCCTCCAAATAGGCGATGATCTCATCAATTTCCTGGTCGGTTGAGAGATAGACAGCGTAATCCTTCAAAACCTCTACATCCCGACGATATTCGTATCGATTGACAAAATAATCATTCCGTCGTTCATCATAGAGCTCCATTGCCCTGGGGATCAAATCCTCAGCGAACGCTTTATTTGCCTCGAAATCAGGCGAATGAATGGCCACCTCAAGAGCAGTCTCCCCTCCGACTGATTCCCGCAACTCCTCCAATGCCTGAACACTTTCGTAGTCATCGGGAAGCAGGCTCGCCAAATCCGTATCAATATTCAGTTTCGAAGCATAGTAACCTGCACCTATTGCGACAACTAACGTGGACAGTACAATGGCAACGGGATACTGATAATTCAGCCTGACCAGCGGGCGAAGAAAGGCGAGTAGTTTTCTCATGAAATAAATAAAACGTTACAATAAAATTCGGTCGGAAAGTTACGAAATATGATGGAACTTTGGGAGTCTGCAGAATTTACATAGTTTTGTGGGGTAACTTGTAAGGAGCTTACAGGGACGGTACTACATGCACGCACCAAAACGTTTATAAATTGTCCTGACATAACAGTGATATATTACCGAATCATTCGGTATATCATACTTATTTATCCGGTTAATTATGGTTATTACTCCGTTTTCCAGCACTATGAATCAATTTGTAACTGCCGTTTTACTTATCGGTATAACCCTTTTGATACATCCTGTTAATACCAATGGTTTACTCATAGCCGCTTCCAATGCGAACGGTACTTCTGTCGGGGAAACATCCGACGGTGAATTACGCAAAACCGTTTGGGAGGATATGCTTCCGCATACGCGATCCGGCAATTATTATAACGAGTTTTGGGCCTATCATGTTTTTCTCGAAAATGACCTGCAGCTGCACATCACATTTTCACTTGCCAATTTCGGGCGTTTTAAAAGTGCGGTAAGCGGTGGTAAGTTGTTTGTTTCGAATTTTAACGACACAAATTACAGTGTGGCACGTGAATTCGACCAGGATCGAATGGTAATTGAGGAAGATCAGCACAAAATCTCACTGACCTCTGATTCGGATATCTATTTTAAAGGGGATCTGCCAAATAATCATGAAGTACATTTTAAAGCCACAAAAGGTGGTGTTTCTTATCTTGTGGATCTTCAATTTTCGGATATTCATCCGGGTTATACTCTGGGTGATGGCATCTTCCGGGTGGATGGTGACGATATGGGAATCTTTATTCATATGCCGAAAGCTTCCGTCAGCGGAACAGTAGCCATTAATGAAGACACCCTCTCCGTATCCGGAACCGCCTACATGGATCATACCTATCAGACGGACCTCTCTTCCAAAGTGGTTGATAAAGGATTTCGCCATATAAGCCATACCGAAAATGGTTTTAACAGCGGCTACTACCTGATACCAAAAGATAAATCAGAACACAATGTTATTGGTATTGGTTTGAAGAACAATGGCTCTGGCACAAAGCTGAAAAAACCGTATGATATACGAATTCTGGAATCAAGCCGGGTAGATGGGAAAACCATTCCCGGAGAGTTTGAAATCACCTACAATTCAGGCGAAAAACAGACCTTCAAACGTACCCGTGATTTTCAAAGCGTTTCTTTCCTTGCAGAAGTTGGCAGGCTGCAACGTCGCATCGTTCGTGCCGTACTGGGTGGAGAAGTTGTCGAATATGTGGGTAAAGGAGTTATTGACGACCAGACCCCGGCAAACTACAACTTTTTGATCGTTCACTGAGGACCGAAGGTAAACTACAGGCTGGGAATGACCCTCCCGATTCCGTATTGCCTGTCAACATTGCAAGTGACCTTCCCACCGAAGTCCTTCGGCATACAAAAG
>Ga0207421_10007922_pt1 | contig 11179 bp, 4 predicted proteins | sample SodLakKL_010_SED_4_FD_187542 | JGI IMG/M metagenome (GOLD analysis project Ga0207421, IMG submission 187542) | Alkaline sediment microbial communities from Lake Tanatar, Kulunda Steppe, Russia - 8KL_010_SED (SPAdes) (version 2) | ecosystem: Environmental > Aquatic > Non-marine Saline and...
TCTGGTCGTCGTCGGTGATGATGTCGGCGGATTCGGCCATGAACGTCACCCCGCCGAAAATGACGTATTCGGCGTCTGCTTCGGCGGCGTGTTTGCTCAGTGCGTACGAGTCGCCGATGAAGTCGGCGTGTTCGACGATCTCCCGTCGCTGGTAGTTGTGGCCGAGAATGACCACGTCGTCGCCCAACTCGTCGAGGGCGGCCTCGATTCGTGGCGTTCGGTCGGCCTCGGTGAGATCGCGGTAGGCGGCTGGCAACTGCTCCAGATTATCGTACTTAAACAGGCTCAGTTCCGTCTCGAACGTCGCTGTTTCCATGTTTGGCATTCGGTCGACACCTATGATGGTATAATCACGACGGCGCGTATTGAAGGATTTTTCTATTCGATACTCGTTTTCGATTAGTATCTATACTGTATCTGCGGCTCAGGTACTCATACGGTATCTGCGGATGGGGTGTGTCCGTCTCTCGTCTCCATGCATGTGGTGTGTGAGTCATGCACAATCAATACCGAGTAGCCACGCAGTCAAGAGGCGCGTTTAGTTAGTGGCTGTCTCCCCGACTGTCGGGAGAGTAGAAGGCGTCGACTACCACGGTCGAGATGGGTTTGTGTGTCGACAGTCCGCCACACGGAGACGGGGAAAGCGCAACTGTTTTCTTTCCCAGCGGGATACTGTAGATTGCGTTCAGCAGAACGCGTCAGCACGCTCTGATGGTGTAGTCCGGCCAATCATATTACCCTCTCACGGTAATGACCGGGGTTCGAATCCCCGTCGGAGCATTTTACGAACGAAGTGAGTAAATGCGACAGAGGGATTTGAAGCAGCGAGCAAGTCTTTGATTTGCGAGTGAGTTCGAATCCCCGTCGGAGCATTGCAGCGAGCGAAACGCGCACGAGTGGGATTCGAGCAGACGAGGCGCGCGCAACGTAGTGAGCACGTCTCGGCGAGTTCGAATCCCCGTCGGAGCAGTTTCTGACCGAAAAATCAAGATAGCTAGTGCGTTCGGTAGCTGTCGAACCGGTCGACGAGTCGGTCGACCTCCTCGTCGGGGAGGATCGTCGGCTCACCGATAGCCCGCGCCTGGAAATGGATGCGGGCGCAGTATTCGACCATCAGCGCGGTCTCAAACGCGCCCTCGATTGTCTCGCCAACCGTGAGCACGCCGTGGTTCTCCAGGAGGCAGGCGTTGTACTCGTCGCCGAGCGTTTCGGCGGCCACCGCACCCAGCTCTACGGTGCCGTACGTTTCGTACGGCGCGACCGGCACCTGGTCGCCGGCGTAGGCGATCAGGTAGTGTGAGGCCTCGATTGGCTCGCTGAGGCTGGCAAACGTGCTGGCGTACGGCGAGTGGGTGTGGATGATGCCGCCGACATCGTCGCGCTCGCGGTAGACCGCGGTGTGCATCGGCGTCTCTGCCGAGGGTTTCAGATCGCCGTCGACCAACTCGGCGTCGAGGTCGACCACCGGCACGTCCGCGGGGTCGATCTCCTCGTAGGGAATCCCCGAGGGACTGACCGCGACGTAGTCGTCGCCGACCCGACCGCTGACGTTGCCGCCGGTCGCCTTCGTCAGGCCCTGTTCGAGCATTGCGACGCCGGTCTCGCCCACTGCCTGTCGGATTGCGTGCAGCTCGTCGCTGTCGAGTGCGTCTGGGATCGCCATGGTAGTTGCTTGTTCTGGCTGTTGATATGGTAATCGGCGAGCGACCGTGAATCGCTCCGCAGCGAGGCCGACGACTGAGATCGCCACGCCAGCCCACCCACGAGCCATTTATGTGACTGCCGCCCAACAGCTACGCCATCGTGTCACTGACGGTTTCATTCGGCTCGCTCCTGTCCTTTCTCGACGACCACGTCGACCGACTCGCCCCTGAGCCAACCACCGAAACGACGGGGATCTGTCTGGTCGCCGGCGGCATCGTCGGCAGCAATCTCGAAGCCGAGCTCAGACGCCAAGGGATTCCGACCGAACGGCTGGCGATTTCGACTATCGAAGACACTACCAGAACCCTGCTTGAGAGTCACCACCGCCGGGCGGGCGTCGACGACCCGTCTGTCGAACTGCTGGACACACAGCTCTGTCAGACGCTGCTGGTCGATACCATCACGTCTGCGCCCGAGTCGGCCGGCCTAGAGACCGTCGACGAGCTACTGGGAGGCTTCGAGTGGACCGACCGACCAGCCCTCCGCGAGACGCTGTGGAACGAACTCGACCGCTACTTTCGGATGACCGACGCCGGCCGGGACCACGACGCAGCCCGCACAGTCGCCCACGATCTCGCCGAAGACGATCCCTACGCCGCCGAGCGGTCGCGCCGCGCACTCGATGCCTTCGACGAGCTTCACACCGCTCTTATAAATCGAACCGATCCGCTCGCCGAGACGGCGTATCTTTCCCGGAGTCATCTCGTCAGTGCCGCCCGCCAGCAGCTCGACAGCGAGTGGACGCGGTGTTTCCCCGACGTCGAGTGGGTCGCACTCGATTCCGTGGCGGTGCTCGACAACCCGACGCTCCGGTTGTTCGAAACGCTGGGGTCGCTCGATTCGGGGCCGGATATCTACGTGTTCGGTACCGAATCCGGTGCGGGGCCGAGGCTGTACGACCGATTGGCTGCGACGAGCCTCGATCCCCAACTCGCCGACAGTGAATCGGTCGACGCTCCGCACGTCGACGCGCTCATGCGCACCGCCGACGGAGACGCCCCCGATTCGATTCCCAACACCGAGTTCATCGACGCACCCGACGGCCGCCGAGAGCTCGCCGCCGTCGCCACCCGAATCCGTGAGCTAACCGGCCTGGCCGACGGCAGCGAGGCCACGACAACCTGCGGGGAGATCGTCGTCGCCGCCAAAGACGTGATCCCCTACCGGCACCGGATCGAGGCCGTGTTTCGCGCCCATGGCCTACCGACGCACATTCAGGCGCGTCGACCCCTGATGCAGACGGTACCGTACCGCTATCTGACTGCCGTCTGCAAGCTGCTGGCGGCCGCCGAAACCGACCAGCCAGTTACTGTCCATGAGCTGGTCGACCCGCTTCGGTTGGGCTACTGTCCGCCCGACTTGGCTACCTCTCCCGAGCCAGCGGCGACCGTCGAGTGGCCCCTCGACGGCGCGCAGGTGGCCGAACTCGAAACCTGGCTGGAGACGCTCGTCGACGAGACGACTGCCGAAGACGGCCAGCCATTCGCCGCGTGGGCCAAGACGATTCGCGCCAGTTGTGAGCCACACGAGCAGCCGGCAGCATACACACTGACCGAGTGGATCGAGTCGACCGAACTGTCGACTCCCGACTCAGAGACAGCGGTCGTCGACCGACTCACTGGCCTGCTCGATGCCCACGCCGCACCGCTGGCCAGCCAGAGCGTCCGGCGAGCAAGCGGTCCGGGCATCGACGACACCCGAACCGCGCTGACAGCCACACACGACACCGCGGTCGTCGACCGACTCCGCCGGGAGCTCGACCGTGTCGGGAGCTATCTCGAGCAGGCAGTCGAGACCAACGTAGCCAGCTACTGTTGGCAGGAGATCACCGCCGCCGTCCGGCAAGTCTGCGGTGGGGCCTCCTACTGGCCACGCGCAGTCGATGGCAACGCGGTCCGCGTTGTCAACGCCGCCAACGCCCACTATCTCGATGCGGAGTACGCCTTCGTCATCGGCCTCGGAGCCGAGGAGTTCCCCGCCGACCGAAGCCCACCGACGCTGTTCCACGAGTCCTTTTATACCGCGATTCAGGACGGCAGTACGGCGTCGACCGATTCGGCCCGCCGCTATCTGCACGCGCCGACCGCCGACAGCCAGTTCGAAGGCGATATCGAGGAGTACCACGCCGCAGTCAGCGCGGCTGACCAGGGGGTGTGGCTCTGTCGCCAGTACGCCTCGCGTGAGGGTGAACCCGTCCCGTGGTCCGGCTTCGTCGACGCCTACACGTCGACTGCCGACGCCGATGCCGACGACATCCACCGCATCGCGGTCGACGAGTGGCTGCCGAGGGGCGACGACCAGCAAACTGCAGTCCGGACTGCGACGCCACGTGATCGTCTGGGGTTGCTGTGTGGGACGTTTCCCGACGGACTCGCCGGAACCACCCGACCCCAGCAGTCGACGGCCGGCCTCTCGGATCGGGAAGCCATCCTGGAGCTGCTGTCGGCGGCCGACGGCGAGGCCTACCGCCAGGAGATCGAACCGCGTCGACGGCGGTATGCGGGCGACGATATTCGCTCGGTTACGGTCGAGCCAGACGAGCCGGCACAGCAGGACGTCGACGGGACAGCCACCCGCTCGACGGAGGCGGTCGCTGGCCCACCGATCCGTACACACGAACTCGATCTGTACGCCAACTGCCAACTTAAATACTACTTCCGGCAGTACGTTGCTGGCGGCCGGAGCCGAGACGAGCCACGAGCTGCCACCGACGCCGAGATACCGAGACTGCTTTCCGAGCGATACCCCACCCCGGCGTTTCGGACTGGACTCCGTCGACTCATCACCACCGTACTCGCCGACCGACAGCCGGCGTTCGACCGCTTCGAGTCGGTCACAGCGTTCCGCGATCAGCTGGCCACGTGGATCGCCGACGACCCCGCGCTGGACGACCAGCTGATGCAGCCGATGATCGGCGAGTATCAGGCCGTCCAGCAGGAACTCGACGCTGGAATCGCTCGCGAGTGGCGATGGCAGCCGGCCCAGACCGTTCGGATCGACGGCCACGAGCTGCAGCTTCCCGCCCACCGCGTCGACTCGCTGGCCGACCATACACTGGCGGTTCCGGTGTTCTACACCGGTGGGCCTGGGGCCGCAGCCCGCGTCGTTGCATGCTCGCTGGCCGAACGGAGTCCGGTCACCGAACGCGACCACCGACTGCTGGCGGGAGCTGCCGCTGTTGAGACGTTCGGCGGCGCGCTCGTCTACGATCCAACGAGCAGTGCGCCACCCGCGCCGCACGGGATTGCTGTCGGTGATCTGAACCCGATTCCGAAGCTGGTCGTCGACTCGTCGAACCTCACACAGCACAGCCGCCCACAGTGGACTGATCGCTACGAGCTGTGGACCGACTCGGCCGCCAGCGCGCTCGATGCCATGACGGCCACGGGCGACCCACTCACCTACCGGAGTTCCGAGTCGTTCGTCGAAAGCGGGGGGTGTGCGGGCTGTCTGTACCGTGAGCTCTGTGGCGTCCCAGCCAGCCACGGGAGGGACCGATGAGCCAGCCAGCCGACGCATTCGACCGCCAGCTCCTGATCGATGCGGACACCGGTCCGCCACACCCACCGGTCGACGACCAGCGGGCTGTGCTGGCCAGCTACTTCGAGGGGACCGGACGGGTTGTCGTCGACGCCTCCGCGGGCACCGGGAAAACGTCGACGCTCGTCCTCACGCTGGCCGAAACCATCGTCCGGACGGCGACCGACGAGTACAATCCGCTCTCGGAGATGCTGGTCACGACGTTCGGCCGCGAGGCGACCGCCGAACTCAAAACCCGGCTCAAAACGCTGTTGCGGCACCACCAGAACGCTGGTGGCGAGCTTCCGGAGGCGGTGTTCCGGTGGATCGAAACCGACAGCCAGCTCCAGACGCTGGATTCGTTTTTCGCCGACCTGCTCGAAGAAGTCGCCGTCGAGATCGGCATCCCGCCGGATTTCGAGGTCGACAACCGACTCGAATGCCAGCGAATTCGTCAGGACGTCTTCGCGGCACTCCGCGATGCGTATCCCGGGCAGTTCCGCCGGCTCGAAGCCGCCTATCCGGCCGCCGACCACCGGGAGTATCCGCCGCAGTCGGTCGAATCATTGCTGTACGAGGCTCACCAGCGCTGTCGGGAGTTCGGCATCTCGCCGGCCGACGCGGTCGACTCGCTCCGAGAAAGCCTCCAACGCAGCCATGGCGGCCACGGCGGAGACGAGCCACCGGCAGACGGCCCCGAGTCAATTCCACCCGAGACGGTCGCGGATATGGAAGCGATTCTTCAGGCGGTCGTCGACCGTGAGGCCGAGTTGGCCTACGACAGCCACAGCGAGGCCGAACAGCTCCTCGAACACGTCAGGTCGACCTACTTCGCTACCGAGGCGGCAATCGACGCGTTCGGAACGCTGCTGGTTGCCTTCGAGCAGCGATACGACCAGCAAACAACGCAGGCTGGCCAGTTCACGTTTACCGATGTGGCACACCTGCTGTACAGCTATCTGGAGGCGTTGGACGCCGACGATCCGTACCTTCGAACGCTCGGCGGGCGGTTCAAGCACGTCTTTGTCGACGAGTTTCAGGATACGAGCGCCGTCCAGTGTGGGATTCTCCGGCGGTTAGTCGACCCCTACCAGTCGGAAGACACCGCCTACCAGTCGGAAACCACCACCGACCAGTCGACCGACCGCGCGAACCTGTTCGTGATCGGCGACAGCAAACAGGCGATCTACGAGTGGCGGTCGGCCGATCCCGCGCTGTTCGCCGAAATTATCGAGGCGGCCAAAACCGCCGCCCCTCAGCCCGCGTTCGTGCCACAGCTGCAGGTTCGGGACGTCCAGTATCACGCGCTGTCGACGGTGTTTCGCCACCATCCAGACATCGCGGCGGCCGCAAACCACTGCTTCCAGAAGCTGCTCGAAGACGAGGGCCGGGGCGCGATTGGCGACCACGCCCCCTCCTACGTACCGGTCGAACCCCACGGCTCGCCGTGGAACGCCGTCGACGAGTCGACCGACAGCCCCACCGACTCACATCTCCACGTGCTCAACGTCGGTGCGACCCGCGACGGCCTGGATTCGTTCATCCCTGCTGAAAAGTGGGCCACAGCCGAAGCCGAACGAATCGCCGAGACGGTCGAGGCGATGCTCGATCCCGACGGCGAGCCACCGGTCACGATCCAGACTGACGAGGAACCGAGAGCGCCGACGCCGGGCGACATCACGCTGCTGTTTCGGTCGCGTCGACAGCTCCAGCGATATGCGCGTGAGCTCCGGGACCGAGGGATTCCGGCGACAGCCGACGCCAGCGGTGACCTGTTCGAGCAGCCGGAGATCGAGCTACTGGTCGACATCCTGCTGTGGATCGCCACCCCCTACAGCGACCGCGCGCTGCGTCGACTGCTCCGGTCGCCGCTGGTCGCACTCTCGGACGAAACGATCCGGACAGCCATCCACGCCGACGATCTCCGCGCGCTCTGCGAGTCGTGGCCCGACCGACTGCCCGACGCCGACCGCAGTCGACTGGCCGGATTGCTGTCGCTGCGTGAGGATCTCAGCCACCACCGCGAAACGGCCAAAACGGCACTACTCGGCCGACTTATCGAGCATTCGGGCTTCGAGGCGATCTTGCTCGGCGAGACCGAGCCACTCCGCCGGTACGGCAACGTCTGGCTGCTGGCAGAGGTGGTCGACGAGTGGGAACTCGACGAGCTGCTGTCGTACCGGGAGTTCGCCAGCCGGCTTCGACAGCTCCGGGCGAGCACTGATTCCAGCGATCCGCAGGTGTCAGTCGCCGACACGACTGATCCTGTCGACCCCAGCGCCGTCCAGCTGAAAACCGTCCACCAAGCCAAAGGCCAGGAGTACCCCATCGTCTTCCTGTGTGACCTGCCGAAATCCTCGAACTATCCACGGCTCCAGCACAGCCGACTGCTCGCGAGCCGTCGACACGGCTTCGCCCTGCGGCCGCGTCCCGGCGAGCCGTCGACGCCTGCTGGCGTGACGTTTCCGACGCCGGATTCAAACGTCGACGAGTCGGTGTGGTTCAACGACGACTTCGAGAGCCACAACTATCCGGACGCAACCGGGCCGATCTGGCTGTCGGACGACCGCACGGAGTCGGGGGCCTTCCGGTATTCGAACCCACTGAACGCCCATATTGCGGCCCAAGAGGCAGAGTTTTGGCGGCTCGCCTACGTCGCGTTCACCCGTGCCGAAGACCACGTCTTCTTGGGGCTTGGCGAGCTTGACGAGACGGAATCAGAGTACTACAACAGTGCGCGGTGGTCGACGTGGCTCGCCGGGTTCAACGAGACGCTGCAGCCCGATGCCGGCTGGGACGAGATTTCGGCACGGGACCGAGACCAGCGAGCAGTCCGTCGTCGCTGTTCGTGGTCGACGCTGACCGGCGACCAGCGCCACGAGATTTCGATCGGCGTCGACGAGATCGAGTCGCACGACGCGGAGCCAGCAGACGTGCGTGGCGGCGAAGCCGCCACGTTACAGGCGGTCGGTGGAACCGACCGCCCTCTCGGCGAGGAGCTGGCTCGGCTCGATGAACCGCCGGAACACCACGACTATCCAGTGTTCCGCCCCGTCCAACTCACTGCAAGTTCGCTGGGCGAGCTTGCCGACTGTCCACGTGCGTTTCAGTACCGGCAGCTTCAGGGAGTCGACCTCGGTGATAACGGTCGCTCGAACTACCGGACGACACCGTCGTCGACACCCGGTGGTCTCTCGGCCACAGAGTGGGGTGATCTCGTCCACCGACTGATCGAGCGACGATTAGGGGACGACAGCCGAGCCGAAACGGTGCTCGCCGACCAGCCAGCGGCGGTTCGTGAGGCACTTCAGCAGGTCCAGTCGGCACTCGAGTCGACGGCACTCTTCGACGTGTGTCAGTCACCGTCGGCCGAGTTGTTCGTCGAGTACGAGCTATCGACGCTGTTGCCGACTGCAGGAGCCGAGTTGCGTCTCACAGGGATCATCGATCTGCTGTACCGACTCGACGACGAGTGGCACATCGTCGACTGGAAAACCGGCGCGAAGCCGGCCGCTGGCGCGGCACTGGCGCATCGTCGACAGCTCTCGGTGTACGCGTGGCTGCTCGACCAGCGGTTCGGAATCGACGTCGAGACCGCAACCGTCGCCTACGTCGACCTGTCCCGCACGCCGGTCGTCTCACCGGTCGAACTCGCCGAGATCGACACCGAATTCGTCGAGTCGACAGTCCAACAGGCGTGTGACGGACTCCCGTTCGATACCGCCGGCCTCGAAGCGCGGCCCGAGGCCGACTGCTGTGAGGCGTGTCCTTTTGCCGAACAGAACGGCGGCCCGTGTGTCGACGACTACCATACGAGCGACTCCTGAAGCGTTCTGCTCTCCTCTCTATCCGGAGGGGGCTGTCGGCGAACAGCGAGCACAGCAGACGACGTGGCTGTTTTCTCCACCCACCAGCACCCAGTGGCCGCGAACACTCACACCAAGAGTTAAGAAACTTATGTGCCGGGACGCAACGACCGGTATGCATCAGACGTTCGTCGACCTGTTAAACGAGAACCGCACACACGCTGCAGAATTCGACTCGAAGTTTGATCACTGTCAAGATTCTCAACAGCCAGAGGCGGTCACGATCTGTTGTTCGGACTCCCGTGTTCTGCAGGACCATATCTGGAACAACGACCAGCCGGGTCGACTGTTCACCGCGGGCAACATCGGCAACCGAGTTGTCCAGGAGGAAGACGGCGAATCGGTTGTCTCCGGGGACGTGCTGTACCCGATTGCTCACACGGAGACCAAAACCGCCGTCGTGATGGGACACACCGGCTGTGGCGCGGTCACTGCAACGTACGACGCGCTGACGACACCTGAGGGACTCAACGAGCCGCCGGGAATCGGCCACTGTCTCGATCTGCTGAAACCGCACGTCAAACCCGCCCTCGAACTGCTGGACGACGACTTGGAGCGCGGCGAAGCGATCAACCGCCTCGTCGAGTACAACGTCGACCGACAGGTCGACTTTTTGCTGCATAGCAACCAGATTCCCGAGGCTGTCAACTGCGTCGGTGTCGTCTACGACTTCCAGGACGCCTACTCGGGCAAGCGTGGCGAAGTCCACGTCATCAACGCCAACGGCGAGACGAACGTCGAGACGCTCAAAAGCGACCACCCTGAGATCGAATCCCACATCGAACGGCTCTGGGAATACTGAGCGCGGAACACGGGTTTATAAATCCTGCCGGCAAACAGATTGCTGTGAACACGTACCGAAACGTGGGACTGTTCGTGCTGTTGTCGTTTCACTGAGACAGTTCGTTCGTGACGATCAAAACTAGCCTGACGTTTCTCCCACCGGTGGTGTTCGCGGCGATCCGGCACGACATCGCGGTCGCTCGCTACGGTAAATCGCTCGCTACATTAAATCCATTTCTGTGCGTTTGGTTCGCCTGACGGGGTGAGAATACTGAAATGCTCGATCAGGGATTTGAACCTCACTCGCTCCCTCGCGGTCGCTCGCTGCTTCAAATTCCTTTCTGCGCGTTTCGTTCGCCCCACAGTGTGAGGCTCACTGTAATGCTCGATCAGGGATTTGAACCCTGGTCCTCGGCTCGAAAGGCCAAGATGATTGGCCGGACTACACCAATCGAGCGTTCCGCATTAGATCGAATGGAACGCGGATATATAAACCTCATTACTCACGGCGAGAGTGCGTACGCCTCACACGGGTTTTGATGCTGTCAGCACGCCGTCGACATCACCCTACTCGCCGGTAAATTCGGGGTCGTCGTCGCTTGCGAACGCCGTCATCCCTTCCAGCAGATCCTCAGTGTTCATCAGATGACCGAACGCCTGGGATTCGATCTCCAGACCGGCCTCGCGGCTGTCACGGCCGGCGGCCATTGCTCGCTTTGTGAACTTCTGGGCTATCGGTGGGCCAGCGGCCAGTTTCTCGGCGAGATCCATGGCTGCTGAATCGAACTCCTCGGGGTCGACGACCTCGGTTAGAAAGCCGTAGTCGGCCATCGTCTCGGCGTCGTACCGCTCGGCGGTGAAAATGATCTCTTTGGCCCGGCTCTCGCCGATCAGCGCGGCGAGCCGTTGGGTGCCACCCCAGCCGGGGATCAGCCCGAGAGTATGTTCGGGCTGGCCGAACTCCGAACGATCCGAGGCGATCCGCAGATCCGCGACTGTCGCCAACTCCATGCCGCCACCCAGACAGTAGCCGTCGACGGCCGCGACCACGGGCGTCTCACAGCGTTCGAGCTTGCCGAACGTCTGCTGGCCACGCCGAGAGAGCTCGATTGCGTCGAGCGGGTCGGCATCACCCGCCATACTCGTCACGTCTGCACCCGCCGAAAACGCGCGGTCGCCCGCCCCTTCGACGAGCAGACACCGCACGTCACTGTCGGCATCTAGCTCGTCGACGGCCCGCGAGAGCTCGTCGAGCAGTTCAACGCTGATCGTGTTCATCCGGTGTGGGCGGTCGAGAACGATCCGGG
>Ga0207421_10007923_pt1 | contig 11175 bp, 10 predicted proteins | sample SodLakKL_010_SED_4_FD_187542 | JGI IMG/M metagenome (GOLD analysis project Ga0207421, IMG submission 187542) | Alkaline sediment microbial communities from Lake Tanatar, Kulunda Steppe, Russia - 8KL_010_SED (SPAdes) (version 2) | ecosystem: Environmental > Aquatic > Non-marine Saline and...
CCGAGGAGGCTTTAACTCAACCGGCTTCATTCCTGCATATTTGAAGTTTACTTCTGTTTTCAGCTCATCAGCAGGATCAAACTTAAGGTTTCCGGTTTCATCAAAATAGAATAATCCAAATCCTTTAATTTCGAGAGCTTTTCCCCTCTCAGCAGCATCTGTAATTCGTTTAATCAGTTCATTGAGCTGGCTTTCGACCTCAGCCTTTTCCATTTCGGTTTTTTCAACCAAGAGCTCAATTAACTTTTCTTTATTTATCTTCATCTGCCTTTCTGATTTCAGATTTAAATTCCACAACATCAGCCGGAGGGATCATTGCCACCCTGCCGTTCTCATACTTTTTCTGAGTCTGTTTTTTGTGAACAACTTCAAATTGGCCGAGCCCGTCTAAATGAACAGTATTTTTATCCAATATCTGTTCCCTTAAAACGTCTTTGAACGCGTTAATGAATTTCGATTTCATAGTTTTTTAAAATAGATATGTGATTCCTACGAATCCTTGAAAGCCTCTTTCGCGATATCCGTCCCAGATTTCATATTCCTGATTGGTGATGTTTAGCAGTTTACCGTAGATACCGGCCTTGTCGGTAATAGATATCTCAAATTTCCCGCCAAGCAGAAAATAAGAAGAAAGATCGTCTCCGTTTGGATTAAATCTGCTGCCTGAAAAATCACCCCAGCCTTCTAGCAACACCTGCTCAACCGGTCGCCAGGAGACCGCTCCCCGTACGCCGAGAGCCTCAACAAACGGAATTTTTTCACCGCCCGATAATCTTGGACGCTGCCAGAAACCATCTACATCAACCCAGAACTTTTCGGCAACAAGTTGCTGGGAGAGCGACCCATATACTTCCATGAAAGAGGCATTGTCATAGTTTACCTGATAAGCTCCCTGCAGAGGTTCGTTCCCTGTGCTACCCCGCAGATTCGAAAATACAGCATACTGTTTGATGTTTTGATAGCCGATTCCCCCTGTAAACGTGGTTCCGCTAAGTGGTTCAACAATCACTTCGGCTAACCCTCGTAAATTGTATTGATGCCTCATCGGATCTTCCAGACTAACAAATCGATTCTGTGCCTGAAGTCCCTTTAAGGATCGGTGCTCAGGGCTACCCGAAACCAAACCTCGTAAATCAAGCCCACTAAACAATGTATGCGTTACCTCAACCCGGGGCGCTGCATAAAAAACCCCGTCACTAAACGCATCTGCAACATAGGCGGCACCCAGACTGGCCTTTACATCCGTTTGATAGTTATATAATCTGCTGTAGGACGCACTAAGCATTGACACACTCCATGGATCCATTTCTGACCCTATTGTTTCAATCCCGCCGATATCAGATTCTGCATGGATTCCCCACACCTCCTCGATATTAGAACCAAGCCAGGAATAATCAATTCCAAACGACGAACCCCATTCATTGGGCGAGCCCGCCTGATTGCTTAAAGACTCTGTGGTTTCAAATTGGTTATAGTAGCCGTTAGCCGAAATGGTTAATCCTGAAAATGAATTTCGCGCATTTGAAAATGTACCACCCAAATGGAGACCGTTGCTGGCAATTCTTCCTTGATCATCATCTACAATATCACCGGAAATTCTGGAAGCAGGAAGATGATTAAAATCAGAATATCCTCCGGTATTTAATCGCAGGGTGCTTCGGTCGGAGAGCCTGTGCTGAGAGCGAATACTGGTTTTAAAATTTCTAAATGAACTGTTTTGTTCATCTAAATGACCGTCAGTGGACCGGTAGTTTACATTTCCGGAAACCCATTGCCCCTGTCCTAAATTAGTAATTGCATAAATATCTGCTTCGGGTGTAATGTGGCTTCCCACGCCCATACGTGCAAATCCATTTCTGGGATCCGAGTAGGTCAGCGCGCGATATTCCGGCGGTTCCGGACGTTCTAATTGCCCAACCGGAATACTTGCCGCTACAGCTTCATCCGATTCAATAAAGGGCCTCCTGTTAGGATCTACCTGAAAAACGCGTGGCTCGGGGTTAAACCCGAGAATGGGTTGACGACGCAGGCCGGGAAACCGAGCCTGAAACTGGCTGCGAATCTCAATATCCTGAGGGTCAATTTCCGGCAAAAGGGTTCTGTCAGGCTGAGTTTGCCCTTCCTGAGCACTCACCGTATTAAAAGACAATATTGTAACAGCACTAGTAAATAGAATAAGAAATAGTATTCGAGACATGCTTTTCGTAAATGTGATTAATCCCACGTATAAAGTAACATTTTTTTTGAGCTTCTTGCAGAGTACTTCGTAAAACCATGTACTAATTTGGGAAAATTTGTTCCCCCAAAATTCATCAACGAGTGTCAGCCGTTTTGAGTGTATAATATTTATCCCACCACAAAGCTAGAGGTCCAATTAAAAAAACCAGCAGTACAGACGCCGCATGTGCAATTGTTGCATATGTGAGAGCCGTCACCAATGGCACGCTATACAATAGCCACATACTTTGCTGAATCAAAAGGTGATACGAACCAATTCCCGCCGGGGTGGGAATACTTACACCGATAGATGAAACAAGCGTGAGAACAACGGCATCTGCCGGATTTAACCCAAACAGCTCCTGCAAATCAAGCATATAAAACGGAATATAGGTCATCGCAATATACCCGGTCCAAATACCCGCAGTTAACAGCAAAAACAGGGGCCAGTTATCCACGTGTTTGATAGAAATCATCCCTTCCCCAAAAGAACGACTCACCTTTATAATTTTTTGTAAAAGAGGATTTGAAATCATCTCCTTCGAATCAATCCAAACGAGCAGCTTATAAAAAACAATGATTCCGCCTATAAGAAATAATATAATGGCAGGAATAATCATGTAGGTGTACACGCTCCACCTTTCAATCCCCAAAAGTTGTTCTAAAACTCCAAAGTCACTGCTGATGTAAATTGCGATAAAGACCATCAGCAAAAGCATGGTGCAAACGTCGATGATTCTTTCCATCACAATTGTCCCCAGCATATTACCGGAACTCAGGTCGTGCTTTTTTGCTACATATACAGGCCGTGATACTTCACCGAGACGCGGAACTATGTTGTTAAGCATATATCCTAACATTACGCCGGCAAACAGGGTGGAGCGGGGTATTTCTCGTTGTTCCTTTTTTAAGAGAAGGCGCCATCGCTCTGCACGTAATAGATGACTTAAAAACAGAACCACAACAAATGCCGGAAGCCAATAAAATGTTACGGTTTGTATTTGGGTCCACAAGTCTCCCATGTCTACACTTCGAACCGCCAGCCAGATAAATAATCCGGCGACAACCAATGAGACAATAATGTTAAGGGAGCGTTTTTTCATCAGGAACCGTGGCGTAGGTCAACCTGCTCAGCATCTTCCGGGACATTCATTTCGAAAAGATCATCGGAATAATCAGTAAACCCGCCGTTTCCAAAACGAGTGGTTATGCTGTTGTCAGCCTGATCAATGGCTCTGATTTCCACAGGCTCACCTGACGCATTTAGCTGAATAGTTACCGTCCTAAAAATGGAAAAGGGATCGTCGGACGTAAGAGTGATTTCAGTTTCTCCATTTTCTCCGTGTTCTTCTTCAACGCTGTAGGTATCATCAACCCCCTGCAACATTCGTGATGGGGCAAAATCATCCTCTTCTTCAATATAATCGCTGATAATCAGGCGGTTTTTACTCCCATCATATACTTGAGAAGTATTCCCATCCACAAACATCAGCTGGTTTGCCCCCTCAATTTTGTAGCGCTCTTTTGCAATCCAGATCTTTCCTTCTGCACTTTCGGTTTCGCCGGTAAATGCATCCTCGTATTGATGCGTAAAATCAGCTACGAAAACACGGTTATTCTCAAATTCTGACTTTAGAGCATCAAAGTTTGGAGTGTTATCTTCTGTTGCAAAAGCCAGCACAGGAGTTATAAAAATTGACAATAGTACAATAAATACGCTTTTATACGCCCAGCTCTTCAAATATTTCATTCAGTTCATCCTCTTCTTCAATTTTGACATCCCTTGCTGTACTTCCCTGATATGGACCTACAACTCCGGCGTTATACAGTTGATCAACGATTCTACCCGCCCGGTTGTATCCGATTTTCAATTTTCTTTGCAGAAGCGATACTGATCCCTGTTGATGAAGTACCACAATTCTTGCGGCATCCTTAAAGAGATCATCGATATCATCGAGCGGGTCAGGAATCCCTGATTCTTCCTCTTCAACTGAAGGAAGGTAAAAAGGTTGCTTGAAACCTATTTGTGATCCAATAAAGTTAGTAATTTTCTCTACTTCCTCCGTCGAAACGTAGGCATTTTGTATCCTCGTCATCCCGGCACCACCGGAGTACAGCATGTCTCCGCGACCGACCAGCTGATCTGCTCCACCGGTATCCAAAATTGTTCGCGAATCCACTTTAGAAGCCACCTGGTAAGCAATCCGGGCCGGGAAGTTCGCTTTAATTGTACCGGTAATAACATTCACCGAAGGCCGCTGAGTTGCCACACATAAGTGAATTCCAATCGCACGCGCAAGCTGTGCGAGTCGCGAAATAGGCTCCTCGATTTTTTTGCCGGCGGTCATCATTAAATCAGCCAATTCATCAATAATTACCACAATATAAGGGAGGTGTCTGTGACCAAGTTCCTCGTCCAGTTCCCCTGTTTTAAATTTCTCATTGTAGGATTTGATGTCGCGAACCATCGCCATTTTCAGAAGATCGTAGCGCTCATCCATTTCTGCTGTAACACTTTCGAGCGTTTCGAGCGCTTTACTGGTATCCGTTACAATAGGCTCTTCGGCCCCCGGCAATACGGCCAAAAAGTGATTTTGGATATTTCGGTACAGAGATAGTTCAATTTTCTTGGGATCAATCAGCACAAATTTAATATCGTCGGGGTGGCATTTATAGAGCAGGCAGGTAATAATAGTATTGATACCGACTGATTTACCTGAACCCGTAGCACCTGCAATAAGCAAGTGGGGCAATTTGGTAAGATCAAGCATGAACACATCATTCTCAATCGTTTTACCAAAAGCGACCGGCAGATCCATATCGGTCTCCACAAATTTCTTGGTGTTGATTACCGACTTGATATATACCGTTTCCCGGGTACTGTTCGGAACTTCAATACCTACGGCAGATCGCCCCGGAATAGGTGCAATAATTCGCAGACCGTGTGCCGCAGTGGCCATTTTCAGGTCATTCGCATAGCTTTCGATTTTGCTGATTTTTACATCAGGTGAAGGCTCTAGTTCGTACAGTGTTACTGTCGGACCAACAATGGCGTTAATACTCAGAATTTCAATTTTGTGACGCTTTAGCTTATCGAGAATAATGCGCTTATTCTCTTTGATCTCTTCCAGATCCACTTCATTTCCTTCATTTGGCGGCGAATCCAGCAGATCAATTCCGGGAAACTTGTACTTAATAACCGGCACACTTTTCGCTTTCTCTTTATTCTGGCGATCGAGGTCCTTTTCGTCCGCCTGCTCATCACCTTCACCGATAAATACCTTAATGTCTACGTCATCATCGTCTTCGTCAGCTTCAACTTCCTTCTTCTTTTCCAGAATTGCACGTGATGGTTTATTTTCCAGCTCTGCACTCTGTTTTTTGCGCTCCTCAACCCGTTTAAGATCCTCTTCCTGAGATCGCTCTACAATATCATCAATTGACGGTTCAGACTTCTTCTCATCTTTCGCCTTTTTATTCGCCTCCTTTTTAAGCTTAGCTTCTGCTTTCTGCTGCTGCTTGATAGCAGTTTTTTTCTGTTTTTTCTCCTCTTTTTTCTTTTTCTGCTCTTCCCGGGTACTGCTAAAGTTGCTGATGGTATTGCGATAGGCATCAATCGTTTTTTGAAGATCACGATCAACCAGCATTAAAATTGACACAAATAATAGCACAAACAAAGTGACAATCGATCCGATGCCCATAATATTTTGAAGCACGATAGCCGCGCCAAGTCCAAAGTTTCCGTTCCACATCATTGAGTACCATTCGTACTCATTATGGAACCACCCAAATAATGTGGAGAATAGAATCATCACCCATATGCCATATGCCATTGGCCAGCCAAGCTCGCTAATATCTTTTTGCCGAAACACATACCATCCCAGCGCGGCAACCATTACCGGAATAAAAATGCTGGTATAACCAAAAAGTGTATGTACAAACAAGTAGGAGATATAGGCGCCAATTACACCCAGCCAGTTATTTACGCTGAGCGCAATTCCCTGATCTACTGTGAAGATAGAGCCAGTACTCATCGATTTTACAACACCATAATCATTTGGGTTGTATGATGCTATACTGAGCAGCAGCAAGCCGGCAACGGCCATGATCAGAATTCCCACAATTTCCATTTTACGGGTAAAATCCAAACTGCTTAAAAAAGGAGATTTAGTTTTTTTCTTTTTTGCCATAATTAACGGGTAATAATTCCCTTGTTCAATACAGGGACAAGAGAGCAGGTGTCTTTTTGTGAACAATAATCGATATCATTTTCTACTTCAAGGCCTTTCAGGCGCACGGCATGGTTCGATGAGTGAATAACAGACGCAACATCACCTTTATACTTTTCGTACAGCCCAAAAGCAACTTTCGCCCCATCGCGGGCCTCAGGCACTAATTTTCCATCACACATATTATAAACAATATTTCCGGCTAAAATCAGGTCTTCCAAAGCCAATCGCCCGCGCCAGCCTGCACAAATCAAAACAATGTCTTTTTCTTCCTTACGAAGGATATCCACTACGGCAGACAGATTCAAAAAAGATGCGATATAAAGAGCAGAGGAACCCACGGCTTTTTTAATTGCCTGCGTTCCATTAGTTGTGTTGAATATCAGCGTTTTACCGCCAACCATCTCGTTTGTGTATTCCAGCGGTGAATTACCAAGATCATAGCCATCAATTTTAATTCCGTCACGTTCACCACAGAGCAGAATATTATCTGAGTCCACGCTTTGTGCAATTCGGCTTGCCTCTCCCATATCTTCAACCGGCACAATTTCTTTTGCACCATTTTGGAGTGCGGTTACAATGGTTGATGTGGCACGAAGCACATCAATCACTACTGTTACTTTGTCCCGTAATTCCTCTTCCGGAAAGGAGTGAGCCGATAAATATACGTCAAGTGTTTCTAAATTCGCCATCTGTTGCTTCTATTTTTTGATAAAAGGCGGTTTTACCACCGTTGCCGGCACGCTCTTTTTACGTATAACTATTTTAATTGAATCTCCTTCGTTAGCATGATCGGTTTGGATATAGCCCATTCCAATTCCCTTACTCAATGTGATGGACTGAGTTCCGCTGGTTACAAATCCAATTTCGTTTCCTTCCTGATCTGTAATCGCATATCCCGATCGTGGGACGGCACGTGGTTCTTCAATCACAAATCCCATTAGCTTTCGGTTCAAACCGTCCGCTTTCTTTTGGGCTATTACCTCTTTTCCAATGAAATCCCCTTTGTCCAGCTTTGTCAGCCATCCCATTCGCGCTTCCAGGGGATGAGTGTCTTTGGTGATATCATTTCCATAGAGGGCAAATCCCATTTCGAGTCGAAGGGTGTCGCGCGCGCCGAGCCCCGCAGGCTCTAATCCGTAAGACTTCCCTGCTTTCATTATTTCATCCCAAACTTTTAGCGCATCGCACTTTTCAGTGTCGATATACAGCTCAAAACCCTTTTCACCGGTATATCCCGTTGCCGAAATAATCACTCCGGATTCCCCCGCCACAGACCCTACTCCAAATGAGTAGAAACTAATTTTTGACAGATCTGTCTCGGTCAGTTCCTGCAAAATTTCAGGAGCTTTTGGGCCCTGAAGAGCGAGAAGAGCAATACTTTCTGATCGATTAACCAGCTCTGCATTCATGGTGTTATTTTCGCTGATCCAGTTCCAGTCTTTCTCAATATTTGATGCGTTCACCACCAGCATATACTCTTCTTCATCCAGCTTGTAGACCAGCAGATCATCCACTATTCCGCCATCCTCGTAACACATCGCCGTGTACTGCGCTTTTCCTACCGTCAGTTTTGATGCATCGTTGATGGTCACTTTTTGGATTAGGCTCAGCGCCTCAGGCCCGCTTACAAAAAACTCGCCCATATGGGATACATCAAACAGCCCCGCTTTTTCGCGAACTACAACGTGCTCCTGCTTAATTCCCGAGTATTGAACAGGCATTTCGAACCCGCCGAAGTCAATCAGTTTTGCGCCTAAATCTTTGTGCTTGTCGTAAAATACCGTGGTTTTTGACATCAGAAATTATTCTTCTTTTCGGTTTACTTTATCGATTGAAAATGCCGGAATACAGACTGATCAGTATACCGCTTTTTCATCAATTTTGTGACCATGATTGACCTTGATTTGTGAGATTACCTTGATTTACCATGATTGCAGGATTTACAGGATTACCTTGATTTAATGACATCTATGCAATGACTGGGGAACAATGAGATAAACCAAATCTTGGTAATCAAGCTAATTCTTCAATCACGGTCCAGTTTGTTATTGTGAAGCCTTTTGTATTGTAAACTTCGAGCTCCAAAATTTAAGAGTAAACCAATTTCCAAATCATACACTTCAAGATAATTCATTGCTTGAGCCAAATGAGTATCTCCTAACTCAATACGCGCTTTTATTTCGACTGATATTTTATCTTCCACCAAAAAATCGACTCTCCTGGTTCCAATTTGCAGACCTCTATAGTGCACCGGCATCACAAATTCCCGGGCGAACTTGATACTTTTCAGTTGAAATTCATATTCGAGTGCCCGTTGATAAATCACCTCCTGAAATCCATTCCCCAGCTCTGAATGAACCCTCATCGCACAACCGATGATATTATGAGTTAACTCTTTGTATTTCATTCTATAAAATCCTGATTTAGTCCTCAAATGATTTACTCACATTTTCTATAAATACCCCCGGAAATGCAAAAAGTCCAACGATCTAATTCAAATGGGACAAACAAAATCACGGTAATCCCACAAATCCTTTCATCATGGTAATCTTATCCATCCTTCAATCCAGTTAAAAAATTCCGTATTTTAAGGGCTCATAATAACTGCAGGACGAAACCAACCAAATGTCGATTCGAAAAGAGCAAATTACCACTGCGTTAACTCACGTGCTACACCCGGAATATCAAAAAGATTTAATTACTCTTGATCTGATTCAGGATCTGATTGTTCAGGATAAATATGTGGCGTTCACACTCGAGCTTCCCAAAGAGGATAACGAGCTGGCTGCCAAGCTGAAAAAGGAGTGTACCGAGGCGATCCATAAATTTGTGGATAAAGAAGCTGTTCTCGATATCACCATAGGAATTAACATTTCGAAAAAGCGCGAGCTTGATGGAGACGAACCTGCAGAGAAAAAACAGCCCCAGCAGCAAGAACAAATTTCATCAAATGTTAAAAATATTGTAGCTGTCGCATCCGGAAAGGGTGGCGTTGGGAAATCTACCGTAGCTGCAAACCTGGCCGTCTCACTCGCAAAAGAGGGGTACAATGTTGGCCTGATGGATACCGATATTTACGGGCCCAGCGTGCCGACCATGTTTGGCGTGAAAGAGCGCCCCAACATCACTACAGATAAAAAGCTTGTCCCCATTTTTAAGCACGGGGTCCACCTGGTTTCAATGGGATTCCTGGTTGATACGGATCAGGCGATGATCTGGCGCGGGCCGATGGTGACCAGCGCTGTAAAACAGTTTATGCAGGAGGTTCGCTGGCCCGAACTCGACTATCTCATTTTAGACCTTCCTCCCGGCACAGGCGATATTCAGCTTACCATTGTACAAACCGTACCACTGACCGGAGCCGTCATTGTATCCACGCCGCAAACGGTTGCCCTTGATGATGCCCGTAAAGGAGTGGCTATGTTTAATAAGGTAAATGTGCCGGTTTTGGGAATTATCGAAAACATGGCCTATTTCACACCACCCGATATGCCCGAGAAGAAGTATTATATTTTTGGAAAACACGGTGCGCGTAAGCTCGCTCAAAAACTGGAAGTTCCATTTTTAGGTGAGGTTGCCCTGCAGGAAAACATCCGGGATACAAGTGATCGCGGAACGCCGGTTGTAGAAGCCGAACCTGATTCACCGGCTGCAGAATCTTTTACTCAGATAGCAGAAAGAGTCAAAAATGCATTGTTTACCCGATACAATGATCAGGAGTCAACTGAAAAAATCGAGATTAATATTCGACCCTAATTCTGCTCTATGAATAATCCTGCTTTTAAACCTTACGACAGCTACATCAAACTCCCGGAAGAGGAGATGAAAGCAAAATCAGAGCAGTTTAAAAGTGATATGCAGAGGCGCCGAACAGTCCGGGATTTTTCTGATCGTCCGGTGCCAAGGGAAATTATCAAGAATGCCATTAAAGCTGCAGGAACAGCGCCAAATGGGGCAAATATGCAGCCGTGGCACTTTGCTGTAATTAGTGATCCCGGGATGAAAAAGAAGATCAGGATCGCCGCTGAGGAAGAGGAGCAGGAGTTTTACAACAACCGCGCACCGGAAGACTGGCTGGAGGCACTTCAGCCCTTTGGGACGAATGAGAAAAAGCCATTTCTGGAAACTGCACCCTACCTGATCGCCATCTTCTCCCAAAGCTATGGCATTACAGAATCCGGCGAAAAAGAGAAGCACTATTACGTGAAGGAATCCGTGGGGATTGCCACCGGAATATTAATTACCGCGCTTCACCTGTCAGGACTGGCAATGTTGACCCATACTCCCAGCCCAATGGGGTTTCTAAATGAACTTCTTGACCGGCCCAAAAACGAAAAGCCTTTTCTGCTGCTTGTTGCCGGTTATCCGGCCGATGATGTTGAAGTGCCTGATATCGAAAAGAAATCCCTGGATGAAATTTCCTCTTTTCATTGAAGGACGTCTAAACCTTAAGAGATAGCGCAAGAATTTTTCTTGTGCTCCACTTTTCAATGGAGAATTCAAAGTTGTGCATAGTTAGGAGATTGCGGATCGGAGTCCGCAATGACTTCAAACGACCATCTATAAACTAAAAACGAAACTCTCCCCTTAACACAAATGTAAACCCTTCTCTTGTAGCCATTGGATGTGAATAATCTTCTTTATCCAGAATGTTTTTCATCATGATGACTGCGCGAAACCGCTGTTCCCAAAACCACTTTGCAACCTGAAGGTCAATTTTAAGGGG
>Ga0207421_10007924_pt1 | contig 11174 bp, 11 predicted proteins | sample SodLakKL_010_SED_4_FD_187542 | JGI IMG/M metagenome (GOLD analysis project Ga0207421, IMG submission 187542) | Alkaline sediment microbial communities from Lake Tanatar, Kulunda Steppe, Russia - 8KL_010_SED (SPAdes) (version 2) | ecosystem: Environmental > Aquatic > Non-marine Saline and...
AGCAAGACACGCAGGCAGAAAAACAGTAACCGCAGAAGACATCCGACTATCATCCAGACAACTTTAAAGGCTTCTAAAGCTTAATACCTGCATATAAAACCCGAAAGGAAGCATAAGCCGGTTCATGGCTATGTTTCCCTGTAACACTGAAAAGGACACGAGGGGGTGAAACCCCTCCTCCATACCTTTTCTTCTTTTAGTTCTCCACCAAACTCCAATCTTTAATACACTTAAACCACAATAACTCTACAACTCTACAACATTAGAAATAGGGCTGGAAAAAACATGATAATAGGCAGATTCGGAGAAATATTCCTCAAGTCAAAACCAGTTAAGAAGAGATTCCTATCGCAACTAGGAAACAACATGCGCACAGCTCTGAGAAGAGAAGAAATAGAAGCAAAAGTAAAAGAAAAGAGACTGAGACTATACGTATATCCGAAACATGATTCTAAAGAATCTGAAGCTCTAAATACCTTGAAAAGAGTATTCGGGATAGTATCTCTGTCCAGAGCAACTGAAACAGAGCCAGAAAAACAACGGATAAAGGAAAAGACGGAAGAAATGATCAAGGAATGGCCGAATACAGGAACATTTGCAGTGAGAGCGCAGAGAATAACAAAGGATCATCCGTTCACGAGTAAAGATCTTGAGGAAGAGCTAGGAGCAGCAATAAACAATGAAAAAAACCTAGAAGTGGATCTTGACAATCCTGATAGAACTCTTTACGTGGAAATATACAATGATAAAGCACATGTATTCACCGAAAAGATAAGAGGAACGGGAGGAGTACCACTTGGAGTGGCGGGAACACTCAAATCACCGTTAAAAACACCGGAAGATCTTGCAGCCGCCTGGATGATGATGAAAAGAGGCTGCATGATAAAACCCATTAATGCTAAAGACATAAACCCTGAACTGAAAAAATCCTTTCAAGAATGGAATCTAACACGCAAAGAACCGGAAGGACCAGTAGGAACAGTAACAGGATCCACAAAAATGGAAAAATCTATAAAAGACCACGAAGAATACCAAAGACCGGTATACACACCTCTTATAGGGATGGATCAAAAAGAAATAGAACAATTAAAATGTAGGATAATGAACTAAGGGATAGGTAAAGTAAAAACCAATAACTGAAGTCAACCGAAAAGCTATAAAAGAAAAACCCCTTACATAATACCGAGCCGGAGCAAACAAAGTGATAACGTGGAAAGAGAAAAATGCCCTAACATAGAACAAAACCTGGAAGACTGCCCATGCACCTATCCAGGATGCCCTAGAAAAGGCAAATGCTGCGAGTGCGTAAGGCACCACACTGAAAAAAACGAGCTACCCGCATGTGCATTCTCCGAACAAGCGGAACAAACCTATGATAGATCATTCGAGAAATTCATAGAAGATCAGAGCAAATAATTTCAAATATAAAAAACTCGAATATATTAGAAAGGTATTGAAAATGGTTGAAATCCAATCCAATCCCAAAGAAATAATGAAAGAACTAAAATCAAAACCAAGAGACCTAAAAAACCTGTTACTGCGGAAAAGCCCGGACAGAAAACTCCTACTCTACTTCTCGCTGGGATACCTCTCAGATATATACATGGACAATGCCGAACAGATGATGAAACAGGGAAAATCAATAGAAAGAGACTACTTCAATCGAAAATCAATGCAGATAAAAAACATATCCAGGAAAGTATTCGGTCAGTCCCCTAATAAAGACATATACACAGGTGAATTCAAAGTACCGAATGGCTGGGCAGTAAAAATGGAGAAAGGAGAAATAGATCAACTAGCACAGTTCTGCGTACAGAACCTGCCCGAAGCACCGGACCTAAGGGACCCGGAAGACATCCAGGAATTCATAACCGAGAAACTAAAAACCTACAAGAAAACAGGAGTGGTTAGAAAATTCGTGAAAGAAATAAAAGACACAATGAAAAACACTAAAAACCCGACGAAGCTACTAACCCTGCTAGAACTCACATTCCTACTGGAAAACGTTAACGAAGTGCTAGAAGCAATAAAAGAAGAACAAAAAGAAGAGAAAGAAGAAATCAAGGATAAAGAAGAATCAGAAAAGAAAGAAGAAACAACGGAAGAACTAGAAGGAATAAAGAAAGAAGGAATATCAGTGGACAAAATCAAGTAAAGGTTCTAATATAAATCCTAAAGAGCTACTATTATACTTATAATCTCTTCCACTAACATTAATACAAGCGTGAAACCAGCTACAATAGAACCCAATCCATCGAAAAGAAGGATTAAAACAATTGATAGAGCTACTCCAGCCAAAAAAGTCATCTCATTCTTCTTAACAAATAAATCCCAAACTCCTTTAAGGACTAGAACCACGGCTAGCATGGATACTAGCGAAAACATAACAGTATAGGCATTTGACTTTGGGAAAGAGTGCTCGAACACTATGAATATGGCAAACACCATGACTATGAACCCAGCTCCAAAGTTCTCTATCGATATCCCGTCATCACCCATATTCATCACCTTTAATTAACACTCCTATTTGTAATATTTATGCACGCAAGGGTTTATATATTTTTGCAGTCCAAACCTAAAAAAAGAAAATAGGTACAATATACTCCAAAAAAGCTCCTAAAAACCAATTTATAAATACACCGGGTATAAAAAACAAACACGTGAAAGAAACACAACCAAGTGAACAAAACCCGTTAAAACGACCGAAAAGGTGAACAAAAATGGTTAAATTCAAGAAAAAAGGAACAAGAGCAAAAACAAGAAGCCAGTTAACCAAGTCAACAAGAGAAAAAGGAACACCCAATGTCAACGACCTACTCAAAGAATTCGAACAAGGAGAAAAAGTACACGTAAAACCAAATCCAGCAATAACATCCGGACTACCATACAGAAGATTCTTCGGAAAAACCGGGGAAATAACCGGAAAACAAGGAAGATGCTACAAAGTAAAACTGAGCGACCAAGGAAGCAAAAAAGAACAAATAATCCATCCAGTACATCTAAAAAAACAAGAAAAAAACAACGGGAAAACCAAATCAACATAACAGCGTAAAAAACCCTCACCCAGCAAAAAACAACAAAAACAACAAAACCTAGCCAGGTGTATAAAAATGATAGGAAAAGAAATCAAGAACAAAAAATCAATAACCATACCAGAAGTAAGAGAAAACCTAGAAAAAAGAAAAGAACAACTAGGAGACGAAGAAGAACTCACATACGAGCAAAAAACCACAATGCAATACGCGGAAAAATTCGGAAAAGCCGAAGCAGAAAGAGCAAAAGAAGCAGTACAAGAAATAAAAGACCTAGACATAGACGAAAAACTCGCAGTCAGACTAGTTAACCTAATGCCATTCAACGAAGACCAAGTAAACCTAGTGTTCGAAAAAGAAAGATTCGACATAGACGAAGAAAAAACGAACAAAGTGCTCAAAATAGTGGATGATTTACGTGAAGCAACATCTGAATAAAAACCCGAAAAAACAAATGAGGAAGATTCAAAATGAAAAAAGAAGAACAAGCAATAGCACTAGAGCACCTGAAAAAGGGCTACAAAAACGACTACAAAAACGAGCCCATAGTGCAAGGTATAGGCACAAAGTACTTCACTCTCCTAGAACTAGTTCCAAAAGAAGACAAAAAAATATCACTAGGAGAAAAAATCTACATAGGAAAAGACGACAGAGAAAAAATAGAATACATAAAATCCACTCTAGAGTACAAGGACCTCACCACCACAGCTAAAAACGAACTAGAAAACGTAGCAAAGACACTAGTGGAGGAAAACGAGGAAAAATTCATTAAATTCTTCAACACCACAGGAGCTATAACAATAAAAGAACACAGCCTAGAACTACTACCAGGAATAGGCAAAAAACACATGGAGAAAATCCTTGACCAAAGAAGAAAAGAAGAATTCAAAAGCTACGAAGACCTGGAAGAAAGAGTAGAACTAATGCCCGATCCAAAAGAATCACTAGCAAAAAGACTAATAGAAGAAATAAAAGGAAACACCAAGTACAGACTATTCACCAAGTCCAAGGACAAAAAAAGCAAAAAAAGAAGAAAAAGATAGACAAAGCAAAACCTAAAAAGCTCTAATCCACTCGTAGATCTAATACTCATCAAAAAAGATCCACATGAACCTAAAGCAAAAAATACAGAAACAAGAAAGACAACACGGATTCCGAGCCAACCCACTAAAAGACCAGTACTTCCTCAAAAACAACTCAACAATACAAAGAATAGCAAGACACGGAAGAATAAAACCAAAAGACACAGTACTAGAAATAGGGCCGGGCCCAGGATACCTAACAAAAGAACTAGCAAAAAAAGCAAACAAAGTAATAGCAATAGAAAAAGACAAAGAACTAAAACCAATCCTGAAACAAACACTAAAAGAACAAGATAATATAGAATACATCTGGAACGACTGCCTTGAAATAAATTATCCAGATTTCGATAAAACAGTATCGAGCCTACCATTCTCCATATCCACACCATTCACATTCAAACTACTCGACTACGACTTTAAAAGAGCAGTACTAGTGTACCAAAAAGAAGTAGGGGAAAAAATGACAGCCAAACCAGGAGACAGCAACTACGGAAGACTCAGCGTGATGATCCAAACCTACTTCAAGCCAAAACTAAGAGAAATACTTCCAAGAAAAGAGTTCTACCCCAAACCAGAAGTGGACGCCGCAGTCATGATACTAAAACCCAGAGAAAAACAACGAGATGAAAAATACGACAAATTCATCAGAGAAATATTCAGATACAGAAACAAAAATCTACATAACGCGGTTGAACACGGGTTCAACATAGATATACAGGACAAAAGAAAAGTAAAAGATCTATCTCTAGAAGAACTTGAAGAAGTATACGGGCAGATCAGAAGCGAAATATAAAACCTCAATCATATTATTTAATAGGTTCAAATCCCATCCGAGGCTTGCGTGGTTTTATTCTAGAAAGTCGTATCCTTTGGATCTGTGAATTATCTCTGTTATCTTTACCATTTCTTCTTCTATAACATATATTGCTCTGTAGTCTCCTATTCTGAGCCTGTAGAGCTTTGGATCCTCCGATCCTTTTATTTTCCTTATGTCCAGCTTTGCTCTTGGTTTCCATGGTTCTTTCTTTAGTTTCTTGAGTTTTTTCTTTATTCTGTCTGGATTCTCCGTGTTTTTTAGCTGTTTGGCTGTTTTTTTACTTATTTTTACTTTATATTTGGTCAAGGTCAACGAACTCCTCTTCTTCCAGTATTCTTTCCTGTCTTTTGAAGAATTTTTCTCTTTTAGCTAGCTCTATGAGTTTCTTTATTATCTCGTTGTAGGTCTCTCCCTTCCTTCCAATTTTGTTGAGTTGTTTTTTTGATTCTTTGTCCACGGCTATGGTCGTTGTAGTTGGCATAATATACCTCCATATTTTATATCTTCTATAATTATTATAATTATTATAATTTATAAAGGTTTCCCTTGAATTTTAGTTCCTAATAATTCTCGAAAGATTTAATTAAAGGAAGAACTAAAAGACAACACCGTGATAGAAGTGACAAAAACTGAGACAATAATCCTCAACTCCGGCCAATGCCGATTTAATTCGTGTTACGCATGCGGATGGGGACAGAAAAAATATCCAGTGGATACGGAGAAACTAAAGAACCAAGTAAAACAGCTGAACCTCGAAGAAATTGATAAATTAAAGATATACGAATCAGGATCCTTTCTAGATAACAAACAATTTCCAAAAAAATTTAGAGAATGGCTAACCAGATACCTAGAAGAAAAAGAAGTAAAAGAAGTATCGTTCGAATCCACAGCTAACTTCATCACCGAGGAAAACCTAAAAACATTCAAAGAATCCGATCTAGACTTCACAGTGGCGATGGGGCTGGAAGCAGCTGACAACGAAGTCCTGGAAAAATACGGAAAACCATTCAAAATAGAGGACTACGACCGAGCAGTGAAGAAAATACATGAAAGCAATGGAAAAATCAAAACATACATAATGGTAAACATACCCTTCTCAAAACCGAACACTTTGGAGAAATCAGTTGAACACGTACTCGAAAAAACAAATAAAGAGGACAAAATAGTTCTAATCAACACCTACCCACACAATCAATCAAAATTGTTCAAAGACTGGGTAAAAGGAAAATGGAAACCCCTGAACAAAGAACAGTTCCTCGAAAAGATAGAAAAATGGAAGGACCACCCGCAAGTATCCGTAGAATACGAAAACATGTACTTCATACCCAAGTTCCCGAAAAAAGAGAAAAAACAAAAAGAACTCAAGGGATGCTCAGAAGACCTAATCACACACCCACACTACCAAGTATGGCAGGACTACTTCCAGAGGTTATACCAAAAACCAAGAGAAAAAGAAATCTTACTATTCCTACCGTGCAGCTACAAAAAACCCTATCCAAAGTCAAAAACACACAAAGCCATACAAAAAGCCATAAAACAAACTGAAGAACAGGAAAAAATCCACAGAGTCGTGTTATCCAGTCCAGGAGTTATACCAATAGATAAATGCGATAATTATCCATTCACAGCCTACGAATGGCCGGAGTGGGAAGAAACACCTGAAATAAAACAAAGATACATCCAAGTAAACAAAGACAGGGTTAAAAAATACATTGAAAACCACGACTACGAGAAAATACTCGCCTACTTCAAACCAGATTCAGAATCATGGAAAGCAGTGAAAAAAGCGGGAGAAGAACTAGACATAGAGATAAAGAATCTGTTCAAAGAAGAGTCCTACCAAGAAGTAAAAGAACAGAGAAACCCAGTTACCAAAGAACCAGCGTTAAAATCACTAAAACAAGAACTTCAAAAAGAACTCTAGAAAAAGAAAACGCTTAAAAACCATCTATTCTTTATTATTAATGTGTGGCTAAAGTGAGAAGATGAAGTTTAAAAATAAGATAAATTCATCCAAATCCCAAGGAGGGATAGAATACATAGTTATTATAGCCACAGTACTTATTATTGGAGCAGTAACCACCGTACTAATAACCGGAGCACTAGGGCCCAGACAAGAAGACGTATTATTCGAACAATGCAAAAGAGCAGCATCCCAATGCGCCACAAGCAGAGACGCTGATCCACAAGTTCCTTGTGAATTCTGTGAAGAAGCATGCGTGGGACCACAGGGAGAACCGGTTTTCCCAGGAGCGATTGACTGTTGTAAACTGGGCATGGAGGACGAAATCTATACGGGAGCAGAAGCAGAAGCATGTCAACCTTCAATAAAAGCGGACTTCTCATACGAACCAACAAACCCTTGGCCAGAAGAAGATATAACATTCACCGACAAATCCGTAATGGATCCATACCACCCCGACTATGAACTGGAAGTAATTGACTACCAATGGAGCTTGGGAGACGGAGAAGTAGACTCGGCAGAAACAATTATACATTCTTACGATGATCCAGGAACCTACACAGTGGAACTAACCATAACAGGATACGCGGAACACACGGAAAGCCCTGAGATGACCACTGAAGAAGAAACCGATACCTACACCGAAGAGATAATAGTGCAGAAGTTCGAAACTTACACGTTTAACGCTGATATAGAAGGACAAGGAGCAGTTGAAATAGATCCAGAACAAGATGAATACAAAGTAGGAGCCAATATAGAGATAGAAGCGACACCTGATGGTGATTACTACTTTATCGAATGGAGAGATGGAACAGGAAGCGCGGACGCATGCGAAGTAGAAGACCACTCCTGTGAGTTCGAGATCACTGCCCATTCCACAGTTACAGCATTCTTCCGGGAACACTTCAAACTCACAGTTAATACTGAAGGACAAGGGACAGTTGACGTAGATCCTGAGAAAGAAGGATACGAATACGGAGAAGAAGTAACTCTAACAGCAGATCCTGATACTGATTACTACTTCGATGAATGGACAGGGGACTACGAAGGAACTGATGAACAAATCACTATAACTATGGACCAAGACTACGACATAACAGCAAACTTTGAAGAATACAAACATGTATGCGTACAAATGCACTCCGATTCCTTCAATGATGCTGAAGCAGAAGTACGAATAAACGAAGGATCCTGGCAGGAATTACATCATGATCAATGGACTTGTAAAGACAATTTCGAACATGGAGAATCTATAGATGTTGAAGTACAAACGGATGAAGGAGCTAAATTTGAATCTTGGGATGAGGGACCCTGTGACGGTAGCACTGATTCCAAGTGCTCTTTCATTATGGGGGAAAACGATGTGGATATGTACGCAAAAATAGTAGAAGGAGCCTTTGATATATCAATTTCACCTTCCACTACAAATTATGCTCTGAAGGACATGGATCCAGAGCATTCTGATACTGTGTTATCAGGTGATGATTTTGGCCTGGAAGTGGAACCTGGTGATAATTACTATGTTCATAGAGTAAATTGGACCGGTTCAGATGGAGATGAGGGGGAAAGAACTGATTTATATTCAGAAAGTTTTAGTGACTCTCAACTAATCAAAGATGTGGATCAGGACTACGATATCGAAGTTTACTTCATGGGAAAGCATGAAGAGGGGTGTAGAATAGCGGATACCTCAGAGTCTTACACTGGTAACGAATATTGTAATCAATTTGAAATGGAGTGCAGAGATGAGAACTGTTACGATGGTGATCCTGTTTCAGTTGTATGGGGTATTAAACTCTGCGCTGCTGGCGTTTGCGGTGAACTTTACCCTTATTCTGATTTTGATAGGTGGTGGATTCCTGAAGATGTGACTGAGGCTCTAGAGGATATAGGCAGGATCTCCGGGAGTTGTTCTTCGGATCCTAAGGATGACTTATGCACCGATTACTTCGACCAACATGATGTGATCAGCCCTTATTTTGAAGCTTGCGTTCAGAACGATCTTTACGATGTAGCATGTGAATATCCAGAAAATGATTATTTAATAGGATACGAGGATTGTGCATGGGAAGGGGAATCCTGCTTTTCTGATAGTAGTTGTTGCAGAGATCTAGAATGTGATTGGGATTGGGCGGGAATCAGAGTTTGTAAAGAACCAGAAGATACCGCAAATGTAGATATATATTCAGAATCGAATGGCTATGTGTCTAATCCTGGAGAAGGTACATTTGAATTTGATCCAGGGGAAACAGTAGATATAGAAGCCAATCCTGACTCTGGATTCCAATTTGGATGGTGGGATGCTCACAATGATATAGAAATAGATAACAGTACTTCCAAATCCACAACCATGGAGATTCCGGGTAATGGAGGCGATTACTGGTTAGAAGCCACATTCATAGATGAAAGTATAAAATAATAGTGATATTAACAAATAGGATTAAGCAATAATTTTATAGTCTTCTCACTTTACATTTTTCAAAAAACATCTGATAATTCTTTCTAAAATTATTTAAACCTTCAGTTACTAAGGCATATTGGTGCACCGTGAAATGAAAAGAACTAACTCTACAGATAAATCCCAGGGATCAATGGAGTACTTAATATTGATAGCAACGGTTTTAATAGTAGCTTCCGTAACAGTTATTCTAGTCACAGGATCAGTTGGAGAGAGAAGAAAATCCATACTAATAGAAGAATGCAGATCAGCCGCTGCACAATGCAGCTTGGAAAGAGCAGCAAACCCTACAGTACCATGTTACTTTTGCGAGGAAAAATGCGTGGACCAGGAAGGAGAAGCTCTATTCGGCGACCTAGAGACCGATCCTCCAACATCAATAGACTGCTGTAAACTAGGAATGGAGGACCAAATTTACACAGGAGCGGAAGAAGAAAGAGAATACGAACAAGAGTGCAAACCTGAATTAGAAACTCATTTCACTTATCAAATCACAGGAGAAAAAACTGTTGATTTCTCAGACAGATCTAGATTCGATCCTTATCACCCGGACTACGAGATAACTAGCTGGGAATGGGATTTCTATGATGGACACTCTTCTGAAGATTCTGATCCAATACACACTTATGATAAAGTAGATAACTATCATGTTGAACTTACTGTAACAGGATCACGAGAAGGAATTGGAATTGATGAACAAACAGAAAGTTACAGAGAATGGGTGAATCTAGCTGAAGGATTTAGAGTTTTAGAAGTGGATCCACAAGATCCTGTATATCCAGGAGATACGTTATATGTGGATATATTAGTTGAGAATAGAGGGGAAGATACCGATACCCAGTGGATTGAAGCTATTATGGATGAATTCCCTGATACTGATGGGTACCAGTCTACTATACCTGGTGGAGGTTCTGAGGATGATCCATTTGCTTTGGACATCCCTAGTGACGCTTCTTCTGGAACATACTCTGTAACTGTTTCCACGGAGGATGATTCTAAAAGCGCTGATTTTCAAGTAATAGAAGAAGAACCTGATAAGCACACTCTAACTATAAATGTAGAAGGAGAAGGGGATACAACACCATATACAGAAGGCACTCATCAATTAGAGGAAGGCACGGAAATCGAGCTGTTTCCTGATTCTGATTCAGGATGGTACTTTGAAGAATGGACAGGAGCCTGTTCAGGACAAGGAACCACATGTGAATTAACAATGGATAGTGATAAAAACACTACAGCAGTATTCGAAGAAGAAGAGGACTTAGGAGATATATTCTACAAAAGCTGTACAGCAACAGGGTCTTACGATTGTACCACAGGAGCTAGTTGTGATCCTACTCATCCTGATGTTTGCAAAGGCTTAGGAAGCTGTGTTTTGGACTGTCCTAGCGCCCCCCCCAATTCCCAAAGGATAGAAGGACCTTCAGAATCCTGCAGCTACAGTGTTAATTGTTATTGTGGTCTTGTTCCAACGTCATTGGATCAAGGATGGGGCTCCGACACTCAAAGAATCACAGACACAGACGGAAATTATCAGAAAGAACCACTAACAAGAAGGATATATACTCAAGATTATGAATGTCAGGGAGATGGAAGCTGTTCAGCAAGCGGAAGATGCAAATACGAATGTGACGAAGGATACGAATACGATGAAGACGCAGGCGAATGCGTTGATGAAGAAGAATGGCCCGAATGCGAGCCTGGAGAAACTGAGGACTGTGAGAATTGCTGTTGGGATCGCTACTGTAGTCTTGATTCTTGCGAGTCTGATTATCTCTGTAATTCCGGTGAGAGGGAGTGTCAGGATGACGGTACCTGGGGC
>Ga0207421_10007925_pt1 | contig 11173 bp, 9 predicted proteins | sample SodLakKL_010_SED_4_FD_187542 | JGI IMG/M metagenome (GOLD analysis project Ga0207421, IMG submission 187542) | Alkaline sediment microbial communities from Lake Tanatar, Kulunda Steppe, Russia - 8KL_010_SED (SPAdes) (version 2) | ecosystem: Environmental > Aquatic > Non-marine Saline and...
ATGAACATCTATTCCTATATACCTCATGGGTCTCTCGCTCCTTTGTTTTGATTACCAAAGATATGCGGGAGGCCCCATTTTAAACCAAAGACGTTTAACCTAATATTTTCCCTTCTCGCACCGAGCAACAAGGATCCCATTCTCTCTCGCAATATGCGGCGGACTGTTGTCTATATTTTCACAGGGGAAAGGGCGTCAAGCGCCGCCTTTGGATCCCACCATTTCGGATAACCGCTATCTCCAGTGGAAATATAGGGGGTAGAGCCTGTTAATCATATAACCACGTTAAATCTTTTATCTTATGTACCGAGTTGATTTTTATTACTTATTACGGAAGTCGCTATTATAATTTAACTTAATACTAATATGGTTATTCGAGAGCTCACGAAGAACACGAGGTTCTTAAACTTCACCGGACCATCCCCGTCCTTGTATCGATAAGTCTGTGAGAACAAAGGTAAGAAACAAAAAACTAATACAGATGATAATTATCGAAAAGCTCACATCGCCGAACACAGTCTTTATGATGATGCATGAAGCGATGTTTAGCAATCGATACAGAAGGTGGAGACCGGCCGAATGAATAAAGAGAGCGGTTCCCGATCCATTTCCACGCCTCATCTGTTGGACATCCTCGATGACGATGGAACTGTCGTCATAGACATCCGCTCCGTTGACGCTTACAACGGGTGGATGACAGGAGACGAACGGAGAGGGGGTCACATCAAAGGCGCCAAGAGCCTACCGTACAAGTGGATGAGATACATAGACTGGCCAGACATTGTCGGGGACAAAGGGATTCTCTCATTCCCCCGGGCGGTGGTGTACGGTGACACTGAAGAGGACGCTCTGGAAGTGGCCTCAGGGCTGCAGAGGCTGGGTCATGGCGATGTAAGAGTCTATTCCGCCTTCGTGGAGGAATGGACCGATGACCCAGGCCTTCCGATGGAAAGCCTGCCTCGCCACAAGCATCTGGTATCCGCTGGCTGGCTAAAGCGTTTGATCGACAACGGTTCGGCGCCGACATGCGAGGGCGGAGATCCGGTGATATGCCATTGCCACTACCGCAGTCGCGATGATTACGAACATGGTCACATACCCGGGGCAGTGGACCTTGACACCAACTCCTTGGAGGACACCGTTGTCTGGAACCGACGTTCCCCCGGGGAGCTCGCGGCCGCGCTGGAGTCCAAAGGCATAGACAAGGACAGCACGGTAGTTCTCTACGGAAGGTTCTCCTATCCACGCAACGACGACCCCTTCCCCGGCAGCAGCGCCGGCCATCTGGGGGCTATGCGTTGCGCCTTCATAATGCTCTATGCGGGGGTGAAGGACGTGCGGGTGCTGAATGGCGGGATTCAGGCATGGATTGACGAGGGGCTTCCTCTCAGCACCTCTGAGCCCCCAACGACGAAAGCCACTGTGTTCGGGGCGGAGATCCCGCAGAATCCCGGGCTCGCGGTGGACACCGAAGAGGCCAAGCGCATACTGGCGTCCGAGGACGCCAACCTGGTCTGCGTGCGCAGTTGGCCCGAGCTCATCGGCAAGGTGAGCGGTTACAACTACATCGAGAAGAAAGGGAGGATACCCGGCGCGGTGTTCGGCAACTGCGGCAGCGACGCATATCACATGGAGAACTACCGCAATCTCGACCATACCACCCGTGAATGCCAGGAGATCGAGAGGATGTGGGCCGAGGCGGGCATAACCCCCGACAAGCACAACGCCTTCTATTGCGGCACCGGCTGGAGGGGCAGCGAGGCCTTCTTCAACGCTTGGCTATTGGGGTGGCCGCGGATATCCGTCTATGACGGGGGATGGTTCGAATGGAGCAGGGATGACGCGAACCCCATCGAGACCGGAGAGCCGTCGGACATCAGGATAAGCGGGAGGATATATGGCATCTGAGCGATCCAGCGTGGCGGAGGGGGGCCTCATCATCCAGGATTTCCTCCCGGAATTGAAAGGTTCGCATCTGGCCGATTCCATCGTGGACGGTCTGATGAAGGAGCCGAAGGAGATCCCCTCGATGTTCTTCTACGATGAGCGGGGCTCCAAGCTCTATGAGATGATAACCGAGCTTCCTGAGTACTATCCTCCCCAGGTGGAGACCAAGCTCATAGCCGTGGCAGCGGACTCCCTGGCCCAAGGCCTAAGAGGCCATGACATCGTGGAGCTGGGAAGCGGCGACTGCTCCAAGATATCCATACTGCTGGACCGCGTCCCGCCGGCCGACATCCCCACCCTTCGCTACGTGCCGGTGGACTTCAGCAGGTCGGCGGTGGAGGAATCGGCGGCCAACCTCCGTACGAGGTTCCCGGGTATGGACATACATGGAATCGTTGGCGATTTCCTGTCGCATCTGGATTGCATGCCCGACGGCCGGGACCGCTTGCTGGCGTTCTTCGGCAGCACCATCGGGAATCTGGAGAAGGAGAAGGCCCATGGCTTCTTCCAGGAGCTTAAGGAGGTTTTGCGGCCCGGTGACGAGATGCTGCTGGGACTCGATATGGTGAAAGACGTGACGGTTATGGAGAGGGCCTACAACGACAGCCAAGGGGTGACCGCCGAGTTCAACCTCAACATCGTGAACGTGGTGAACAGGCTCATCGGCAGTCATCTGGACCCGAACAGTTTCGAGCACTTGGCATTCTTCAACCCAAACGAGTCCCGTATCGAGATGCATCTGCGCGCCATCTCGCCCATGAGCATTGAATTGGATGGCCTGGAGGCCCCGATAACGATAGAGGAGGGGGAGACGATCCACACCGAGAATTCCTACAAGTTCACGATGGAGCGGATCGAGAGGCTCGTCGGAAGCGCAGGATTGGCGATCCGCGAGCGTTACACCGATGAGAACGGATGGTTCTCGCTGCTGAGATTGGGCAACTGAGGTGGATGGTCATGTTTGATGTGTACAAGGTGAGAGAGGATTTCCCCATACTCTGCACCGATGTGCACGGAAGGCCATTGGTGTATTTCGACAACGCTGCCACCTCTCAGAAGCCACAGTGTGTGATCGATGCCGTCATCGATCACTATGCGCAGCATAACAGCAACATACACCGCGGAGTGCACCAACTGAGCGAAAGGTGCAGCGCCGCCTACGAGGCCGCAAGGTCCAAGGTAAGGGGGTTCATAAACGCCCCCCGGGACGAGGATGTCATATTCACCAGCGGCACCACCGACAGCATCAACCTGGTGGCGCAGTCCTTCTCATCCGCTTATCTGCGGAAGGGCGACGAGGTGATCGTCACCGAGATGGAGCACCATTCCAACATCGTCCCGTGGCAGATGGCATGCGAGCGCAGCGGAGCATCCCTGAGGACCATACCGTTCGATGACCAAGGCGACCTTGAGCTCCATCTTCTTAAAGAGATGATAAGCGACGATACGAGGATGCTCGCCGTAAGCCACGTGTCCAACGTGCTGGGCTCCGTCAACCCTGTCAAGGAGATGGTTTCCGTGGCCCATGGCCATGGAGTGCCCGTTCTGGTCGACGCTGCCCAGTCCGCACCGCACATCCCGGTGGACGTCAAGGATATAGACTGTGACTTCCTGGCATTCAGCGGTCACAAGGTTCATGCCGAGACCGGCATAGGGGCGTTGTACGGCAAATCCGAGTGGTTGCAGGAAATGCCTCCGTACCAGGGCGGAGGGGGGATGGTGGCCAATGTGAAGGTGGGCGGCACCACCTACGCGGAGCCGCCGCTGAAGTTTGAGGCGGGCACCCCCAACTATATAGGCGCTATCAGCCTGGGAGCGGCGCTGGATTACATGACCGGCCTAGGCATGAACGAGATAGCAGCCCATGAGGAACGGCTAACCGAGCACATGCTGGAATCCCTAGGCCGGTTCGAAGGGCTGACCCTTTACGGCGATGCAACCCTGCGGTGCCCGGTGTTCTCGTTCAATCTGGAAGGTCTCCATCATTACGATGTGGGTCGGATTTTGGACAAAATGGGTATCGCCGTGAGGACCGGGACCCATTGCGCAGAACCGGTGATGGACCACTATGGCGTCACCGGTACAGTCAGGGCCAGCCTTGCACTCTACAACACCATCGAAGAGATCGATGTCCTCTTGGAAGGTCTCGAGAGAGTACGCAGCATATTCGCTTGATAGCATGACCATAGTCGCAGCGCAAAATGAGATCGTGGCCGAGTTCGAGGGCATGGCGGATTGGTTCGACGTTTACGAGGCCCTTGTAAAAATGGGCCGCGAACTGGGTTCTCTTGAGGAGGATGAAAGGAACGATGAGAACTCCATACCCGGTTGCCAGTCGAACGTCTGGCTCAAGATGCGCATGGAGAACGGCATCATAAAACTGGAAGCGGACAGCGACGCGCTGATAACCAAGGGCATACTGTCGTTGCTGCTTAGGGTCCTGGACGGAAGGCCGCCCGGGGAGATACTGAATACGCAACTGTTCTTTCTGTACGATATTGGGCTCAGCACCAACCTCTCCCCCTCCAGAAGCGATGGTCTGAACAACATCATCGGCACCGTGATGGACTTCGCTCGCAACAATGGCACTCAAACATCATAGCCGATACTGGGCCATACCCTAATATTGGTTTTCAATCGAATCATCCACACAATTCACCTTTGCTGTTCGGACATCGAATAAATATCCCTTTGTCGTTCAAGGGGTGAAAGCACATCAATCCCCCCGGTTGTCGAACTCCATGGATCTCAAACAGATGCTCAGTAAGAACAAGACGAAGAAGTTCTTCGAATTGGCATTGGCAGAGATCACTGGATACAGGATATACCTTTTCCGTGACGCCTGCAACAGGATCATGCACGGTCCTGATGCGCCCCGTTTCGCTGAAAGGCTCTGGATCGATGTGGGAGATTGCAGGAAGCGGATGACGAGGATGGGACGGAAGGACGAGATATCCGCTCTGGTCGTGTCCGGGCGATGGCCTTTTGAGAACTCGATGCCAGTTATGGATAACGGCATCATCCGGAACTGCGTCCAGCATTGGGTTGAAGGGTTGCCGTGGAATGAGACCGACGAGGCCGACCGCATCTCCCGCGCCATGGAGAAATACCCTGGCGCTTACGGCTGTATCAAAACGGAAGACATAGACGATTACCTGCGGAAGCTGGACAGGATGTTCGGGCAGATAGCTGAAGACGGGGGCTTCAGGACGAGGAAGCAGATGGAACCCCGCAATTTCCGCGAGAGGGGGGGAATAGTCATACACATCGGCCCGGACGGGGAACTGTTCCTCGGCGAGGACGGGAACCACCGCTTCGCCATGGCCTATTCCCTCGATATGCTGGGCAAGCTTGAACGCCGCAGCATCCCGGTGGAGGTCGGATGCGTGCACCAGAGCGCCATCGGTCGTTTGGACTCCTTGAGAATCCCCCCCAGATTCTGACCATAACCTTCTGCGCCCATGACGGCGCAATGGGAAACGTTATCATTGCAACACAGCAATGATGGAAATCAGTATGAAGCCCATCGAGGACAGCATAGCCGAGGCCATGAGCGTCAAGGACAAGGAGCTGCTACCTCATCTGCCATACATACTGCAGGACTTCTGGGAGATGGGCACTTATCCTGATATCATAATCGAATTGATAAGAAGGAACTCCGCTGAATCAAAGGGCAAGAGGTTGTTGGACCTCGGCTGCGGCAAGGGTGCGGTTTGCATAGCCGCGGCCAAGGAGCTCGCTTGCCAGTGCCATGGTGTTGATGCGATATCCGATTTTTTGGAGGAGGGACGCAGAAAGGCAGAGGGGCTCGGCGTTGAAGACCTGTGCGTGTTCGAGGAAGCTGACGTCCGCGAAAGGGTCAAGGAGCTGAACGGTTTCGACGTCATTGTACTGGGCTCCATAGGCCAGGTGTTCGGTGACCATAATGAGACGCTGACGACCCTCAAGGGATGTTTGGCGGACGGCGGGTTCATTATTATCGATGAAGGATATCACGACAGCTCCGAACCGATATCGGAGCAGGCCCGACAGGCGGGGATGAGGATAAAGGATGAATACGTCATCGTTGACAAGGGAGCCTTGAAGAAGGAATACGAGAAAGAGCTGGACATGCTTACCCGAAGATGCCTCGAGCTGGCGCGTATCTATCCTGACAAGGAGGAGCTGTTCAAATCATACATCATCTCACAGATGATGGAATACCAGATCATGGAGAGCGTTTACATCAATTCAGCCATGGTGTTCGAGCCGATGTACTGACCGGCCGACGCCTCAATGACGCACATCCCTCCGTCATACGTGCTCTATATCGGTATAGACGGCCACCTCGGCACTGATGGTCGACACGTCGTTCCCGTCCAGGTCATGGACGCTGCTTCTCCCCATCATCCTGGCGATGTTCTCCAGCTCTGCCTTCGTCGCCGTGTAGTAGTTTATGAAACCTTGGACGGAACGCTCTTGGTCCAGCAGCCTCCTGAGCGCTGGATCCTGTGTCGCTATGCCCACAGGGCATCTGCCGGTGTTGCACACCCTGGACTGGCGGCAGCCTATCGATATCAAGGAGGCAGTCGCCAGCGCCACCGCGTCGGCGCCCATCGCCAAAGCTTTGGCGATGTCCGAGCTGTCCCTGAACCCGCCGGTGATGCAGAGTGTCGTCTTGCTTCCGCGTTCATCGAGGAACTTCCGCGCCCGATGCAAAGCGAAGACTGGCGGCACGCCAGAGTTGTCCTTGACATAATTGGGGGCCGCCCCCGTCGCACCTCCGCGGCAGTCGATGGTTATGAAATCAGGCGACATCTTCAATACGAAATCGAGGTCCTCCTCGATATGGCCAGCGGCGATCTTGACACCGATGGGCCCTCCGCCGGTCTGGCCCCTGAGCTCATCGATGAAGCCCCGCGCCTCCTCCGGGCTGTTGAAATCACTGAACCTGGCGGGAGCGTGCGAGTCCTGGTCGAGAGGGATGTTCCTCGCTTGCGATATCTCCGAGGTGACCTTTTCCCTCGGCAGTATTCCTCCCATGCCGGGTTTGACCGCTTGGCCTATCTTGACTTCGATGGCGTCAGCTTGCCGGATGGCCTCCGGGTTCCTGGTGAAATCCGCTGCTGAGATCTCGTAAATCCATTTCGCCGCCTCCTTACGCTCCTCTGGAAGAAAGCCGCCTTCTCCAGAGCACATCGCGGTATCCACCGCCTTGGACCCTTTGGCGAGAGCGACCTTGGCCTCTTTGGACAACGCGCCAAAGCTCATGTGGCTAACATAGAAGGGCATGGACATCTCCAGCGGCCTTTCCGCATCGGGGCCGATGACTGTTCTGGTTTCCACATTCTCATCCCGATTGAGAGGGAATCGGGCGAGCTGGGCACCTTTGAACATGATGGAACGCCAATCGGGGAAACGCTCAAGGGTGCGCATCGAGGATATGAGACTCTCGCCGGTGTCCCGCAGCCTGACCACCGTGTCCATCTTGTTGTCGAAACGCTCCTCCCGCCGGTGCTCCGGGGCCATCCTATCATTCCTTGACAGATGGGCGGTCTTCTCATCATAATCGATGTGCCAGTGAGTGCCGTCGCAGAACGGCTTGTTCTTGGAGCCTCCGCAACGGCAGAGCGTGTAATGCTCCTCTGATTCAGGAATTTCACCGTTGGGGTCGTTCAGCTCTATGGAGCCTACGATGTCGTAAGGCCCATCGGCACCGTACCTCTTGGGGGATATGTTTATGGCCGGCCCCCGGCCATTGACAGCCTGGAAGCGCTGCCCCTCTGGAAGACTGTAGCTCAAAGCCCCCGAAGGACACTTCTCGCACATCCCGATTATCTCCTCGATGCTAGCGCCGTCAGGGTCGATCCAAGGTTCCTTTCCACCTCTGAACACAGAGGGGAGCTCATCTGTGCAGTACCCTCGATGGGAACAGACTCCCCGGTTGTCATGGATCCATATCCTCTGTCCTTTATAGATTTCCAATCTGTCAGGCTTCCTCCTCTCATCCTTGAGGCCTGAAAAACCTATCTTGCCGTGGGTCCCATCGCAGAAAGTCCTGTTGGAACCGCACCGGCACAATGCTATGACGCCCTCTATTTCCACCGAACTCGATTTGGAGTCTTTCAGCTCCTGCAGTCCTTCTACCACGTAGGGCCCGCCCCTTGATACATGGATCTTCGGTCGCTCATCATCCATTTCATTCACCATCCTTGCCTTTCAGTCCATCCAGGTATGTTCTCACCCTCTCCACGCCGTCTACCATTTTAGGGGCGAGGCGCAAAAAGAAATCATATTCCTCCCCCGGTGTTCGAGGCCGCTCTTCCTGATAGGCCTTCATGGCGGCATCGCCGTCGTAGTCCACGTAGGCTATCCTCGCTCCGAAATCATCAGGCCTGAGGAGACAGGAGTCGCCGGAGATCAAGGCGATGTGATGCGGGTGCTTTATCATGTCCTGCATCAGGTCATTGGATGTCGCCACCCCGTTTGCGATCAGTTTGTCCTTGACACCGTTGAAATCGACAAAGAAATAGAAACCGCCCTTCGGGCAAGTGGCACGCAAACCCTCTATGCGGTTGAACATGGCGCTCAACTGGATACCCATGATGCGGTGTATCTCCCGGGTGACGCGGAAATAACTGTCCATCTCCTCATGGGGACGGAATGCCGTGGCAGCGGCGTATTGAGTTGGAGTGGAAACATTGGTGTAAACGGTGGCCGCGAGCTTCTTGAAGTTGTTCGTTATCTCTTCGGTGAATGATTGCGGGAGAAGGGAATAACCGATCCTGTAACCGCCCGCGCTGAAACTTTTGGCAAGTCCGTTGGTGGCGAAGGTCCCTTCGGGGAAGATGCCGTACATGCTGGTGAATGAACCCTCCTCAAAGGTCGTGAGCGCGTATATCTCATCTGACAGCACCAAGATGTTGTGTTCTCGGCAGACCTCCGCTATTCTCTCCAATTCCCTTCTCGAATAAACAGCGCCGGTGGGGTTGTTGGGAGAGTTCAGAATAAGCAGGTGCTGATTCCTTTCCAGTCCGGCCAAGAAAGATTCCAACTCATCAGGCATCACCTTGTAGTCGTTGTAGGGGTCGGTATGGAGTATATGATAATCCTTACCCAGTATCTCCAGTTGGGGAACATATGAGACCCATGACGGGGACGGTATCACCACTCCTCCTTGAATCATGGAGAAAATGACAAAGAAAAGTCCTTTGGTGCCGTGCCCTACCACTACGGATTCCGGTTCTATGTGCAGATCGAAATAGCGCTTGGAGAACTTGGCGATGGCCTCCCTCAATTCATACACGCCGGTGGAGCTCGAGTATTGACCATTCTCAACTGAATCCGCCAAAGCATTTGAAAGCGTGGGAGGAACTGAAAAAGGGCTCTGGCCGAAGGCGAATCCGCTGTAATCGAATTGACAGCCATCGGACCCGCATCTTTTCCGATGCTCATCCACCATAAGTCCTATCCTGACGTTCTCCGGCATCTTGACCGCTTCAACACGGTCATCGATCGATATCCGGCCTTCGAAGGCCATGTTCACAATTGTTTGTGTGGATTTATAAAACCCTTACATATTGTTGTCATATTTGTGTTAAGAAAAACCACACATCATCGGATGATTTCTCTGTGTAACCACTATTATTCTTATTGGTGCATATTGATAGATTAGTGGTTTAGTTAGATTGTTAATTATTAGAGCATGTATCGTAATATACAATATTAGTAATGCATATATTTTAGCACTAATCTGATGTTGTAAAACCACGGAAAAACCGCTTCTTTAAAACGTTCGATATGGACGATAATCCCCGATGTATTGCGGGTTTGTTTGTATATTATGTTGATATTCGGGCAACCGTCGTTGACAAGTTGTTAATTTTCTATAATCTGATTAGCTTCAATCTGTTCTATGCAAAAGATAACTCTTTTGTAGATGTCAGGAAAATTTTTAACCGGCTCAATTTCGAGACTAAAATGTTTCAACTAACAACTCCTCAACGAGGCAATCATTTTATTTCCGACCTTTTTGAATTGAGTCATAATCGTGTAAATCCTTTGATAAGCGTCGAATATTTTCGATTATGTTCTTATGTTCTGATAACAACTCTTCAGCGTATTTCTTCCAAATACGTTTAGATACACGCCCTTTCACAGAGGAATAATAATCAGGCTCGTAATCAACCAACCTCACTAGATCTCTAAGCATGCTCCTGTCTTTTGCAGATATGTAAGAGAGCCAGGCCTCTCTTCTACCTGCTTCATCGAAATCCAATAGATTGCCGCGTTGGGTTTTTACGCTGGATCTATACATTTCATCCAAGAACATATTGACCCTGAATCCCCATCCTTCAAGCCGGTTTTTCCAGGTTTCAATCTCAGATTCTATGATGGTCTTTTCTTTCTGTCTTATCTCGGATTTTATTGCGTTCAATGCAACATCACAAGCATCGAAAGTCAAAGTAGGATTCTCGATATCCTGCAACGATCTTACTATTGACCAGCCCTCATTACGCTCAAGGATAAAGGCAACATCCTCATCCAACTCAATTTTATGTAACCTCTTACCATCTGATTCAATTATTTTATTGTCTGAACACAAGCCATTCAAAATGAAATTAAGATTGGAAAGAGGCGTCAACAACTCTGCATTTTGGTCTTTGACATCAATCAATTTCGGTTGGAAAGTTATGGCTTTTCCGTTAAGATACCAGAAACCACCATTTACTTTCCAACCCTTTTGTATCAATAATGGCCGTAGAATTTTTTCCAATGATTCCTGATCCACGGGAACTTGTTTCTTGTCTATGTCCAATGATGGTTTGTAGCTATTGACAAAATTCTCTATTCTGATATTTTCATCTCTCTCAGCAACACTTTCATCCAATTCTTTCTCAATATCCTTTATAAAGGAATCAACATCAACATTTTCTTCCAACATCGCTCCGGTTTTTATCCCACTCTCAACAGTTGCCAATATGGGTTGGAGGTTTCCGAGTGTGTCACGGAAGATGTTAATTCTTTCAAGACACCTCGAATAAACCTTTTCTTCCACACTGTCTTTGTAGAAAAGTGAATGGATATAGATGAGTTCAGATTCCTGCCCTATACGATCGATACGCCCGATCCGTTGTTCTATCCTCATTGGATTCCATGGTATGTCATAATTGATCAAGGTGTTACAAGACTGTAAGTCAAGACCCTCACTGGCAGCATCAGTGCATATCAATATGGAGAGATTATC
>Ga0207421_10007926_pt1 | contig 11168 bp, 8 predicted proteins | sample SodLakKL_010_SED_4_FD_187542 | JGI IMG/M metagenome (GOLD analysis project Ga0207421, IMG submission 187542) | Alkaline sediment microbial communities from Lake Tanatar, Kulunda Steppe, Russia - 8KL_010_SED (SPAdes) (version 2) | ecosystem: Environmental > Aquatic > Non-marine Saline and...
GTAACTGTTCACCATAATGATAATTAGTTCCAGTGGTCCGGAAATTCGGCAAACAGGACGTAAAAACTCGCTCCAAGGCAGCGTAAATCAAAACCTCTTAAACTTTTTTAAGCCAGAAAATCTTCAATTATATTATGCTTTGAATTAAGTAGGTGTTTAACGGTTTTGATTAACGCTGCCTACGTCGCTCAGACAGTTTACACCCAGTTTGCCGAATCCCCGGACCCTGGCTTTTCATCCGCAGGTGGTGAATAGTTACCCCTGCTCGAGATAACCGGAAGAGATCTTATAAACAGCTCCCTGGATGGGATCAGCTGTTCCGGCTGGCCATCCACTTGATCTGCCTGCATATGCCCATGAGAAGATTAAATTCGTGCTGTCTGATGCCTGTTCTGGCCAGAAACCTTTTCAGGGACAGCATGAAGTAGTCCGGGTTGTCCGGCTTCAGAAAATCTATTAGCAGCAGGGCCTCCTGAATGTTCTGATGCAGGAGCTGCAGCTGCTCCTGGGTGGCCGGGGGCGAGTCCCAGGAGGGGATATAGCGGGTCCTGGCGGCGGGGACATGTTTGAAACACTCATACAGGACCAGAAGCACGGCCTGGGAAAGATTGAGGGACCAGGCCTGACTGGTAGTGGGTATACAGATAATTCGCGGGCACAGTTCTATTTCATGATTGGCCAGGCCCTTGTCTTCTGGACCGAAAACCAGGGCTGTGTCCTGGTCCCCGGCTTCCGGGCGCATGATTTCCCGCGCCGCCTGCCAGGGCAGAAAAACCCCCTTGCGCCAGCCCCCCACACGGGCGGAAGTGGCAAAGACCTGGTGAAAACCCAGTAAAGCCTGTTTAAGATCCGGGTAATGTTCCGAGGAGTTCAGCAGTTCAGCTCCCCTGGGGGTGGCCAGGGGGGCAGCCCGCTCCATGTCGAAGGATTGCTCTCCTGCGATGATCAGCCTGGAGCAGCCCATGTTGACGCAGGCCCGGGCCACGGAGCCCACGTTTTCCGGGTACTTGGGACGGCAGAGTATGACCGCGATGTTGTTCATGGATTAGACGTTGAACCGGAAGGTTATGATGTCTCCGTCGCGAACGATGTAGTCCTTTCCTTCAAGGCGCAGCACACCCTTTTCTTTGGCCTTTTTAAAGGTTTTGCATGCCAGAAAATCCTCCCAGCCCAAAACTTCAGCCCGGATAAAGCCTTTCTGGATGTCGGAGTGGATGACTCCTGCGGCTTCCCAGGCGTTTTTTCCCTGCTTGAGGGGCCAGGAGCGCACTTCTTTTTCCCCGGCGGTGAGAAAGGTGATCAAGCCCAGAAGGTCATAGGTGCGGCCGATGACCCGGTCCAGAACTGAGCCCTCAATGCCCAGTTCATGCATGAATTCCAGAAGTTCCTCCCGGTCCTCCAGTTCGGACAGTTCGCGTTCCAGTCTGGCGGAAAAAGCGACATGACCCATGCCGGTACTTTCCGGCGGGGTCTTAAAGCCGCTCAAGCTGTCTTCGGCCACGTTCCAGGCATAGAGTACGGGTTTGGCCGAGAGAAAGGCAAAACCCCGCAAATCCTCATGAGCGGCAAGGTCCGGATATTCCCGCAAAGGCCTGTCCTGTTCCAGGACCTGCCTGGATTTATTCAGGAGCTCTTCCTGGTTCGGGTCATGCAGGTGCTTGGCCTTTTTTTTGTCTTCCTGCATCCTCTCCAGTTTTTTCTCCATCACCGCCATGTCCGTGATAATGAGTTCGGCCTCGATGGCGTTTTGCTGGGCGGCCGGGTCCTGGGTGCCGGTGTAGGCGTCCAGGACCGCAAGGAGGCATTCGAATCCCCGAATGTCGCTTAAGGTCTTGTTGCCCAGGGAGTTTGATCCTCCCCCGGGCAGGTCCTGGAACTCAATTTCCGTATGGGTGATTTTTCTGGGTTTAAACAGATCGCAAAGAGGCTTCAGGCGCGGTTCGGGTACTTTTACCATGGCCCGGTTGCCCGGGGTGCCTGGACCGGCCAGGGCACTGAAAAGCTCGGTCTTGCCGCTGCCGCTGAAGCCGATGATGGCGGTTTTCATGTTTACACCTTAATTCTTCAAAAAACATAGTTTGAGGCACAGGCAGTCAAAGGCTCAAGGCAATATAGCAAAATGGGCTTACTGACAAGGGCGACACCTCCAGGTCAATTTTCCCTTGCCAAAGAAGAACGCTATGCTTATAGGCACCCACATTATGAGCAAAGATCTAATTATCGTTGAATCGCCGGCCAAGGTAAAGACCATCAGCAAGTTTCTGGGCAAGGATTACATGGTTGAGGCCTCAGTGGGGCATATCCGGGATCTGCCCAAGAAAACCCTGGGGGTGGATGAAGAAAGCGGGTTTCAGCCTGAGTATGAAATCATTTACGGCAAGAAAAAGGTGGTCAATAAACTAAAGCAGAGTGCTGCCAAATCCGGCCGGGTTTTTCTGGCACCGGACCCGGACAGGGAGGGTGAAGCCATAGCCTGGCATATTGCCGAGGAAATCAGGTCCAAGAACTCCAACATCCATCGCATTCAGTTCAACGAAATCACTCCCAGGGCGGTGCATGAGGCCCTGCAGAAACCCAGGGAGCTGAATCAGAGCCTGTTTGATTCCCAGCAGGCCAGGCGCGTTCTGGACCGGCTGGTGGGATACAAGATCTCTCCGCTTCTCTGGAAGAAGGTCAAGCGGGGGCTTTCAGCGGGCCGGGTACAGTCCGTGGCCCTGCGCATGATAGTGGAGCGCGAGCGCGAGCGCCAGGCCTTTGTGCCCGAAGAATACTGGGTATTCAAGGTCAATTTGCAGTCACAGGCCCGGGAGAGTTTTGAGGCTGGACTGTGGAAGATTGCCGGTAAAAAAGCCCATGTGCCTTCGGAAAAAGAGGCCCTGGTCCTGGAGGAAAAGGTCAGAAACGCCCGGTTTACCGTGCAGTCGGTGGAGGAAAAGGAGAGGTCCAGGGATCCCAAGCCGCCCTTTATAACATCCACTCTGCAGCAGGAAGCCAGCAACCGTCTTGGATTCACCGCCAAGCGGACCATGGGTGTGGCCCAGCGCCTTTACGAAGGCCTGGACCTGGGAGACAAAGGCACCACCGCCCTCATAACCTACATGCGGACCGATTCAGTGCGGGTGGCCAAGGAAGCCCAACAGGAGGCCAAATCCTGGATCGTAAACAACCTGGGCAAGGATTATTATCCCCAAAAGACCAGGCTCTTCAAATCCAAGGGCTCGGCCCAGGACGCCCACGAAGCCATCAGGCCGGTGGACCCGTCCATCACCCCGGAACAGATCAAGTCCTATCTTTCCCGGGACGACTATGTACTCTACAACCTGATCTGGTCCAGGTTCATGGCCTCCCAGATGGCCGCGGCCAGATTCTGGGATACGGTGGTAACGATCCAGGCCGCGGACACTCTGTGGCGGGCCAAAGGAGAGCGGATTATATTTCCCGGATTCCTGCGCATCTACACCCCAGGCGGAACCCAGGAGGACAGCCTGCTGCCAAAGCTGGCCAAAGATGACAAGCTGGCTCTGGATAATCTGTACAAGGAGCAGAAGTTCACCCAGCCCCCGGCAAGGTACAGCGAAGCCTCCCTGGTGCGCAGACTGGAGGAACTGAGCATCGGCAGGCCCTCCACTTACGCGGCCATTATTTCCACTCTGCTGGACAGGGAGTATGTAACCCTGGAAGAGAAGAATTTCCGGCCCACGGAGCTTGGCTCCCAGGTTTGCGACCTTCTGGTGGAGCATTTTCCGGCCTTGCTGGATGCGGGCTTTACCGCCCAGCTGGAGCAGGACCTGGATACCATCGCCCTGGGAAAAAAGGACTGGGTGGAGGTGATGCGCAGTTTTACCGGGGAGTTCTATCCCACCCTGGAAAAGGCCCAGGAAGCCATGGCCTCGGTGAAAGGAGGCAAGGAAACGGACGTCAAATGCGACAAGTGCGGCGGAACCATGCTTATCCGTTTCGGCAGAAACGGGGCTTTTCTGGCCTGTTCCAATTACCCGGAATGCAAGAACACCAGCAACTTCACCCGGGATGACCAGGGCATTGTGCAACAGGTAGAAAACGAGACTGTTGAAAGAGAAAAGGTAGGGACCTGCCCTGACTGCGGCGGAGACCTGGTCATCAAGAAAGCCCGCACCGGAAGCCGTTTTATTGCCTGCGACAACTATCCCAAGTGCAGGCACAGCGCTCCTTTTTCCACTGGTATTGCCTGTCCTCAGGAAGGGTGTACCGGGGAACTGGTGGAAAAGAGCAGCCGCAGGGGCAAGATATTTTACGGCTGCAACAGGTATCCCGAGTGCGACTATGCTTTGTGGAATCCGCCAGTGGCCAAGAAGTGTCCGAAGTGCGGGTCAAAGGTCCTGGTGCAGAAGAACACCAAGACCCGAGGGCAGCACCTGGCCTGTCCGGTTAAGGGATGCAAGTACTGGGAGGAAATATGAGCGGCTATTGGATAACCACTGTGTATTTTTTCAGAAATCCCACAGGGTGGTAGGACTCCTTGGCTTTTTTCAGCCCCGGATCGCCCATGTCCTGTTCCCGGTTGACTATTTCAAAATCCGGGGCGGAGTTTTGCAGAAACAGGCTGTTCATGGCCTGGTAAACCCCTTTATATCTGGGACAGCCCTTTTCAAAGTGGATAAGCAGGGTGTTATCCGGCAGGGCTTCGGCCACGGTAAAGGCTGCCATGTCTTTGTTGACCATGATCCCGGCACCAAAAAGCCCGTGAAGCTTTTCCCAGGCATTTAAGACCCGGACCACGACATGATTTTCTGCTTCCAGGGTCTGGGAATCCTCACACTCCTTCCACAGGCACCACTCGGTCTGCAAGCCCAGGGCATGCTCTATATGCCGGCGGTCCAGGTCAACATAAGAGTAGTCGTTGTTTTTGACGAACTGGTTGTACAGGTTTTTTTTCTTGTGCCATTTGTTGCCCTTCAGGGCCTTAAGTTCCGGCGCAGAATACAGATAGTCCCAGTGTTCCCGGGCTTCATGCACTTTTACTCCGGGCAGTTTTTTTTTCCAGATTCCAGCCAGTTTCTCCGGCACACGGATAAATTCAGCCGGCCTGGGAAACCTGTCCAGGACTCGGGGCCAGTCTACATCCCAGTCTCCCACCGGTGCCCAGTAGCCCTGCTCGGGCTTTTCCTGCCTGATCCAGGCCAGACCATGGTCAAAGGCCATTTCCAGGCCGTACTCCTGGGACCATCCCCAGACATTGGTAAAGCTGTAGTCTGACACGGGCTGCTTAGTACCGGCGAACAGGCGGTTGTATTGTTCCTGCAGGGAAAGTTCTATGGGGTGAAATTGCATTATATTCCTCTATCTGGTGAAAAGTAACCTTCTTAAAGCAGCTACAAAGCATGGTCAAGACGGTTTTTTTCTGATAAGTTCTGCCGGGGAAACAGCAATTTTTCATGGAGGTGCGGCCATGCCCCTGATTGCCCTGCTTACTGATTTCGGCCTGGACGACCCTTATGTAGGTCAGATGAAGGGGATTATACACAGGGTTTGCCCTCAGGTGGACATCGTGGATCTAACCCATGGTGTGCGAGCCTTTAATATCCATCAGGCCGGTTTCCTGCTGGCTTCATCGCTTGATTTTTTCCCGGGAGGTACGGTTTTTATCGCGGTTGTTGATCCGGGGGTGGGCTCAGATCGCGGCATTGTCCTGGCCGAAACCCGGGACTGCTGCATTCTGGCTCCGGACAACGGTCTGCTGTCCCAGGTACTGGATGCCGGAGTATTAAAGACATGCAGGAGGGTTCCGGGCAATCCTCTGGCATCCACCACGTTTCACGGCCGGGATATATTTGCCCCTCTGGGGGCGGAGCTGGCTCAGAGGAAAAGGGTCCCTGGAGATTTTGAAGTTTTTGATCCAAAGGAACTGGTCAGGCTTTATCTGCCTGCGCCTGCGGTATGCAGTACCGGGGTAAAATGCGTGGTCCTGCACAGGGATCATTACGGCAACCTGGCCTTGAACCTGGACATAGACCCCTGGGCGGGCAGGCTGCAGGGGATACGAATGCGCCTAGGGGGTCATGAAATGGTTCTGGTTTCATACTACGCCGCCATCCCCGAAGGGTGTCTTGGCCTGGTCACCGGAAGCCAGGGCAAGCTGGAGATCGCGGCCAGGGAATACAGTTCGGCCCGGCTGCTGGGGCTGGAACCCGGGGATGAGGTTGTTATTTCGTTTATTGATTAAGAATTGGGGTATTGAGGGATCGGGTGATGAGTGGGACAGCCGGTTCCCTCGGAGGTATTGAAAAATTACAAGCGGCATTTAACCAGCCGGCTACAGTATGCACATTTCCGCTGTTGACAGCGGAGCATTCTAAAACAGGGAACATGTAAGACAAAAGGAGAAGGCAGATGTCAAAAACCTTCATTATGTATGATCAGATATGCAAAACCCATCTGGCCGGCAGCGGGCATCCCGAAAGCCCGGCCAGGCTTGACTCCATTGTCTCCGCATTGCAAAATGGGGACCAGGACTCTCGGTTGATCTGGCAAAACCCTGCACCGGCCCGGGAAGAGGACCTTTTAAGCAATCATGAAGCCGGTTACGTGGACCTGGTACGCGACAGCGTGGCTGCCGGCCGTCATTCCCTGGGATATCCGGATACCGGCATAAGCAATGGTTCCTGGGATGCGGCGCTTACAGCGGCAGGGGCGCTCATAGATGCGGTGGACCTGGTTATGGAGGGCAAGGCAGCCAACGCCTTCTGTCCGGTGCGCCCTCCGGGGCACCATGCCCGCCCCGGCATGGGCATGGGGTTTTGCCTGTTCAACAACGTGGCTCTGGCTGCCAGGCATGCCATGAAAAAATACGGCCTGGACCGGGTAGTGGTCATCGACTGGGACGTGCACCATGGAAACGGTACCCAGGAGGCTTTTTACCAGGAGCAGGAGTTGTTTTTCTTCAGCACCCACCAGGAAGGCTGGTTCCCTTTTACCGGGGAAAGGCACGAAACCGGCTCCGGCAAAGGACGGGGAGCAAATATGAATTTTCCGTTTCGTGCCGGTGCCGGCCGCGATGAAGTCCTGCCCGCTTTCACCCGGCACCTGGTTCCGGCCATGGATGAATACAAACCTCAACTGGTGCTTGTTTCCGCCGGCTTTGACGCCATGCAGGGTGATCTCCTGGGCCGCTTCAACCTTACTGAGGACGATTTTGCGCAGCTTACCGAAATCGCCATGGAAATAGCCGGTAAGTATGCAGCGGGAAGGCTGGTGTCAACCCTGGAGGGGGGGTACAATCTGGACGGCCTGGCCCGGGCCTGTGCTGCGCATGTAAAAACCCTTATGCAGAAGAGCTGACAGGCTAAAGGCCCATGCCCGGCTCCATTTCCCGGCCTGTCAGGGCGGTTTCGTAGCCGCCCAGGCTTTCAATCCCGGCCTTGAAGTCTCTGGCGCCAAGCAGGTTAAGTACCTGTACCACTTTGTCGTCCTGGATAAAACAGGCTGGAATGAGCAGGTCATAGCGCTCCCGGGCCAGGGGGACAAAATCCAGTCCCAGTGCCTCGGCCGCGGCCTTGATGCCCAGTCCGCAATCAGCGGTATGACTCAGGACATTAACTGCCACCCCCATATGAGTGTACTCCTCATGGGAGTAGCCCTGCACCTGGTCAGGGGAGATGCCCGCCAGCTGCAGGTGATGATCCAGCAGAATCCTTGTGCCTGCTCCCTTCTGGCGATTGATGAATTTAACGTCGTCCCGGGCCAGATCCTGCGGGGAGAGGATGTTTTTGGGATTTCCAGGTAAAACCATCAGCCCCTGGTGCCTGACGGCCAGGTTGATGAGCCTGTATTCCAGGTCCGGGGCATATTTATCCAGAAATGGAAAGTTGTAGTCTCCGCTTTCAGGATCGAAAAGATGTATGCCGGCCATGTGGGCAGTGCCCTGTCTGATGGCTGTAATGCCGCCCATGCTGCCTACGTGGGTAGATGCCAGCCTTACCGGAGGACTGCACATGGCCAGTTCGTTGGCCAGGAAATCCACGGTGTTGTCGTGACTGCCCACGGCAACCAGCACCTGATTTATTTCCCGAGGTCTGCGCAGAAGCTGTACTTCTATCGTCCTGTCCTGCTGCATCCCTTCCAGATCGACCGGGATTCTGGCCATGCCCTGGGCTCTGGTCAGAGTGGTCATCATGCCCGCCCCCCTGGGCAGGGGAGTAGCCACGTACTGTTCTCCCACCCGGCCCAGAGAAACCCGCAAAAACTCCTCCATCCCCAGTCTGGAGGGTATTTTCCGGGTCAGTCTGGCCTCAACAGTTACCTGTTCTTCCGGGCTTTTTCCCGAAAGGTGGTAAACCAGAGGCTTTAATATCTGCTCAAAGCAGATTACGGAGCTCACAGGGTATCCCGGAGCCCCCACCAGGATCTTGTTGTTGTGGGAGATGCCCAGAACCGTGGGTTTGCCGGGCATGGCCTTTAAGCCGTGCACCAGTACCCGGCCCTTTTCCTGGATGATCCTGCGGGTATAATCCTTGCTGCCTGCCGAGGAGCCGGCCCCGATGACCACGATATGGGCCCGGGAGTCCAGGGCTTCCTGCAGGGCCTTTTCCAGTTTTTCTGGTTCGTCTTGTACCGGGGGGGTGCGCGAAAATCTGCATCCCCAGGAACGGGCCATGGCAGCAAGCACCTGGGAATTGCTTTCGATGACCTGGCCGGGACTGGGGTCCGGCCGTGATGTAAAATCCAGGACTTCGTCCCCGGTGGGTATTACATGGATTCCAACCTGTTCATATACATCTACTTCCCAGATGCCTCCGCTGAGCAGCACCCCTATATCATAGGCGGATATCTCGTGATTCCGGGGCAGTAAAAGTTCCGTGGCCACTATGTCCTCGCCTATGCGGCGTACATTCTGCCAGGGGTAGGCCGGATGCTCAATGGATATGCTGTCTTTGTCCTCCTGATTGATCTTTTCCACCATGATGACGCAGTCCATATCTGCAGGCAGGGCATTGCCGGTGTTTATTTCCACGTAGTCCTTTTCTTTATGCAGTATTACCGGGTTATCCTCCCTGGCGGTGAAGGTGCTTTGGGCCCTGACCGCCACTCCGTCCATGGCTGCGCTGTGAAAGGTAGGGGAAGAGTATCTGGCCCTGACCGGACCGGCTGTCACCCTGCCCAGGGCCTGATGAGAGGGTACAACTTCACGGCCAACAAGGTCTCCGGCGTTTATTTCCCCAAGCATTTTTCCCAGGGCCTGGTCAATGGTTATTGTTTTGAGATAGATGCTTCTTTGACTGTCCATATTATCATCCTTTTATTTCAAAAAATGCCGGGTTGAGCCTGGTCTGGAGTCCAAGGGAGTACTGCCTGGAATATTAGGTTTTTTCGGAGTAAAGGTCCAGCAGGCTTCAAGGGGCGAGGGAATTACAAAGGTTTCCGGCCTCCTGATCCGGTACTGCCTGCATGTATCAAGATCTGGATAATCTGTAGCCGGCTATCTCTTTCCCACATCCGGCGCAGGCACCGTTTTGCAGCCTGATATCCCGCAGTTGAAATCCCATCCGTGAAATCAGTGTTTCATTGCAGGCGGGACAAAAGGTGTTCTCCCCGTTGTGTCCCGGAATATTACCGGTATAGACAAATTCCAGTCCGGCCTCCTTGCCCGTTTGCCAGGCCTGTTCAATGGTCTCCACCGGGGTGGCCTGCCTGTCGGTGAGGTTGAAGGTTGGGTGGAACCTGGAGATGTGCCAGGGAGTATGGGCTCCCAGGTTGTTTTTGATGAATTCTGCTATTTCTTTAATTTCCCGTGCAGAATCGTTGAGCCCTGGGATGATAAGGGTTGTTACTTCAAGCCACCAGCCCATTTCCCTTATTTTGACCAGATTGTCCAGTACGGGCTTTAACCTGGCCTTACACTGATCCCGGTAAAAGCTTTCGCTATAGGCTTTCAGATCGATGTTGGCGGCGTCAATCAGACCATTCATCTCTTTCAGACAGTCCGGGCTTTGAAAGCCGTTGCTGACGATTATGTTTTTGAGCTTTTTTTCTTTGGCCAGGCGGGCTGTCTCCAGGACAAGCTCGATAAATACCGTGGGTTCGGAATAGGTATAAGATATACTTCCGGACCGGTACTCCCGGGCGGTGTTTACAAGCTGCTCAGGGGTAACAGGCTGACCTTCCCGGAACTGGTACTCCTTGGGCGGCTGGGACAGGGTATAATTCTGGCAGAAACTGCAGGAAAAATTGCAGCCCATAGTGCCCAGGGAAAGGGTCATGCTTCCGGGCATGAAATGAAACAAGGGCTTTTTTTCCACCGGGTCAACATTCATGGCGGCCACGTTGTCTCCCACCAAAGTAACAAGCTCTCCCCGGGCGTTTTGTCTTACCCCGCAAAAGCCCCTTTCTCCGTCTTCTATAAGACAGAACTGGCAACAGGCCAGGCACTGGACCTTCTGCTCCTTTAAGGGTTTCCAAAGTATAGCCTGTTTAGAAGTATGCATCATGTATGTACCTCCTTAACTATCTGATGATCAGTATTTTCTGCTGAACTATGTAGTTGTTAAGACAATTAATAGTTTCAAATTTTGTTTTTTCAAGTAAATGGCGAAACTTTTTGTAGAGAAACGGTGCCCATGGTCATATGTTCCCCTGAAACAAAAGTCAGGTTGAAAGTTCTTGAGTTTGAAAAAAAAAAGCACTAATCATTATGGATACGCAGGCTGTTCTAAATAAAAATACCTTGGATTGCCGGATAAGGCAAAGCTTTTTCAATTATTTCAGGAGAGTTTATGGCCAAGAGAGGAGAAGCTTACCTGCAGGCCGGAGTGGATACGGAAAAAGCCGGCCGGTTTGTGGAGACTATTAAAAGTATTGTGGCCAGAACCCATATCAAGGGGGTCATCACCGATATCGGTGGATTCGGCGGGCTGTTCAAGCTGGATATGAACGAGTTCAGAGAGCCTGTTCTGGTTGCTTCTACAGACGGAGTGGGCACCAAGTTGAGGCTGGCCTTTCTTTTTGACCGGCATGATACTATAGGAATTGATCTGGTGGCCATGTCCGTAAACGATGTCCTGGTGCAGGGAGCCAGGCCTCTTTTCTTCCTGGACTATCTGGCCACCGGTGAGCTGGATACCAGGCAGGGGCAAGAGATCGTAAAAGGGGTGGCCCAGGGCTGCATTCAGGCCGGATGTGCCCTCCTGGGAGGA
>Ga0207421_10007927_pt1 | contig 11167 bp, 14 predicted proteins | sample SodLakKL_010_SED_4_FD_187542 | JGI IMG/M metagenome (GOLD analysis project Ga0207421, IMG submission 187542) | Alkaline sediment microbial communities from Lake Tanatar, Kulunda Steppe, Russia - 8KL_010_SED (SPAdes) (version 2) | ecosystem: Environmental > Aquatic > Non-marine Saline and...
TAGATGCATCGGGAACCCTGTGATGCAGACCTCTGTGTATAGTGTATAGTGCCATGAGTCCTCTCGCCGGGCAAGAGAAAGAATAATTAATTCATCCTGGCGCTTTGCCGAAACAGGTCATGCAAACTGGGAAAAAATGCTGCGTATCTTTTTATCTTCAAATATGCTGTCGTGTATCATATCCGGTGTGGAGCATTCAAGGATAAGGCTGTCTTCAATCCCGGTAAACCGGTGCTTTGTATACTGCGGCATCACACGTATATCCCCTTGTTCCATTCTCTCAGTACCGGAATCTGCTTCCAGTTCAATACTCCCCTTTATTAAAAAGAAAGTTTCGTGTTTTACCGCATGATAATGCATGGGACAGGTCTGCCCCTGAAAAATAACAATAAACTTGCCGCAGTAACCGTCTTCCGTACTGTTATGTATATCGTATTCAATTTCCCCGGTTTCATTAAAATTATTCAGTCCGAAATGCAGGGGGCATGCAGCTACGTTCGGCAGCGTCAGCCCCCATTCTCTGAATAATGCATCTACCCGCATGAGTGCTTCCTGCCTTTCTTTTCCGCTTAGTTCTATTACACGAGTATCCATAGTCTTCCCTCCGCTTGTTTTATGCAGCAGCAAACAGGGATATTCCTTATGTTTTTAAGGAAGCCGTGTTTGCTAAATGAATTGTACTATGAAAAAGGTGTGCCAACTGTATAATAGAGAGTGAATACTTTATTATTATGTTCTATATAGGGGGAAAGTGAGGGTTTGCCCGATTTTCTTTTTAAGCAGAGGAGGAGCATGCTGGATGACGTGCTTACCACTAGCTGGTAAGTTTATTTTACACTAAAGAGTCAAAACCCCATCGAATCTTTTCCATTCGACGGGGTTTTGCAAGACAGAAACTGTTAAAGTGTTTCTCAGACTTACTTTTTTTGGCAGTATCTGATTATTCGTAGGACTCACCTTTTAGTTCATCAATGTACTGAGAGGCGCAGTGACTGGCTATTGCTCCGTCTCCTGCTCCGACTACGATCTGCCGGAAGGGAGTATTGCGTACATCCCCTACAGCATACAGGCCGGGTATTGAGCTTCTCATGCAGTGATCGGTTATCACGTAGCCAATTTCGTCTTTTTCTGCATCCGGCACCAGTTCAGTCTGGGGTATTGAACCAATAAAGATAAACACTACGTCAAACTCTTCCTCATAGGTCTTTTCCTCTTTGTTGTCATACAGCACAGCACTTCTGACTTGGCTGTCACCCTTTATTTCCTTAAGTTCATGATTGAACCGGACGAAAATATGGTCGTTTTCCATCACCCGTTTTGCAAGAGAGGGCTGGGCCCGGAACCGGTCCCTGCGGTGGATCAGGGTAATGTTATCAGAAAGTTTTGACAAAAACATTGCTTCATCACATGCAGCATCCCCGCCTCCCACGACAAGCATCTTCTTCCCTTTGAAAAGCGGTCCGTCGCAGGTTGCGCAGTATGAAATTCCTTTTCCGGAAAATTCTTCCTCACCGGGCACACCGAGCTTCCTGTGTTCAGCTCCCGTGGCAAGAATTACTGCATAGCAGGTGTAGGTTTCTTTTGTCGTGCTGACAGTGAAGTAATTCTCATGTTTTTCTATGGCAGTTACCGTATCAGTTTCGATTTCCGCACCGAATTTCTCTGCCTGATCACTGAATTTCTGGGCCAGTTCAAACCCCTGGATCGGTTCAGGAAAACCCGGATAATTTTCCAGGTCACTGATGATCAAGGTAAGTCCGCCGGGTGCCATTTGCTCAAGCAGAAGGGTCTTAAGATTTGCCCTTGCACCGTACTGGGCAGCAGACAGACCTGCCGTTCCCCCGCCAATGATGATTATATCCTTGTCCGTAGTCATAGGTCTCCTCCCTCACCCTTTCTTTAGGGTTTTGCAGATTGATTCTGTTCTGCCTCGCTTTTCCGAATATACAACGGTCCTGCCGTCGGATGGTCCCCGCCGGCAGTTTGGAATCTGCACAGTGCAGAGTCTATGAGGCTCTTCCCCCCAGGTGCGCTGTCTTGAAGATGTACATATAAATCAGGCGGCAGTTTTAATGAACGCTCCTCTGCCTCCTGCAGGAATACTTGAGCATCAGCTCCGGTAATTAGCACGGGCGTATGCAGTGATGCAAGGTTGAGCAGATCATCAGCAGGGATATCATAGATGTCTGATTCCATTTGTCCCCTCCGGTAAACAGCAGTATAATAGCGGTTTTTCCTTGCATCTATAACCGGCATTACCTTTCCTTCAAACCAGGAATAGGGATGCTGATAAACATCCAAAGTGGGGATAAATACCATGGGTATCTCCCGTCCGAAGGCTAAGCCTTTTGCTGTAGCCATGCTGACTCTCAGTCCGGTGAATGAACCGGGTCCTTTTGTTGCTGCAATCAAATCGATGTCATCAATGGAGCATTCTGCCTGCATGAGGATTCTCTCAATACTGGGCAGCAGGTATTCACTGTGGCGGAGACCGTAGGCGGCACTGTGGGTGTATAAGCAGCTGTTCGCCTGCAGGGCTACTGTCAGCACTGAACCTGAAGTGTCAAAGGCTAATATGGTATTCACGGGGCAGCTCCTATCGTAATTGTCCTAGTCTGGTCAGGCTCTATCCTGCAGGTGATGCACACAGCCGAAGATGGGAGCATTGATGATATCTTCTCACCCCATTCAATCACTGTGATGCCTTTGTCATAGAGGTATTCTTCAGCACCAAGCAGGTCGAATTCTTCCATCGAGTCGATGCGGTATAAATCCATATGATACAAGGGCACTGAGCCGAGGTACTGCTGGATAATGGTAAAACTCGGACTAGTCACCGGTTCAGTAATTCCGAGGGAACGGGCGATGCCTTTGACCAGCGTAGTCTTCCCTGCGCCCAACGAACCCTGGAGAGAGATCACTGATCCGGGAGCAAGAGATGCTCCCAGCTGTTCTCCTATCTGAATTGTCTGCTCTTCACTGAGGCTGGTCAGTTCTTCCATTACGTGCCCTCTATAGGTTCTCTATTGTTTCCAGATAATGCTTTGCCACCGGATCATTCGGGTCAATCTCCCGGGCAGCACGGAAAAATGCCAGGGCCTGTTCCTGATCCTGCATCTTCAGTGCAAGCACTCCGAAGTTAGATATAATTTTCACATTTTCCGGCTCCAGGGCAAGTGCTTTTTTCAAAGAATTTTTACTTTCCAGAAATTTCCCCAGTTCCATCTGGCAGATCGCAAGTTCGTTGAACACATCAGTGTATGATTCTTCCAAGGAACTGCAGGTCTGCAGAGCCTCTTCAGCTTCCTCAAATCTGGAGAGCCTGCGGAGTGCCCACCCTTTGATAAACCAGGCATTCCATACTTCGGGATGGTTTTCCAGATACTGCTCAATATGCTCCAGTGCCTCAGTCTCTTTTCCGAGCTGAATGAGATCATAGGCAGTTGAAAAACGGTGCTCATCTTCATGCTGCACGGATATTTTGTCCGCCATTTCCTTGGCTTCTGCAGCGCGTTCGTCATCCGGGGCAAGCCCAAGGAACAGCTCAAAGTGTTCCTTGGCTTTCTCGAAGTTCTCAATCCGTGCAAAGAACGAGCCTGCACAGTAATGGGCATCTGCAGATTCACTGTGGTTTTCCAAAAGTTCCCGGTACACATCAAGAGCTTTTTCCCGGAATGTCTCCTGGTCCTCGGGATTGGAAGATTTTTTAGCATCCTCCAGCTGGTTCTCATATACCAGGGCAAGGTTAAGGAATACCTTATCCTCCTCAGGAACAAGTGTCTTCAAAGCGAGAAATATTTCCTCTGCCAGTGCATATTCCCGGGCTTCAAGTTTTACAATTCCTGCCTGGGTCAATTCTGCCGGCAGGTTCGGCTGCACCTCCAGAATGAACTGCCGGTAGAAGGGTATGTCCTGATGTTCCGGATCATAGGCGCTGATTTTCAGCATGCCTGAGATGATCATCTCCCAGGAAAGTTCCTGCAGGTCTGCTGCCTCTTTACCGGGAGGCAGATCAATGGGAAGTTTTTTTGAACTGTCAATAGTAATGTTCCCTACCGTACGCCGTATTTCATCGGGTACAGAGATGTATATGATCCTGTCCAACGGGTTAAAATTTGTCATTGGATATATGCTCCTCAAAAAAAACCCGCGGTGCCGCTCCGGACGTGATCTCTTGAACTTCAATGGTTCAAGTGGGTTTCCTATTCCAGGCATCCTGTTCCGGTTTCCCGGAGCAATTCAACCTGGAAAATCCGGAATCCCGTTTAGATAGTTTGACCCAAGAGATATGTGTCCATCCCGTACACCGCAGGCATTTGTCATTCTTCTTCAATCTTATCGGAAATCAGTTGTATCAGTTCCTGGGCCAGCCGGTCAACCTGTTTATGGGATGCCGGCTGTGATTCATCTCCTGATGTTTCTTCTGTCCTGCGCTGGGCGAACAGCTCATCGGCCAGCAGGATATTCGTCAGAACACTTATCCTGTGGGGGTCTGTTTCAATAAACTTGTCACGGACTTCCTGGCCCTTCTGTTCTATGTATTCAATAATTTTTGAAATATGTTCAGGGTCAGCATCAACCTTTAACGAAAGGTTCACGCCAAGCAAATTTGTCCTGACAATGTGTTTTTCCATAGGTTATCACCTTACACGCAGGACATTCCTTTTGTTCCAGGAACCCTCCTTATTTGCTCAGTAAAGCGGAGAGTCTCGTTCTGTTTCATCATCCTGGACCGGAAAGTCCTCTTCAGCGTCTGTTTCCGGTTCGGCTGCCTCAAAGGAAAAATCTTCCTCCGGGGTTTCTGATTCAACTGATTCTTCCTGTGCTGCCTGTTCGGTAAATTCTTCCAGCTCTTCAAGCTGAGAGAGGGCATTGGATATACCCTCTTCAATCAGCTGGTTGTTTTTGGAAAAATCAGAAGTATAACTTTTCAGTTCATCATTATGTGATTTTACCTGCTCAAGTTCATCTTTTAACGCTGCATTCTCCGATTTGAGCTTTTCAATCAGTGAAATTGCTTTTTTTATCCGGTCTTCAAGCAACTGGACTTTTTCAAGTGTACTCATACTATGCCTCTAAGGCCTGCTTTGCCTTTGTGACTAATGCTGAAAAGGCTGCTGAGTCTTCAATCGCCAGGTTGGAAAGAGCCTTCCTGTTTATTTCGACATCGGCTTTCTTCAAGCCTGCAATAAACTGGGAATAATTCATTCCTTCTGCCTGTACGGCAGCGGATATTCTTGTGACCCAAAGTCTGCGGAAATCACGTTTTTTCCTTCTCCGGTCACGGTATGCATACTGGCCTGCTTTGGCAGCTGCATCCTTTGCAGTGCGGTATGCATTGCTCCTTCGCCCCCAGTATCCCTTTGTACTTTTCAGTATCTTTTTTCGTTTTTCCTTTCTTCTCGTTCCGTCTGCTGCTCTTGGCATAAGCTATTCTCCTTGTCTCCTTTCTTTCCTTTCCCTAGAACTGGTGGGGAAGCAGCCTTCTTACACGTTTGGTCTCAGGAGCACTAAGCAGTGCGCCGTGGCGAAGATGGCGTTTCCTTTTTGTGCTTTTTTTTGTCAGGATGTGGCGAAGGCCCTGCTTCTTATACTTGACCTTGCCATTAGAGGTAACGCGAAAGCGCTTTGCAGCAGCTTTTCTTGTTTTCATTTTCGGCATTGTGTTCTCCTTTCAGCGCTGGAAGGGAACAAGAGATAACCCCTTCAGCTGCTTTTATCCGTCCCGCAGTACGTCAGCTGCGGGGTATTCATTGTATATATGTACCGCCTGAATTACTTGGCGGCTTTATTCTTTTTCTGATGACTGAGGATCATTGACATGAATCTCCCCTCCATTTGAGGAGACCGGTCAAGGTTGAAACCTACATCATTTTCCTTCAGTTTATCAAGTACCTTCATCAGCACATCCTTCCCCAGTTCTGTGTGTGCCATTTCACGTCCCCGGAACCGGATGGTAACCTTCACTTTATTTCCCCCTTCGAGGAATTCACTGATGTGCTTTGTCTTGAAGTCCAGATCATGTTTTTCAATTTTCGGCTGCATGCGAACTTCTTTCAGTTTGATTTGGGTCTGGTTCTTCTTTGCATCACGGATTTTCTTCTTCTGTTCGTACACATATTTTCCGTGGTCAAGTATCTTGCAGACCGGAGGATTAGCATTCGGCGAAACCTCCACTAAATCAAGTCCGGCTTCATCAGCAGCTTGTTTTGCTTCCTGCAGCGGAACCACTCCGCGCTGCTCTCCATCCGCATCAATCAGTCGAACCTCCCTGGCTCTGATCTGATCATTCACCCGTAAATTTTTCGTAGACAATAGACCTCCTATCTTTTTCGATTCTCATGCTCTTCGTGAATTTATTCCTAATATACCATGATTTAGCCTGGGGAGTCAAAGGTCTGGGATACAAGCAGCGCCGGAGGAAGCCCTCCGGCAGGCATATATAACTGCATTATGACAGGGTTTGCTTTACGCACGTTCTGCTGAACCAAGAACTTCAATGTTTTTCCTCTTGTAGAGTTCTTTCAACAGTTCCCTCGCCGGTCCCAGGTATTTCCTCGGATCAAACTCACCGGGCTTTTCTGCCAATGTCTTTCTGATAGCAGAAGTCATTGCAAGTCTGCCGTCTGAATCAATGTTGATCTTGCATACTGCAGAAGCTGCTGCTTTTCTCAGCTGTTCTTCAGGGATTCCTACCGCATCTTTTATTTCACCGCCGTAGGAATTGATCATTTCCACATATTCAGTGGGAACTGAAGAAGCGCCGTGGAGAACGATCGGGAATCCAGGAAGAAGTTTCTCGATTTCTTCCAGGATATCAAAGCGGAGGGGCGGTGGTACAAGAATACCCTCTTTTGTTCTGGTGCACTGATCGGGTGTGAACTTGTTTGCTCCATGACTGGTGCCGATGGAAATTGCCAGTGAATCAACACCTGTTTTGGAAACAAAATCTTCCACTTCTTCAGGTTTGGTATAACTGGACTTTTCCGCAACCACATCATCTTCGATTCCTGCCAGAATACCAAGTTCTCCTTCTACAGAAACACCATACTGATGGGCATACTCAACAACCTGTTTAGTAATTTTAATATTCTCTTCATAGGAATGATGGGAACCGTCAATCATTACTGAAGAGAATCCGTTATCGATGCATTCCTTGCAGATCTGGAAGTCAGAACCATGGTCCAGATTCAATGCGATGGGTATTTCGTATCCGAGTTCTTTTGCATACTGAACAGCACCCCGTGACATATTCCTCAGCAAAGTTGCATTTGCGTAGTTCCTTGCACCCTTTGAAACTTGCAGAATAACCGGCGAACGGGTTTCCACACAGGCTTGAATAATCGCCTGCAGCTGTTCCATATTGTTGAAGTTGTATGCAGGTATTGCGTACCCGCCTTTTACTGCTTCGGCAAACAGTTCCTTTGTGTTTACTAGACCAAGTTCTTTATACGATGTCATGATTAACCCCTTCGATTAAAAATATATTCATAGTGACTTTACCGTAAAACTTGCGGAAGGGTCAAGGGCGCTGGTTCAGCAGGGTGCGGAGATTTGAAGCTGTCTGATCAGCAAGTGCAGAAGCTTCCATGCCCAGCAGCTCAGCAGCGAACTGGTAGGTGCTGACAATGTTCCCGGGATGATTCGGTCTTCCCCTGTACGGTACAGGTGAGAGGAAGGGACTGTCGGTTTCAAAAAGGAGCCTGTCCGGCCTTACTCCTTTGAGTACTTTCTGAAGTCCTTGGCTTTTGCGGTAGGTAAGATTTCCTGCAAAGGAAATATAAAATCCCAGTTCCTGCATGGACTGTGCAAAGGGAAGAGAGGAACTGAAGCAGTGCATAATCCCGCCGCAGGCAGGACGATGAGCTTTGAGGATTTCGGCAATATACCTGTCAGCATCCCTGTTATGGATAATTACCGGAAGGTTCAGCCCATCGGCAGCTTCAAGCTGGGTGATGAAAAGTTTCTGCTGCTCTTTCAGCGTTTCAGGTGAGCGGTACAAATCAATACCGCATTCACCCACTGCCTGGATTATTCCTCCCTTTGCAGCATCTGTGATCAATTTGATCTGTGCAAGCAGTTCTTCTGCTTTTTCATGCTGTATTGAGCTTGGGTGGATTCCTCCTGCCAAATATATTCCGTCAATACCGGCAAGCAGTTCCCTGCGTATGCGGATGTCTGCAGGGTGGGTCCCCACTTCTATGCCGCCGATGAAACCCCTGCCGGCCAGCTCTCTCAGCGTGCCTGCAGGATCAAAACCTTTTTTCTCCATGTGGAGCGCATGGAAATGTGAATCTGTATAGGGAAACATAGCCTGATAGTAGTGATTTATTGTTTTTTCGGCAACCGTTTCCGTATCAGGGAGAACAGCTCATCCTTTTTCTCTTTCGGGTTGAACCCCTGGCTGTGTTTTATTACGCCGCCTGCCATATGGGCATGACCGCCGCCGAACCCTTCAGGTTCAATCAGGGTCTTAACAATTTCAGCTGCATCCCAGTCAGGTTTTTCGCTTCTTGCCGATATGCTGTATCCGCTGTTGTTTTTGGCAATAATAAGCACAAACCGGACTTCCTGGATTCCCAGACAGAAGTCTGCAAGGATTCCCATAAGGTTCTGTTCACACCCCTGGGGCAGGTAGCAGAAACAGCAGAGGTTTTCTATTACCAGATGCTTCAGCAGATATCTGAAGTAGGGGAGATCTGATTCCTGAATTTTATTGCGGACATGCACATTAAGGAAATCACGGTCTGCCAGATAATAGCAGATGTTGATAAGCTCTATATCCCGAGGATGGACGCCCCGGGTGAGAAAGGAGGTGTCTATATACAGCCCGGCAAGAAAAGCTGTAGCTACCGGCTTAGGAATAGGGGTGTTTGTCTCCTGAAAATACGAGGCGATGATTGTTGAACAGGAACCGTAATCCGAATGAAGGTCAACATACGGGATGGATTCAGTAGCAGCCGCTTCCTGGGGATGGTGATCAATGATCCCCTTTAGGTTTGCCCCCAGGTCCCGCATGTTCCGGTTGCCCTTGAACCCGTCAACGATGATCACCTGATCATCTTCCTGGAAGGAAAGGTGCTCAGATTTCTCGGCAGGGATTTCAAGAATCCGCAGAAAATCCTTCAGGTCGCCCCTGATAATCGAGCCGGAATAAATGATCCTGGGGGTATAGCCGAACTGGGTAAGCAGATAGTAAAGGCCGTAGGCGCTCGCCAGTGAATCATGGTCAGGAAAATCATGGGTCTGAATAAATACCTGCTTATCAGGATCCAGGTTAGAAAGGAGTTCATGAAAAGACGGCATGCGACAGTCTCCTCAGATTAGGTTTTCTCATCACAGGGTCATCATAGGATGTATGGGAGGAAATGGCAACGGATACTAGAACGAGTTAATACATTGAGGAGGGGAAAGTTTCCCCTCCTCAGATATAGTTTGCTACCAAAGCCTGATGCTGCCGCCTGCAGACAGCGAAAATCTGTTCTGTGTTGTCGGGGAAATATGAATCCCTGTACCGGCATTAACAGTAAAATTCGGATCGAACATATAGTATCCAGCAGCACCCAGATTGAATCCGACATCGAAGCTTGTGTTGTAGTATCCGAAATCCAATCCCGCCTCGCCGTCGATCCACCAGCGGTAGTTATCAGGAAGATACCGAAGCCTGAAATCGGTTTCCAGTCCGATATAAAAGTTAGTATCGTCAGTATCATAGCCGATGTGCACTGTTCCTTCTGCATCATAGTGCAGCAGATTTTCTGCCAGGAAGCCTGCAAAATGAGCTCCGATACGGGGACCGATATCAATATGAAACTCATCGGCCGGCCAGCCTAAATTGTAGGAAGGATTCAGCATTACCCCTGCGGTAATTTCCCAACCGTGTTTCAAGTCCTCATATCTTCTTGATTCAAACCTGAGGATCTGGCTTGCATTGATTTGCTCTATGATGAAAAGCTCATCTGCCTGATCAGAGATACCCATTGCATCTGCAAGCTCCCGGTAATAGGACAGATAATTTTCAGCATGGTCTTCTCTCATGGGGTTCAGTCTTGCTCCCTTCAATTCAAGCACTTCGGCAGTTCTGCGGACTGTCTCTGTCTCAGCCGGGACATCAAAGTAGTTAAGCAGCAGTTCCGCCCGGGCAATTGAGAAAATCTCGTGCATCCTGCCCAGCCCGATACCCCCTTGAATCGGCAGGTCAAAGGAAAAATCTCCTGAGATATTCAGACTGGTTCCGTCACCTGAGACAAAGTAGAAACCGGGGTACCCTCCAAGCTCCAAGGTATAGAGCCGGTAGGTTATGGTCGGTACATTGATTGACAAACCCATCTGCTCTGTGCCGAGGAATGCATTTCCCTGCGGATTCAGCATCAGGGTATAGTTTCGCTGCTGATCCACATAGGAGTACTGGGCTCCCAGACCGATCTGAAAGACTGCATCACCGCCGTCAAACGGGACACCGATAAAAAACGCATCATCGGGATGTGCGTCACCAAAAAAAGGCCAAGGCAATAGGTTCTGGGTTGTTCCGCTTACCGAAAGGCTGTCATACCTCATCGGTACAACCATGTCATACAGATCCTCATGTTCCAGGGATATCCCGAAAAGAGAGCCTGCTGTAATCAGGAGAACAACTAATACTGCTGTCGTTTTTCGCATACTGCAACCTCCAAAATATAAATTATTTTTATAATCTAACGGATAATGAGCATGCACATAACGAAGGCTGCAGAAGGGGCATACTCAATAACAGTTTATCATAAACTGAGAAAAGAATGGGGGAAATTATTACAGTTTGACAATTAATTTTATTTTTTTTGTTAACTTAAGACATTTGCAGCAGCATAGGATTTATAGGAGGGGATGAATGAAACAGCCGAGGGTGTTTGCCCGTTTGATGACGCATGTAGACTGCTTCGCGGACAGGATGGAAGGCAGTAACTGCACGGAGCATTGCTGTTGCCAGAGATGAAAGTCAGCTTTTCCGTCTCTCTTCCTTGACAGGCCCGGTTTTGAGAACCCTTCTACTGTTTTAAGCTTCAAGGAATCCTTTGAGAGGACATCTTCTTTAAAAAATTATGATGTTCACGTAAGGGATTGAAGTATTCAACCCTTTACCTTGGAAGGTTCGATGTTATTCTGAACTCGACGGAGTTCGGAAGCCGGT
>Ga0207421_10007928_pt1 | contig 11166 bp, 11 predicted proteins | sample SodLakKL_010_SED_4_FD_187542 | JGI IMG/M metagenome (GOLD analysis project Ga0207421, IMG submission 187542) | Alkaline sediment microbial communities from Lake Tanatar, Kulunda Steppe, Russia - 8KL_010_SED (SPAdes) (version 2) | ecosystem: Environmental > Aquatic > Non-marine Saline and...
TTTAATAACTCCGATAGCTATGGAAGAAGGACTTCGGTTTGCAATTCGAGAGGGTGGCAACACCGTAGGGGCCGGAGTTATAACTAACATTATTGAATAGGCATTGTTAGTTTAAAAAGACAGGAAATAAAATATAAAATTAAATAAGGCATGTGCCCTCACAAAAGGGGTTCATGCCTTTTCCTTAATTTGTTGAAGTGGGTATTTTTTTTTGACTTTCTGAATAGAATATGATATTGTAAAAAAAGTCATTATTAGGGGGTGGAAGATCTATGAGAGAAATAATAACCCTGGAATGCACTGAATGCAGGAACAGGAATTACACAACTAAAAAGAATCCCGAATCTGACAGGGGAAGACTGGAATTAAAAAAATACTGTAAGTTTTGTACCGAGCATACACTGCACCGGGAAACCAGTTAAGTATAATATTACAAATTGAGGTGTGTAAAATATTATGACTGTAATTTTGGAAAAAGTTAGCAAGGTGACAGATTTTTTGAAAAAAGTCAAGATGGAGCTGAAGAAGGTGAACTGGCCCAATAGACAGGAGCTTTCTTCTTATACGGCTGTTGTTCTGCTCACAGTAACAGCTTTAATAATTTTTATTGGAATAGTTGATGCTCTTTTCACTCAGATAATTACTCCCCTTATAATGTGATTGAGGAGGTGAGGATCCATAATATAGGGTCCTTTTATTATGGGAGAAAACAAACAATGGTATATTGTTCATACCTATTCTGGCCAGGAGCATAAGGTTAAAGATAATCTTGAAAAAAGAGTTGCCAGTACAGGTATGGGAGATAAGATTGAACAGATTTTAGTGCCCACAGAAGAAAAGGTGGAAAGAAAAGATGGTCAGGAAGAGATTGTTGATGAAACTTTATTTCCCGGTTATGTTTTGATTGAAATGGAAATGAATGATGATACCTGGTATGTGGTTAGAAACACACCTGGGGTAGCCGGTTTTGTCAGCAGTGGAACCAAACCACTACCTGCCCGCAATGAAGAGATAGATAGAATTTTGGAACGCATGGAAGTTGAGGGAGAGAAATTATTAGAACCGGAATTTTCAAAAGGAGATAAAGTTTCTGTTATAGATGGTCCTTTTGAAGATTTCATTGGAGTAGTTCAGGAAGTGAATCCTCAGCAGGGAAAAGTAAAAGTTATGGTTTCCATGTTTGGCCGGGATACACCGGTAGAACTTGAATTTTCTCAGGTTGAACCTGAATAAAAGGAATAAGTATTTTGAGAAAGGAGGTAGGAAAATGGCAAAAGAAGTTGAAACCACTGTAAAGCTTCAGATTCCGGGTGGACAGGCCACCACAGCTCCACCAATAGGTCCGGCTCTGGGTCAGTATGGGATTAATATTGGTGAGTTTACCCAGAAATTTAATCAGAGAACTTCTGATAAAGATGGTACAATTATACCAGTTGAAATAACTATTTATAAAGATCGTTCTTTTGATTTTATTACTAAAACACCTCCTGCTTCAATTTTATTGAAACAGGCGGCAGGAATTGAAACTGCTTCTGGAGAACCGGATAAGGAGAAGGTGGCTGCGGTTAGTGAAGAAGATGTGAGAGAAATTGCTGAAACCAAGATGGAGGATCTCAATGCTGCTTCCATGGAGGCGGCTATGAGTATGGTTAAAGGAACAGCAAGAAGTATGGGTATAGAGGTAGAATAAAACCAGCAAAAATGATTTAATTTTTTTGAATAAAAATGTGGGAGGATTATTCCGTATACCACAGGAGGAGATTTATAAAAATGAAAAAAAGAAGCAAAAGATATCAAAAGGTTAGTGAAGAAGTTGATAAATCAGAACTTTATGCTCCGGAAGAAGCAGTAAAAAGAGTTAAAGAAACTGCTACTGCGGATTTTGATGAAACAATTGATCTCTCAACAAAGTTAGGTGTTCAACCTCAGCATGCTGATCAAAACATTAGAGGCACAATTGTTTTGCCTGCCGGTATTGGACAGGAAGTTACGGTTGCTGTCTTTGCCAAAGGTGAAAAAGCCCGGGAAGCAGAAGAAGCAGGTGCTGATTATGTGGGCCAGGAAGATCTGGCAGAAAGAATTGAAGGAGGGTGGATGGATTTTGATGTTGCCCTCGCAACTCCTGACATGATGAGTTTGGTTGGGCCTCTGGGCAGAATACTTGGCCCTCAGGGTTTAATGCCCAATCCGAAAGCGGGAACGGTGACCTTTGAACTACAGGAAGCAGTTGAGGAGTTTAAAGCCGGGAAACTAGAATACAGGGTTGATGATGTCGGGAATCTCCATCTTCCGATAGGCAAGGCTTCATTTTCGGAAGCAGATCTAATGGAGAATTTCAAAGCTATCATGAATAGGCTGCTTCAGGAGAGACCCGCTGCTGCCAGTGGAAGATATTTGCAGACGGTAGTTTTATCATCTACAATGGGGCCGGGTATTAAGGTTAATCCTAATGCAGTAATTAATATTGTCACCAAATAGACTGCTGGTTGTTCTGACCTAGCCGGATATATTAAAAACAGGATAGATCTGGTTTAAATAAAACAGAATATATGATAACCATAGACAGCAGGAGCTGTAATTTAGCTTAAATATTCCTGCCGAGGTTTAGTCAAACGAAAGCTGTAATGACCCTCCTCTGTCTATGAAGGAGGTTTTTTGTTGTTTTCTGGTATTATTTAAGGAGGTGAAAAAATGCCGACACCTGAAAAAGAAGCTGCAGTAGAAGAATTGTACGAAAAATTTGAGCGGGCTAAGTCAATGGTGTTTACCGATTATTTGGGACTTGATGTTGCTCAGATGACCGAACTAAGAGCAGAATTAAGAGAGTCAGGTGTAGAGTATAAGGTGGTTAAAAATACTCTGGCCAAAATAGCTGCTGATCAAGCCGGACTGGAAGAGATTACAGATAATTTTACGGGTCCTACAGCCGTAGCTTTCGGTATGGAGGATGTTGTTTCACCTGCCCGGGTACTTGTAGATTTTGCCCAGGATAATGATGTTCTGGAGATAAAAGCCGGTTATTTAAATGGAGAAAACATCAGTGCAGAAAAAGTTAATTCTCTGGCTGATATTCCATCTAGAGAAGTATTGATCAGCAAAACACTGGCCGGTATGCAGGCTCCCATTAGTGGGCTGGTAAATGTATTGCAGGGTAGTATGAGGAATGTTGTTCAGGTCTTACATCAAATAAAAGAACAGAAAGAAAATTAATAAGGAGGAAATTAAAATGGAAAAAGAAGAAATCATTGAAGCAATAGAAAATATGTCAGTACTGGAGCTTTCGGAACTGGTTGAAGAGCTGGAAGAAAAATTCGGGGTTAGTGCTGCTGCTCCCGTTGCAGCTGCTCCCGGAGGAGCCGCAGGTGCTGAAGAAGAAGAGGAAGAACAAACTGAGTTTGATGTCTTTTTAGCTGAAATTGGAGACAAAAAGATTAATGTAATTAAAGCAGTTCGGGAGATTACAGGTCAGGGATTAAAAGATTCAAAAGCTCTGGTTGATGATGCTCCTCAGAATATCCAGGAAGGTGTCAGTAAGGAAGATGCAGAGGAAATGAAGGAAAAACTTGAAGATGCTGGAGCTACTGTAGAACTTAAGTAACAGTTATTTTAGAATTCCGGATTTAGCAGGTGAATAGTATTTCAAAAAAAGTACTCTGTTAGGAGTACTTTTTTTGAATTTTTACTTGACAACCCCAAACCCATATGATAATATTAATTATTGTCGATATTACCATAATAAGAAAGCATTTTTACATTCTCTAAATGGATTTATATATTTTTTTAATAAGCCTTTTTTCATAATCTATCTCAATCTTTTACATTTTATTTTTTTATATTATGATTGCTGTGACTGCACGGTAAAAATATATTATCTCGGTAATCTCTAGAGAAAATCTAAATTGTTTGTCCGGAATATGACATTAAAATTATGAAGCTATCAACTTTCACAGGGCAGCAATAATTTTGTTATCATATTTTAAATAAATTTTAAATAAAGTTTAAAAAAATATATAGTTTAAATAAAAGATATTTATATTTTCCTCTGTACTTTTTGACCAGGGGGAGGTAATATCTTTTATTTTATGTAAAGGTTTATTTTTTTGTTTCTGTCTGGCCGGATATTATTACACTGTTTAAAACTGTTAAGTGGTCTTTGGTCTGCTGATGTTTTTACAAAAGAAATTATTTATAGAAAGGGGAGAGGTCCTTGCAGAATATAAATAATTTTGATTCGATGAAAATTGGTATTGCTTCTCCAGCCCAAATACGTGACTGGTCTAGAGGAGAAGTCAAGAAACCGGAAACGATAAATTACCGCACACTGAAACCTGAAAAAGATGGCCTGTTCTGTGAAAAAATATTTGGTCCCACAAAAGATTATGAATGCCACTGTGGAAAGTACAAACGGGTAAGGTATAAAGGAGTTGTTTGTGACCGATGTGGGGTGGAAGTTACCCGCTCCAAGGTCAGAAGAGAAAGAATGGGTCATATTGAACTGGCTGCTCCCTGTACCCATATCTGGTATTTCAAAGGTATTCCCAGCCGCCTGGGACTTATCATGGATATGTCTCCGCGAGCCCTGGAAAAGGTAATATATTTTGTATCTTATATTGTAATAAAACCCGGGGATACACCACTGAGCGAAAAACAGCTGCTGGCTGAAAGTGAATATCGTGAAGCCCGGGAAAAATATGGTGACAGCTTTGAAGCCGGTATGGGTGCCGAAGCTGTTAAAAAAATACTTCAGGAGATGGAGATTGACAAAGAAGTTAGCAGCTTAAAAAAAGAGGTTAAAGAAAGCAGTGGACAGCGCAGGAAAAGAGCTGTTCGCAGGCTGAAGGTTATGGATGGAATAAAAGATTCTGGAGTCCGACCGGAATGGCTGGTAATGGAAGTACTGCCGGTTATCCCTCCCGATCTTAGACCGATGGTACAGCTGGACGGGGGGCGGTTTGCTACTTCTGATTTAAATGATCTTTATCGCCGGGTTATAAATAGAAATAATCGTTTAAAAAGACTGCTGGATCTGGGAGCTCCCAATATAATAATAAGAAATGAAAAACGTATGCTTCAGGAAGCAGTTGATGCTCTTGTGGATAATGGTCGTCGGGGCAGGGCAGTTACCGGAGCCGGTAATCGTCCTCTTAAATCACTGAGTGATATGTTAAAAGGTAAACAGGGACGTTTTCGACAGAACTTACTGGGTAAGAGAGTTGATTATTCAGGCCGTTCTGTTATTGTGGTAGGGCCCAATTTGGAGATGCATCAGTGTGGATTACCGAAAAAAATGGCCCTGGAGCTATTTAAACCCTTTGTGATGAAGGAACTGGTGGCCCGGGATCTTGCTCATAATATTAAAAATGCTAAAGGTATGGTAGAGGATGTTGATGAGGCTGTGTGGGAAGTTCTGGAAGATGTGATTGAAGATCATCCTGTTTTACTAAATAGAGCTCCTACACTTCACCGCCTTGGTATTCAGGCTTTTGAACCAATCCTGGTTGAAGGACAGGCAATTAAACTGCATCCTTTGGTATGTCCTCCTTACAATGCTGACTTTGATGGAGATCAGATGGCTGTTCATGTGCCTTTATCAGCTGAAGCACAGGCTGAAGCCAGGATGCTGATGCTTTCAACTACCAATTTACTGGGTCCTGCAGATGGGGCGCCAATTACAGTTCCCACTCAGGATATGGTTCTGGGTATTTTTTATTTAACCACAATTAAAGATAATGCCCGGGGTGAAGGCAAAATTTTCACCGGAACCAATGAAGTGATCAGAGCCTATGAAAATGATATTTTGGAATTGAGGTCAAAAATAAAAGTTCGATATGAAGATGAAATTATAGAAACTTCTGCCGGTAGACTTATTTTTAATGAACAGCTGCCGGAAGATATTGAATATCAAAACAAGCAGTTTACTAAAGGTGACTTAGAAGAATTAATTAATGTCTTAAATAAAAAATATAAAACCTCCCGGACTTCTGATATCTTAGATAGAATAAAAGAAACCGGATATAAATATTCAACCGAGGCCGGAAGCACTATTTCTATTCGTGATGCTGATATTCCCCCTGAAAAAGAAAAAATACTCACAGAAGCTGACCAGGAAGTTGAGACTATAGAGGAACATTATAATCGGGGAGCAATTACTGAAGAAGAAAGATATCAGCGGGTTGTGAATATCTGGAACCGGGTTAAAGAAGATGTAAAAGAGGCTATGATTAATAATTTAGATAATGAAAATAATATATATGAAATGGCCCGTTCCGGTGCCCGGGGCGATATTTCTCAGCTGGTTCAGCTGGCCGGAATGAGGGGGCTTATGGCTGATCCATCCGGTAAAATCCTTGATATTCCGATTCGTTCTTCATTCCGGGAAGGACTTGATGTAATGGAATTTTTCATCTCTACTCATGGAGCAAGAAAAGGTCTGGCTGACACTGCACTTCGTACTGCTGATTCAGGTTATCTAACCCGGAGACTTGTTGATGTGAGCCAGGATGTCATTGTCCGAGAAGAAGACTGTGGAACTGAAAGTGGAATTACCGCCATGGATATAGGTGGAGAAGGAGAAAATGCTATTGAAAATCTGGAAGAACGCTGTATCGGCCGCCTGGCCGCAGAAAATGTGGTTCATCCAGAAAGCAAAGAAGTTATTGTTGCCCGGAATGAATTAATTTCTGAAGATAAAGCAGGTGAGATTACTGAAGCCGGTATTAAAGAAGTTAAAATAAGATCCCTTTTAACCTGTGAAACAAATCATGGTGTCTGCAGAAAATGCTATGGTAAAAACCTGGCCACCGGTGAAATTGTTGATATAGGTGAAGCTGTAGGAATAATTGCAGCTCAATCCATTGGAGAGCCCGGGACCCAGTTAACAATGAGAACCTTTCATACCGGAGGTGTAGCCGGAGATGACATCACTCAGGGTCTGCCCCGGGTCGAAGAATTATTTGAAGGACGTACTCCCAAAGGTCAGGCAATAATTACCGAAAAAGCGGGAGAAGTTAAAATAATTGAGAAGAAAAATTCCCAGCGAGTTCTAATTGAAGATGAAGAAGGCAAGAAAAAGACCTATCAAATTCCATATGGTTCTAAATTAATTGTTCAAGATGGTCAGCAGGTTGCAGTGGGTGATAAACTCACTGATGGGCCTCTGGATCCCAATATTTTGATGGAGATTAAAGGTGAAACGGTAGTTCAGAATTATCTGCTGGAAGAAATACAGAATGTATACCGTTCTCAGGGTGTGGTTATAAATGATAAACATATTGAAGTTGTCCTGAGACAGATGATGAAAAAAGTAAGAGTTGTGGATGCTGGAGATACGGATCTGATACCGGGAGCTCTGGTGAATAAATTTGAAATTCGGGAAGCCAATAAAAAGGCCCAACAGCAGAATGGTAAACCGGCAGTTACCGAACCTGAACTTCTGGGAATTACTAAGGCTTCATTGAATACGGACAGCTTTTTGTCTGCAGCTTCTTTCCAGGAAACAACCAGAGTTCTTACTGAAGCTTCTCTGGAAGGAAAAGTAGATCATCTGCGAGGATTAAAAGAAAATGTCATTATCGGACAATTGATTCCCGCGGGAACGGGGATGAAATATTATAGAGATATTGATATTCTGGATGAAGAAGGTACAGAACTTTTATCCATGGCCGGTACCGGAGAAACCGCACCTGATTCTGAAGGAAAAGAAGATGAAACCGAAGAGGAAATATTAGAGACCGACCAAAAAGAGGAAGAACAAAAAGAACAGGAAGAGAAAAAAGTAAAACAGATAAAATAAAAATATGATATTCTGCGGGATATCTTTTTTGATATCCCGCAGAATACTGAATATAAAAAGGTTAATATTTTTTTTTGAGAAAAAAAGAAAAATCAATAATATTGGTTGACAGGGTTTTCCAGAGGTGTTAAAATACTTAAGAGTCTGCTGTAAATGTCCGGCTGATGTTTTTATCTGAATATCAAATTATCGCATTAATATAAAAGGAGGTGGATTTGTGCCCACAATTAACCAGCTTATTCGTAAGGGACGTAAAAAAGTAAAAAAGAAAACAAATGCTCCTGCACTGGAAGGATGTCCCCAGAAGCGGGGAGTCTGTACCAGAGTTTATGCCCAGAATCCCAAGAAACCCAATTCTGCATTAAGGAAACTGGCCAGAGTTAGATTAACCAATGGTAAGGAAGTCACCGCCTATATTCCGGGAGAAGGTCATAATCTCCAGGAACACTCCGTTGTGCTTGTCCGCGGGGGTAGAGTTAAAGACCTGCCGGGAGTTCGATATCATATTGTAAGAGGTACTATGGATACTGCCGGTGTAGAAGGAAGAAAACAGGGCAGATCAAAATACGGAGTCAAAAAATCCTAAAGGGGGGTAGATGAATGCGCAAATATAGAGCCGAAAAAAGAAAGGTTGATCCGGATCCCATATATGAAGAAGTACTGGTCAACCGTTTGATTAACAAAGTTATGCTGGATGGTAAGAAAGCTCTTGCTGAAAGAATTGTATATCAGGCTTTTGATATTATTGAAGAGAAAGTGGGAGAAAACCCATTAACGGTATATAAAGAAGGGCTGGATAATGTTTTACCAGCTCTGGAAGTAAAATCACGCCGGGTGGGTGGTTCAAACTACCAGGTTCCGGTTGAAGTTGATGAAAACAGAAAAATGAGCTTAGCTCTGCGCTGGCTTATTCAGTCTGCACGTAATAGAGGCGAACGAGACATGAAAAATAGACTGGCCAATGAACTTATTGATGCTTATAATAATACAGGTGGAGCAGTAAACAAAAAAGAAGAGGTGCATCGTGTGGCAGAAGCCAATAGAGCTTTTGCCCATTATAGATGGTAATTTTTTTAGTAAAGGGGGGAGTACGTTGGCCCGACAATTTCCGTTAAAAGATACCAGAAATATTGGAATTATGGCCCATATTGATGCCGGGAAAACCACTATAACTGAGAGGATGCTCTATTATACAGGTCGAGTTCATAAAATGGGAGAAGTTCATGATGGAGCAGCAGTTATGGACTGGATGGAGCAGGAGGAAGAAAGAGGAATTACAATTACTTCTGCTGCTACAACCTGTGAATGGCAGGATCACCGCATTAATATTATAGACACGCCAGGACACGTGGACTTCACTGTTGAGGTTGAACGCTCACTGCGAGTACTTGATGGGGCGGTGGCCTTATTTTGTGCAGTTGGGGGTGTAGAGCCCCAGTCAGAAACTGTCTGGCGTCAGGCTGATAAATATAAAGTACCGCGTATTGCTTTTGTAAATAAAATGGATCGTATGGGTGCAGATTTCTTCCGGGTGGTAGAAATGATGAAAGAACGTCTGGGAGCAAATGCTGTACCGGTTCAGCTTCCTATTGGTGCTGGAGAAGATTTTACAGGGATTATTGATTTAATTAAGATGGATGCAATTGTATATGAAGATGAACTGGGAGTAAATTTTAAGAGGACTGAAATCCCGGAACAATATAAGGAAAAAGCTGAAAAATATCGTGAGCAGCTGCTGGAAGCTATTTCCGATAAAGATGATAAAATTATGATGAAATTTCTGGAAGGTGAAGATATAGAACCCGAAGAGATTAATAAAGTACTGCGGGAAACTATTTTAGACGTGGATATTATACCAGTTCTGTGTGGTTCAGCTTTTAAAAATAAAGGAGTACAGATGCTTCTGGATGCAATTGTTGATTTTTTACCTTCTCCTTTAAATGTTCCTCCGGTTGAAGGGAAAGATCCTCAAACAGGTGAAAAGTTAGTCCGTAATGCTTCTGAGGATGAACCATTTGCAGCTCTGGCCTTTAAAATAATGTCTGATCCTTATGTCGGTAAACTGGCTTTTTTCCGGGTATATTCAGGAGTACTGGAAGCAGGTTCATATGTATATAATCCGGTAACAGAAGAAAGAGAGAGAGTCGGTCGTATTCTTCAGATGCACGCCAACCACCGAGAAGAAAGAGACAAAGTTTATGCCGGAGATCTGGCGGCAGCTGTGGGGTTGAAAAATACGGGTACTGGAGATACCCTCTGTGATGAAGATGAGCAAATAATACTCGAAGCAATGGAATTTCCCGAACCGGTAGTCTCTGTGGCTATTGAGCCTAAAACTCAGGCTGATCAGGATAAACTGGGTGATGCTCTGCACAGGCTGGCTGAAGAGGATCCAACATTTAAGGTTGAATCTGATGAAGAAACAGGACAGACGATTATCAAAGGAATGGGTGAACTTCACCTGGAAGTTATTGTTGATCGACTGCTCAGGGAATTTAAGGTTGAAGCCAATGTGGGTCAACCCCGGGTTGCTTATCGAGAAACAATAACCAGAAAAGTGGAAGACATAGAGGGAGAATTTATTCGCCAGTCCGGTGGCCGTGGACAATACGGTCATGTTAATATAGATGTGGAACCTCTGCGTGAAAAGGATTCTGATGAAAACTTTGTTTTTGAAGATAAAGTTGTGGGAGGTGCAATTCCCAGAGAATTTATTCCCGCTGTTGAAAAAGGTATTGCTGAAGCTATGGAAAATGGCTTTTTGGCCGGTTATTCAATGGTTAATATCAAAGTGACCTTAAATGATGGAAGCTATCATGAAGTTGATTCATCAGAAATGGCCTTTAAAATTGCCGGTTCCATGGCCTTCAAAAAAGCAGTGGAGCGTGCAAACCCGGTTATACTGGAACCCATCATGGAAGTAGAAGTTGTTGTTCCCGAGGAGTATATGGGTGATGTTATCGGGGATTTAAATGGCCGCCGGGGACAAGTTGAAGGAATGGATTCCCGGGCTAATGCTCAGGTAGTCAAGGCCCAGGTTCCTCTGGCCTCGATGTTTGGTTATGCTACCGATCTGAGGTCTAAAACTCAGGGCCGGGCCACATATACTATGCAGTTTTCTCATTATGAGCAGGCACCGCAGAATGTTACCGCTGACATTATTGGGGAAGAGTAGTCTATATTCGAGTGTTTAAAATTCAGAGAAACTTCTTAACCTAAAAGAGCTTTATAAAAATAAAGACTGGTAATTATCATCATAAGGAGGATGAATATACAATGGCAAGAGAAAAATTTGAAAGGACCAAACCCCATCTTAATATAGGGACAATTGGTCATGTTGATCACGGAAAGACGACATTAACAGCAGCAATAAC
>Ga0207421_10007929_pt1 | contig 11166 bp, 13 predicted proteins | sample SodLakKL_010_SED_4_FD_187542 | JGI IMG/M metagenome (GOLD analysis project Ga0207421, IMG submission 187542) | Alkaline sediment microbial communities from Lake Tanatar, Kulunda Steppe, Russia - 8KL_010_SED (SPAdes) (version 2) | ecosystem: Environmental > Aquatic > Non-marine Saline and...
GGCGCTCGCAACAGCCGTCGAGGCCGCCGGGGAACGGCTCCGTGGCGCTCCCGTTCCCGCCCCGCCATACCTCGTCGCCACCAGCCGCGGCCCGGTCTGTCGCGCCACTCTCGATACCGGCCGGCTGCTGCTCCGCTTCGAGCTGTTCGCCGTCGAACGCCAGCCCAGAGCCTACCGCTTTCTCGACCCCGACCCGGAGCGGTGTCTGGCTATCGAGCGCCGCTGACCGCCGTCTCCACGACGACAGTAAGGCGCTGTTACCTGCGGTAGCTGGTGTGTGACCCGCCGCCGCACCCGACGCACTCCGGTTCCGATCGGCTAGCTCAGGCCCACCTTACCACGACGGCGTTCCCGGCGTCCGGTTCGGCGGCTCCGTACATCGCGTGGTAGGCCGAAATCGCCGGCGTTGAACGTTCCGATGGAGTTTTATGAGAGAACAGAGAACATTCTCCTATGCCCTACACCTGCCGGGACTGCAAGCGCACGTTCAGTTCGGAGCTCGAGCTCGAGCTCCACCAGGACAACTGTGAGGCGGGTCAGCTCTTCTGTGACTGCTGTGGGACACGGTTCCCGGAGCGAACGGCCACAGAGGACGGCTGGCACTACCGATGCCCGGAGCCGGACTGTGACGGCGACGGCATCGGCAAGAACATCCATCGCGTAAAGGACGTCCGCGTCACCATCTGAGACTGACCGGACGAACGCTCTGGCGGATTCTGTCGCCGGTATCGAACCGTCGAGTCGGCCGTGTTCGAGTCGCTCGCCACCGGCCAGTCACTGAGAGCGAGACAGCAGGTACGACGAGGCGAGAAACGCGACGGCGACCCCGACCAGAAACCCGACGACGTTCGCGCCGAACTGCCCGAACACGTACGCCCCGACGAGCCCGCTGGCCGCACAGAAGAGGATGACGAACACGCCGGTCTGCCACTCGAGAAACTCCGAACGCGTTGCCATGGACACATCTCTCAGAACAGATTATTCAACGTTTCGCCCGGGTGACTCACATGTGTGCCGCCGGCGTTCGGGTGTCTGTCCGGGAGGTCGGTCTTCCGCTGTCGTCGGGCTTTGCCCGACTGCTTGCGGCGCTGCGCTCCGCTCTGTTCAGGGCGCGGAGGATGTCATTTGCCCCAGAAGGGAACGCTGGCGTACTTACAAAGTTCGCACAGCGGCTCGTTCACTCAAGCGGATTCGCTGTTATCGAGATAGTTGTTCACGACCATCGGTGCGACGACGCCAACGAAAATCAGCACCCCCATCAGAATTTCTGAGGATAAGTCGGTCAGCCAAAATCCCCCGTAGGTGAGAACCATTGCGACCACGACGAACCCACCTACAACTTTGTTTTCACGGGAAACCATACCCTCCGTTCTCGTCCGATATCACAAAAGAATATCGGGAATTTGATTTTTATTTTCCCCAGAAGGGGTCGCGTTTGCGGTGTCGCTCGAGGTACATCGAGAGCACCTCGCGTTCGTCGCCAGAGAGCTCGTCTGCGATCTCCTGCTCGAGAATCTTGGCGTGCTTTTCGGGAATCTCGACCCAGAGGGTGTCACCTTCTCTGATCTGGCGGCCGACGGTCGGGCCGTCGATCGAGACGGCCACGCGTTCGCCGGTGCGTGCCTCGTCGACGTCTTCGCCTTCGTCCTGGATGCCTTTGAGCGTGCCGACGCGCTCTGGTTCGCTCTCCTCGAAGTCGACGACCCGCGAGTTCCGCCGCAGCAGCCCGCCCCGGACCTCGATGCCGACGACGGCGGGGTCCGACTGGCGGAACGTGTGATCCGGGAGAATCTCGAATCGAGCGGGCCGCGTGATGTTCTCGAGGATCTGCTGTTGCTGGGACCGTTCGAGCGCTTCGACGTGCTCCTCGTAGCCCTCGACGAGCCGGTAGATCACGTCGTGTTCGAACAGCCCCACTCCCTCCTGGTCGGCGAGGCGGCGGGCGTCGTCGAGCACGTCGACGTTGAACGCGAGAATCGCCCGCTCGTGGGGCTTGTGGGCGGTCTCGGCCATCCTGACGTCGCGGGGCGCGACGTCGCCGACGCTCGCGGACATCACCGGCACCTCGTCCTCCTCGAGCGTGCTCACGAGCGCCTCGAGGCTGCCGAGGGTGTCGGCTTTGACCGTGATTCCCTCCTCCTGGGTGGTGACCTCGATGTCCGCGAGCTCTGCCTCGACCGCCCCCACCACCTCCTCGACGTCGCGGTCGCCGACGACGCGCACCGGCGCGCCGGCCATCGCGTCACCGAGATCGGAGGCGGCGATCTTCACGCCCTGGGCGGCCCTCACCTGGGGGACCTGCTCGAACGCCTCGTCCGCGCGGATCTCCGAGAGCGGTTTCGGCCGGAGCAGCGCCCGGACGTCGGTGACGATCGGCTCGGCGTGGCCGCCGACGACGATCGTGTCGTCCTCGCGGAGGGTGCCGTCGTAGACGACGACGTCGACCGTCGTCCCGAACCCGCGGGTGTCTTTCACCTCGAGGACGGTGCCCGCCGCGGGACCTGCGGCGTCGATGCGCATCTCGGATTTCATGTAGCGCTGGGAGAGGCCCATCAGCACCGCCAGCAGGTCCGGGATGCCCTCGCCCGTCTCCGCCGAGACGGGGACGACGCCGACGTTCTTCTGGAAGTCGGTCACCCGCCAGTACATGTCCGCCGAGAACTCCTCGCCCGAGAGCTGGCCGATGATCTCGTAGAGGCGCTCGTTCAGATCCGACCGGACGCGCTCGCTCTGTGACTCGATCGCCAGCTTCGACGGGCGATCGGGCTCGGGGTTCCAGCCCGGGACGGTGTCGATCTTGTTCGCCGCGACGACGAACGGCGTCGCCGTCCGCTTGAGGATGTCGACGGCCTCGTGGGTCTGTGGCTGGAAGCCGTCGTTGACGTCGACCACGAGGATCGCGATGTCCGCGAGCGCCCCGCCCCGCGAGCGCAGCGTCGAAAAGGAGTGGTGACCGGGCGTGTCGATGAACAGCAGCCCCGGGAGGTCGAAGTCGTCGGGATCGACGAGGTCACCCGCGATCCCCGAGATCACCTCGAGCGGGACCGCCGTCGAGCCGATGTGCTGGGTGATCGCGCCCGCCTCGGCCTCGTGGACGGCCGAGCCCCGGATCTCGTCGAGCAGGCTCGTCTTGCCGTGGTCGACGTGGCCGAGCACCGCGACGATGGGCGTCCGAAGCGCCCCCTGTCCCGCCTCCTCGTGATCGTGTTCAGCCATCCTCAGAACTGGTTGAACCCAGCCTGCGATCGCATTTAAGTGCCTCGTTTCGCTCCTCCCGCAACCCAGTTCGACTCGTCGAACACCAGCGCCGAGAGTCGGGAGCCGAGCTCGCGTGCGGCGCGCTCGCTTCCGGCGTGGAGGTCGCCCGAGACCGGGCCGGCCTCGCCGCCGACGCCCTCGGACTCCGAGATCGGATCCGTTCCCGTCGGGTACGTCCGGAACGCCCGCGTCCGCTCGCGGAGCGCTCTGACCGCGGGCTCGGAGAGAGACACGCCGAGGTGCTGGAGGTCGTAGCGCACGATGAACCCCCGGCGGGCGTCCCGAACCGCGATCACCGGATCGCCGTGATCGACACAGCGCCGCCAGATCCGCTCGCGCTCTCGCTCTGTCGCGTACACCGGCACGTGCTGGGGATAGAGCTGTTCCATACCCGGAGTTGGTCTGCAGCAGTATGTGTGTGACGGCTTCCGGGTGCCGTCTCGATCCGACGTTACCGAACGGCGGCGGTCGCGTCTGCCATGATCTCGATCGCCTCCTTCAGCGAGTCCATGTCGGTCGCGTAGGAGAGGCGGGCGTAGCCCTCGCCGTTCGCGCCGAAGGCCTCGCCGGGGACGACGACGACGCCGCGGTCGAGCACCGCCTCGGTCCAGCCCTCGGGCACCTCGGGCATCGCGTAGAACGCACCCTCGGGTTTCGGAACCGACAGCCCCATCTCCTCGAGGCCGTCGAGCAGGACGTCCCTGCGGCGTTCGAACGCCTCGACCATCTCGCCGACGGCGTCTTGCGGTCCCGACAGCGCCGCCTCGGCGGCGTACTGTGCCGGCGCGGAGGCGCACGCCTGGCCGTACTGGTGGACCCGGAGCATCCGCTCGATGCGTTCGTGGGAGGCGACGACCCAGCCCAGCCGCCAGCCCGTCATCGAGTACGTCTTCGAGCAGGCGTTGATCAGGACGACGTTGTCGCTCTCTGCGAACTCCATCGGCGAGCGGTGCTCGCCCTCGAAGACGATGTGTTCGTACACCTCGTCGGTGAGACAGAGCAGGTCGTGCTCGTCGGCGATGCGGGCGAACTCGCGCATGTCGTCGACGGACTGGACTGCACCGGTCGGGTTCGCGGGGCTGTTGACGACGAACGCGGCGGTGTCGTCAGTGATCGCCTCCTCGACGGTCGCGGGGTCGAGCGTCAGATCCTCGCGCAGCCCCACCGGTCGCGGCGTGCCGTCGGCGATGTGCGTCAGCGCCTCGTAGGAGACGAACCCCGGGTCGGGGTAGACGACCTCTTCGCCAGGGTCGACGTGCGCCTCCATCGCGATGTGGAGCGCCTCGCTTCCGCCAGCGGTGGCGATGACGTTCTCGGGGTCGACGTCGAGGTCGTTGTCGCGGGCGTGTTTGGCGGCGATCGCCTCGCGCAGCTCGCGCGTCCCCTTGTTCGAAGTGTAGGCGTCGACGTCGCCGGCCTCGATCGCCCCGACGGCCGCCCGGCGGGCGTGCGCAGGCGTCGGAAAGTCCGGCTGACCGATGCCGAGGTTGATCGCATCCTCGCCCGCCGCCTCGAACACCTCCCTGATGCCGCTGATCGATACCTGCTCGACTCGCCGTGAGAAGCCAGTCATGTCTATCCGAACCCCTGTACCCGGGGAGGTTAACTGTTGATGTTCGTCGAGCGCGCCGCTCAGAGCGGCTGCTCGCCGCTGACGATGGCCGCTGCGAGCATCGAGACGTACTCGACGTAGGGAGGCCAGGTCGACTCCGTCCCCGTCTCTCTCTGGTGCCGGTGGAGATCCGCCCAGGCAGTCGCGAGCAGGACAGCGGCGTGGGCCCGGTAGAAGCGATCGTGTTCGAACGACCGGCCCGTCCGGCGCTCGTAGCGCGCGATGAGCGCTCGCCGTGACGGGCTGCCCGGTCGTGCGGTGAACGGAGCGAGGCCGCGCTCGTCTCGGCGGCGGAGGTCGGCCACCGCGTCGGTGCCGTAGCGCGCTTCGAGTCCGTCCAGCTCCAGCGACGGATCACCGTCGTCCCGCCAGCGGAGCAGCAGATAGCCGAGCTCGGTCAGTGGATCCCCGAGCAGCGCCGTCTCCCAGTCGAGCACGCCGGTCACTTCGGGGGCCGTCGGCGTCGCGAACAGGACGTTTCCCGGCCTGAAATCGCCGTGGAGAAGCGCCGGCTCGTACTCGGGGGGAGCGTTCTCGAGCAGCCAGTGTGCAACTGTCCGCAGGCTCGAGAGGTCGAGAGCCGTCGTGGCCGCTACCGCCTCGAGTCGGTCGAGCGAGCGCTCGATCTGCCCCCGTGGGGAGTGGTGTTCACACACCTCTGTGAACGGCTCCGTCTCCACGGCGTGGATCTCCGCCAGCGTGTCGACGAGGAGCTCGCCCACCCGCTTGCGGGCGTGCTCGGTCTGGAACTCCCGCGGCAGCTCCGAGCCCAGCGGGACGACCTCGCCACGGAGCGCGGTCATCAGGAAAGACGGCCCCCCGAGAACCGAGTCGTCCTCGCAGAACAGCACCGGCTCGGGGGTGGGAACCGACGTCTCGACGAGCAGCTCCATCACCCGGTACTCCCGGTCGAGGGCGTTGATGTAGCTGGTCTGACGGAGCTTTCTCGGACGGCGCAGAACGTAGCGGTCGCCGCGCTCGGTCGTCAGCTCGAGCACGAGGTTGAGCCCGTCGGCGAGCAGCTCGACGTCGGTGACCGTCGTCTCCAGCTTGGCGCTGAGGGTCGCCTCGAGTGCAACCGTCGACCAGTCGGCGTCCATACCGGGAGGTCACCGGGCGCACACAAAAAGTATCGTCTGTTGTCCCGCGGCCGACGCTCGCCCCCACGGGAGACAACCGTGTCGTTTTACCCGGTGGCAGTCGGAGCCGCCCGTATGGAGCGTGCGCTCGTCATCGGCGGCACCCGGTTCATCGGCCGCCACCTCGTCGAGGAGTTGCTCGAACACGGCTACCGCGTGACGCTGTTCAACCGCGGCAACCGGCCGAACCCGTTCGCGGACCACGCTGACGTCGAGCACGTCAGGGGCGACCGCACGAGCGGTGCGGCCATCGCCGCGGCCGCCGAGGACGCAGGCGCCGACGCCGTGTTCGACATGGTCGCCTACTACCCCGGCGAGGTCGAGTTCGCGACGCGGTATCTCGCCGGCTCCGACGCCGAGATCGACGCGTACGTCTACGTCTCGAGCGGCGACGCCTACGGGGTCGACGAGATCCCGAAGCGCGAGGGTGAGACGCCGCTCGAGCCCTGCAGCGAGGAGCAGGCCGTCGACGACAGCGCCGAGACGTACGGCGCGCGCAAGGCAGCGGGCGACCGCAAGGTGTTCGAGGCTGCCGAGGCCGGCGTCCGCGCGATGAGCGTCCGTCCGACGATCGTCTACGGGCCATACGACTACACGGGCCGGTTCGAGTACTGGGTCGACCGGGTGCGGACCCACGACCGGATTCTCCTCCCCGGAGACGGCACCAACATCCACCACCTCGTCGCGGTCGAGAACGCCGCACGTGCGCTCCGCCTCGTCGCCGAGGAGGGCGAGGCGGGCGAGGCGTACAACGTCGGCGACCGTCGGGTGCTCACCCTCGGAGGGGTGATCGAGACGATCGCCGACGTGCTCGACAGGGACGTCGAACTGGTGACGACCAGCGCGCGCGAACTGGCACCCGCCGACCTCGAGCTGACCGATTTCCCCCTGTACAATCCCGACGTTCACATTCTCTCGACCGACAGGCTCGCGCGACTCGGCTGGGACCCGCTCGAGCCACGGGACGCAATCGCGAACGCCGTCGACGGTCCGGTCGACCCGGAGCGCGACCCCGGCCCCGACCGGGAGGACGAAGAGCGCGTCTTCGAGGCACTGGGGCTGTGATGTACCGATGCCGCTAGCAGAGACGGTTATCCTGACGCTCGTCGCCGCGTGGTGCCTGTTTCTCGCGTGGGCGATAGACCGTGGCGGGGCTGTCGGACTCGTCGCCGGCTACCAGAAAGGACAGTACTCCGAAGCGCGCGAGGCCGAACTGGCCCGGGACGTTCGGAATCTCCTCCTGGTCGTCGTGGCCATGCTTGCTCTCTTCGTCGTCGACGCCTGGACCGATGGGGTTCCGCGGGTGGACGTGTTGTTCCTCGTCGTCACCGTTACGTTCGTCGGCTGGCTCGTCTGGAAGTGGAACGTAGCCGTCGACACCACTACCGGAGCCGACTGACTGCAGTACCGCGTGAGAGCGTCTGAGACACCCCCTCTCCGGAACACAGGGCCGGGTTCGAAAACCAGAACCCGAATCTAATTCCCGAACTGACTGACTGTCCCCGACAACCACCGGGAGCAAAAAGACTTTCTCCCGTCGTACCGGAGTACTACTACATCAGGGCCTACTATGAATGAAGTGCAACTAGAGGTTGCAAAAGCATACCCGAACGACTCGGGACGTGGCATCGCCCGCCTCGACCCCGACACGCTCTTGCACCTCAAGCTCTCCCCGGGTGACATCATCGAGATCGAGGGGGCCGACACGACCGCGGCGAAAGTCTGGCGCGCGGACCGACAGGACTGGAACACCGATACGGTTCGCATCGACGGGTTCACCCGCCAGAACGCGGAGGTCGGCATCGGGGAACGGGTTGAGATCAGGAAGGCAGAAGCCGAGAAGGCCGACAGGCTCGTGCTCGCACCGCCGGAGGAGGCGAGCGTCCAGTTCGGCAGCGACGCGGCGGGGATGGTGAAACGCCAGATCCTCAAACGGCCGGTCGTCGAGCGCGACATCGTCCCCGTGATGAGCTCGACGAACCACCCATTCATGCGCTCGCCCGGGCAGGCGATCCCGCTGATCGCCGTCGAGACCGACCCCGACGACGTGGTGCTCGTCACCGAGGACACGGAGGTCGAGCTCCGCGAGGAGCCGATCTCGGGCTACGAGAAGACCGGCGGCGGCATCACCTACGAGGACATCGGCGGGCTGAAAAAGGAGATCCAGCGCGTCCGCGAGATGGTCGAGCTACCGATGAAACACCCCCAGATCTTCAAGAAGCTCGGCATCGAGCCGCCCCAGGGGGTGTTGCTGCACGGTCCGCCAGGGACTGGCAAGACGCTGCTGGCGAAGGCGGTCGCCAACGAGACGTCCGCGAGTTTCTTCTCTATCGCCGGCCCGGAGATCATCTCGAAGTACTACGGCGAGAGCGAACAGCAGCTGCGTGAGATCTTCGAGGACGCGAGCGAGGAGGCCCCGAGCATCATCTTCATCGACGAGCTCGACTCGATCGCCCCGAAACGCGAAGACGTCACCGGCGAGGTCGAACGCCGGGTCGTCGCCCAGCTGCTGACGATGATGGACGGCCTCGAATCGCGCGGGCAGGTGATCGTCATTGCGGCCACCAACCGCGTCGACTCGGTCGATCCCGCACTCCGCCGGCCGGGGCGGTTCGACCGCGAGATCGAGATCGGCGTCCCCGACGAGACGGGCAGAGAGGAGATCCTGCAGGTTCACACCCGCGGCATGCCGCTGTCGGACGACGTGAACCTCGGGCGGCTGGCCGAAGAGACCCACGGCTTCGTCGGCGCGGATATCGAAAGCCTCACGAAGGAGGCGGCGATGAAGGCGCTCCGGCGCTACCTCCCCGAGATCGACCTCGACGAGGAGGATATCCCGCCGAGCCTCATCGACCGGATGATCATCAAGCGCGATGACTTCCGTGGCGCGCTCAACGAGGTTTCGCCCAGCGCGATGCGGGAGGTGCTCGTCGAGCTCCCCAAGATCGACTGGGACCACGTCGGCGGGCTGATCAACGCCAAAAAAGAGGTTCGAGAGAGCGTCGAGTGGCCGCTGAACAGACCCGAGAAGTTCGAGCGGATGGGCATCTCGCCGCCGTCGGGTGTGTTGCTGTACGGCCCGCCGGGAACCGGCAAGACGCTGATGGCGAAGGCGGTCGCCAACGAGACGGACGCGAACTTCATCAGCGTCCGCGGTCCACAGCTGCTGTCGAAGTGGGTCGGCGAGTCAGAGAAGGCGATCCGTCAGACGTTCCGGAAGGCCCGTCAGGTCGCGCCGACAGTGATCTTCTTCGACGAGCTCGACTCGCTCGCGCCCGGACGGGGTGGTGGCGACCTCGGCTCGAACGTCTCAGAGCGCGTCGTCAACCAGCTGCTGACGGAGCTGGACGGTCTCGAGGAGATGGAAGACGTGATGGTGATCGGCGCGACCAACCGGCCGGACATGATCGACCCCGCACTGATCCGCTCGGGCCGGTTCGACCGGCTCGTGCTGATCGGTGAACCCGACACCGAGGGCCGCGAGCAGATCCTCAAGATCCACACCGAAGAGATGCCGCTTGCGCCGGACGTGAGTCTGCGTGAGCTCGCCGAGATCACCGAAGGGTTCGTCGGCTCCGATCTGGAAGCGATCACCCAGGAGTCCGCGATCGAGGCGCTCAGGCAGGACGAAGACGCCGACGAGGTGGAGATGCGACACTTCCGGGCGGCGATGGAGAGCGTCAGGCCGACGATCACCGACGAGATTCGCGACTACTACGAGCAGATGGAAGAGCAGTTCCGCGGCGGCGGCCCCGACCCGGAGCACCACCGGGGCGGCCGCATCGGCTTCCAGTGAGTGCCCACCCAACCGTTGCTCCTGTCCGCGTTCCGTCGCGCTGCCAGCGGAGCGAAGGACTAAGTACCGAACACACCAGCTACCGGGTGATGACAATCCTCGTCGCGGTCGCCGCTGACGAGCGGCGAGCGGACGTAATCGGGGAGGCGGTTCGGCTGGGACGGGCGCTCGAGGAGAAGCTGTACGTGGTTCACCTGTCCGCAGAGAACGGGGCGACGGTCGAAACCCGCAACCTCCTCGACGCGCTCCGCGAGGAGCTGATCTCGAGAGGCGTCGAGTTTTCGGTCGACATCGAGCAGGTCGACACCTCGAGCACGCGCTCGGCCACCGCACTCGGCCAGCGGCTCGCAGCTCTCGCTGCTGAGGAGCCAATCACCCGCGTGGTCGTTGGACACGAGTCGAAAGATGTGCTCGAGCGCCTGTTCGCCGGCGACGTTGCCTTCACCCTCGCGGAGGCGGCCAGCGTCCCCGTCACGGTCGTTCCTGACGGGACGGACTCCGCTCTCGAGGCCCTCGACTCAGACTGGCACTCGGCCTGAACAGCCTTTTTAGCCCGTCTCCTGTTCGACCGTGCGTGAGCAGGTATCGATTCCCAGGAGGGCGTTGAGGCCACAGAAGCCGGTGACAGCGTTGAGGCCGAGCCCGACCGCGCCGGCGAGCGCCAGCGCGCCCACGAGCGTCCGCCCGGCGAGGACGAACCACCCGCCCGCTGCCAACAGCACCACCGCGAACACGCCGCGTGCGAGTCGGTCGATCCCGCCGACGTTCTGTTGGAGCTCCATACCCTCCATTAGATTGTCTGCGTTTATACCTGGTGACCGCTTGGACGTCCGGCCGACAGTTTCGCCGGTGGACACGGGTAGACATCTTTATACCGTCAAGCGGATACGGTCTCACAATCGGAGGCGAGAGCGATGGATACGAAAGGACTGGGGCTCGTCGTCCTCGTCGTCCTCGTTATCGGCATCGGAGCAGTCGTGGGGTTCGTCCCGACGCTCGAGCACAACGTCGACGTACAGGAGAACGAGCCGGTGGAGGCGATCGTCGTCGAGACCGACCTCGAGGTCCGCGAGGACAGTGACGGCGACGAGGAGTACAATCCGGTCGTCGTCTACGAGTACGCGGTCGACGGCGAGACGTACCGGAGCGACAACACCTACCCCGGTAGCTTCACCCGCTGGACGTCGAGCCGGAGCGATGCCGAAGCCGTCGTCGACGCCCACCCCGAGGGAGCGACGGTGACGGTCTCCTACCGGCCGGACGATCCGACCAGGGCCTACCTCACGAACGACGGCTGGCCGGGGGGCTGGTTCGTCGGCGTCGGGGCCGGCGTCGTCGCGGCGGCCGGCGGCGGCTGGCTC
>Ga0207421_10007930_pt1 | contig 11165 bp, 13 predicted proteins | sample SodLakKL_010_SED_4_FD_187542 | JGI IMG/M metagenome (GOLD analysis project Ga0207421, IMG submission 187542) | Alkaline sediment microbial communities from Lake Tanatar, Kulunda Steppe, Russia - 8KL_010_SED (SPAdes) (version 2) | ecosystem: Environmental > Aquatic > Non-marine Saline and...
TTATGCAAGGGTTTATTTATAGGTTCCGGTCATTAATCCATCACACCCAATACCTACTTGTTCCCCTGGTATCCCGTTTGGTAAATTACGCCGTGATAAATAAATTCTTCGGTGTGAGAGCAAAGTGCTCCTCCCATAAATTAAATATTGACTAATATCTATTTGGTAAACATGTTCAGTCAAGAAGATGGTGAATATGCCGTCAAGATCGCGCGGAAAGCGATAGAGGCCGCTGTCAAAGATGAAAAGATACCAGACATCGAGCTACCGGAGAAGTTCGATAAAAAGATGGGAGCTTTCGTCACCATCAATAAGCATCCCTCGGAAGAACTCAGAGGATGTATAGGTTATCCCGAGCCGACCTATCCGTTGAAAGATGCTATTATTCAAGGCGCTCAGAGTGCCACAAGAGATCCCAGATTCTCTCCTCTAAGTGAAGATGAACTTGAATCGGTGATCGTAGAGGTCAGTCTTTTAACGCCCCCTGAAAACGTAGAATTTGAAGTTCCTGCCGATCTTCCCCAAAAAATCATTTGTGGAAAACACGGTCTCATCGCAGCAAAGGGGCCAAGAAGAGGCCTCTTATTACCACAGGTGGCAGTAGATCAAGGTTGGGACGAAGAACAGTTCTTAGATCACACCTGCAGGAAAGCGGGTCTCAATCCTAAGGAATGGAAAAAAGGCGATTGCCAGATAGAGATTTTTGAAGGAGTCATATTCAAAGAAGAAGAACCTTATGGAGAGGTCGTTAAAAGGGATATAGATGATAATTAAGGGAACCGCCTATATCGATGGAAACTACGAAAATTGCTACATCGGCATAGAGGAGGGAAAGATCGATTTTGTCAAGAAAAGCTTGAAAAGCAGCAAGAAAGCGATAAATCTCGAGGGAGTCATACTCCCTGCAGGTATAGATATGCACGTCCATTTTAGAGAACCAGGGATGACAGAAAAAGAAGATTTTTACACGGGTTCCGTTAGCGCGGCCTATGGAGGTATTACTACTGTCATGGATATGCCCAACACTGATCCTCCTACAAACACCTATGAAAGATTGGAGAAAAAGATAAATATAGGAAATAAAAAATCGGTAATCGATTTTGGGCTCTATGGTCTATTGAGCGAAGGGGTCGAAAAGATGACCCAACTTACCGATTTTTTCAAAGTCTACATGGCATCCTCTACAGGAGATCAAAAAACGGATCTAGAAGAATTGAATACCTTGCTTACAAAGGCCTATTCTCGCGAAGCAAAAGTTGCTTTTCACTGCGAAGACGAAAATTTTTTCAACGAAGAAGGGGAAAATCTAGCAGAACACAACCAACACAGACCTCTAGAGAGCGAATTGAAAGCTATAGATAAACTGAAAGATTTGATAGAAGGCGACAAATACGTCTGTCATCTTACTTCAAAGAATAGCTTAGATAAAACAAAAGAATATAGTTTCTTGAGCGAGGTGACTCCGCACCATCTATTCCTCAGCGAAGAGGCATTCCTAGGACCTTTCGGAAAAGTAAATCCGCCTCTCAGGGAAGAAACTTATAGATTCTCTGTATGGGAAGCCTTCGAAAGAGGAGAATTTGATTTCATAGCAAGCGATCACGCACCTCATCTCGAGGAAGAAAAAGAAGACTTTTCAGAAGCTCCTTCTGGGGTTCCAGGTGTAGAAACAATATATCCTCTTTTATTGAACTCTGTGAGTAGAGGTGAAATCGATCTTTCAACAGTCATTGAAAAAATTGCTTTAAATCCAGCTAAGAGATTAGGACTGAAAAGAGGAAAAATCAAAGAGGGTTACGAAGCAGAGCTAATAAACATAGATTTCAGAAATACAGAAACCATCGAATCAGAAAAACTTCATTACAGATGCGGATGGAGTCCTTTTGAGGGCTTTCAGGGTATATTTCCCCAAAATGTCATCTCTGATGGTGATTTTTTAGTAAAGGATAGAGAATTCGTCGGAGAGAAGGGAAGGGGAGAATATATAGGTGATAACTGAAATCATTAAGAACAATATTAGGAATTAGGAGTGTGTTAGGTTGAAGAAAGAGAAGTATGTTGAAGACCTAGTTGAAGGCGAAGACGTAAATGATAGATTTGCGATAAAAGAAAAAAGTCCTCCAAAAGAATACTCTAAAGGATGGTTTTTTAGATTAGTGGTGGGAGACAAAACAGGTAAGATCCCTCTGGTCTACTGGGGAGGTCACGAAGAGAAGTTAGTACGGAGATTGTATGAAAGTTTTAAGATCGGAGACGTCGTAAATATAAATGGAACTGTTAGTTCTTATCGGGGAGAGATGCAGATTTCGATCAATGAAGAAGAACTTCATGGTATTGAAAAATCTAGTTGTGAAGATTACGACCCGGAGGAATTCATACCATCAAGCCCAAGAGATATCGAGGAAATGTTCGCTGAACTACTTCGTTTAGCAAGAACGATCGATGATGAAAATCTCTTCAAAGTGGTCTCTTCATTCTTGAAAGATGAAGATTTTGTAAAGAGATTTAAGGAGGCGCCATATAGCAAAAGATACAATCATAACTATCTCGGCGGCCTTTTAGAGCACACCCTGATAGAAAGTCAGATCGCAGCTAATCTTGCCGATATATATCCTGAGTTGGATAGAGACCTGCTCCTTTCATCTGCGATCCTCCACGACATGGGAAAAGTCAAAGAATATGAGACCCATACATCAATAGAACTCACCAATGAGGCTCAACTTATGGGTCATACAGTTTTATGCGAAAGGATGGTAGAGGAAAGAATAAAAGAAATACCTGATTTTCCAGAAGACCTCGCTCTCAAGTTATCCCACATAATCTTGTCACATCACGGCGACTACGAGTGGGGTAGCCCTAGAAGTCCGAGAGTAGAAGAGGCTGTAGCTCTCCACCACATCGACTTGTTGGTGGTCAGGATGAGCGGCTTCCTGCAAGCTAAAGAGGAATTCCAATCTGAAGACGAAGAGATGATATACGTCTCTAAAGAAGGTGTAAAAAGACCGATCTTCAATAGGTAGAGACTTCAATCTTCTCTTTTTCCGATATCAAAACCACACGCTTCTAGTATCTCTTTTTGTTTTTCAAGATCTTCATACCATTGGCCCCATTTTCTAGAGATGTGCTCAGTCCAACTATAATCTTCGTAGGTATAATCATCCGATTGCTCTCCCTTCAATGATATCTTAGCATCCAATTTTCGATAGTAATCTTCCTCCAGATAACCTCCATCCATCTCTTCCATGGCCTCTTTTATCATTTCATCTGAGAGGTCTGTATATTCGTCTTCAAATAGTACGAAGTTCAAGGGATACCTAGGTCTAGTCGGAGGATCTTCCGCAGGATATCCCACCACTAATTGCACCAACGGAAAAACCTTATCAGGAAGATCATACTTCTCTTTAAGTTTTCTAGCGGTTCTTATCGGTGATCCCAGATAGCAAGTACCCAGACCCATACTTTCCGCCGCGACAACCATATTTTGAGCCATATACGAAGTATCCTGAATTCCAAAAAGCAAGAGAGTAAGGTCGTTTGTAACAACGTCCCAATCTCTTTTGTACATCATTTTTTCGAGTTTGTTAATGTCCACACATATTGTGAATAGGACAGGGGCTCCGAAAGGTATATCCTCCTTATTCCTCTCCATGATAACACTATACATCTGAGAAACGAAAGCTGCCTGTCTTCCCGCTTTGACTATCTCTTCAATTTCTCCATCTGAAAGACTTTTATTTTCGTATTTTCTGATGGATCTATGATCCATGAGGGTTTCTATCGTTTCATTCGACATATTCTACACCGCATTATAATCTCAAAAAATGTATTTCAAGTTGTCGTTCTTTAGATTAGTAATTGAAAATAAAGATGAGGAGTAAAAGATTTTAATATATAATACTGCTATTGTTTTCATATGTTCCAAACTAGGGTATTGAGTGATCTTAGTCAGGCAGAGATAAAAGAACTCTTGAAAAAAATGGGCTGCGATAAGAGAGGAATAGAGATAATGACCCCGAAAGCAGACATGATACTCATCTCCGCAAAGAATCTCGACCCTAGAGGCGCAAACATATTGAAACAGGAATTTCTTTCTGCAGGTGGAGAGGTCGCAGTTCCGTGGGAAGCCCTAGATCTTTCTGAGATGAAAAGCGATATCTTGATGATGGGTACCCCTTCTCAATATGAAAGGGTGAAAAAGAAACTCCAAGAGCAGCCATTCGATCTACCTGAACTCGCTGATGAGATAAACGCCGCGATCGAAAACCATTACAACAAGCCTTCTTTGCCTTGGAGCCATGAGAAATGTAATATCATGGGAGTTTTAAACATAACTCCGGATTCATTCTATGATGGAGGAGAATACGATAGAGTAGAAAAAGCCGTTGAAAGAGGGATATCTATGGCAGATGAGGGTGCTGACATAATCGATATTGGAGGTGAAAGCACTAGACCAGGAAGCAAACGGATCTCTAGCGAAAAAGAACTAGAGAGGATCCTGCCCGTCATAGAAGAGTTAAATGAAAGGCTAGAGATTCCCATCTCAGTCGATACTTACAAGCCAGAAGTGGCTGAAGAAGCCGTTAAAGCTGGCGCCGACCTCGTGAACGATGTTTTTGGATTGAGGAAAGAAGGCATGGCAGAAAAGATCTCAGAGTTGGGTGTCCCCATCATAATAATGCACATGCAGGGAAGCCCTAAAAACATGCAGGATTCACCCCGATATGAAGACGTGATCGATGATATAATCACCTATTTTTACGAGAGGATAAAATTTGCAAAAGAAAACGGCATAAAAGAAAAAAACATAATTCTCGATCCAGGTATTGGCTTTGGAAAAAAATTGCAGCACAACCTAGAGATAATTCGTCGGTTAGAAGAGTTCTGTTCATTAGGTCATCCAATTTTACTTGGAGCCTCTAGAAAAAGTTTCCTAGGCGAGATTCTAGGGAAAGGAGCTGATAAAAGGTTGTATGGCTCTCTGGCAGTTTCTGCACTGGCATCAGAAAAAGGTGTATCTATTCTCAGGGTACATGATGTGAGGGAAAACAAAGATGTTGTTAAAACCGTTAATGCTCTACAGAGTTCTAGTTCTTAAGATAAAACCAGATATGAATAGAAAAAGAAAAAATTAATAACCCCTTTTCTTAATTCAGAATATGGTCACGGAAGAAGAAATAGCTAGAATCCTTGAAGAATACCATAAGGAAGATATCACTATTGCAACTGTCTGTTCTCACTCCAGTATGCAGATTTTTGACGGAGCTAGAAAGGAAGGTTTCGATACTTTAGGTATCGCCTTTGGTAAAAGACCGAGATTTTACGACGCATATCCAAAAGGCAAGCCGGACGAATTCATGATTCTCGACGATTATGAAGAAATAATGGATAAAGAGGAAGAACTTAGAGAAAAAAACTCGATAGTAGTTCCTCATGGTTCCTTCGTTGAATATCTTGGAGCTGAAAATTTCAAAAACCTAAAGGTCCCCACTTTCGGAAACAGGAAGGTACTTGGATGGGAGTCTGACCGGAATAAAGAAAGAGAATGGTTGACCAGCTCCGGGATAAACATGCCAGAGATAATAGAGGATCCAGAAAACATAGACCGGCCGGTCCTGGTGAAATATCATGGGGCTAAAGGAGGGGAAGGGTTCTTCATAGCTAAGGATTACAACGAATTCAAGATCGGGATAGACCACGATCAAGAGTATCACATCCAGGAATACGTTACCGGCACTAGGTATTATCTCCATTACTTTTTCTCACCTATCAAAGAGGAAGGTTATCAGATGGATAAAGGCGTATTGGAGATGCTCTCCATAGACAGGAGGGACGAAAGCAACATAGATGAAACTTACAAGCTCGGCTCCCAGGAGGAATTGAAAAAGATGCGGATCTTTCCTTCTTTCGTTGTTACGGGCAACGTTCCCGTTGTGATAAGAGAGAGCTTGCTCCCGAAGGTCTTCGAGATGGGAGAAAATGTCGTAGATAGGGCTTACGAACTTTTCGATGGACTCTACGGATCTTTCTGCTTAGAGAGTATAGTAACTGAAGACCTAGAATTCAAAGTCTTCGAGATCTCTTCACGAATAGTCGCAGGAACGAATCCTTTCATATCCGGCTCACCTTATTCCGATCTGATGGAAGATAATCTATCTACAGGAAGAAGGATAGCTCAAGAGATCAATCTAGGAATAGAAAAAGACAAATTGGAAAAGATTATAACGTGATAAATATGCTGACTCTAGCTCTCGTAGATTGTGAGATCGAAATCAACGCCGAGAAGATACATTCTGAGAGGTCCAAACCCGAAATGGTACACTTCCCTTTACTGCTGTCCCAGGATTCAGGTCTCGCAGAAGAGAAAGAATTGAGAACTATCATCCATACCCAAGACGATAAGATCTTCCAGTTCGAGTCTGATGCTTACATACCAGATTCTATAGAACAGTTCAAAAAGCTTCTTGTCGAAGCAAACAAAGGAGACACCACCCCACAGGGAGTACACATATTGGAGAAAGGACTGATAGAGACTTTAGATGAACAGTTCGGAAAAAAAATTGTGATGACACCAGATGGGGAAAAAGGAGACCCTACAGATATCTTTTCAAGAACAGAAGATTACATAGTGGTCATAGGTGGGTTCAGTAAAGGTGACTTCGAATCTCCGGTCTATCACTGGGCTGATAGAAAAGTTTCTATTTCAGAACGGCTTATGAAACCTTGGTCAGTCACAGCAGAGATATTGGTAGGCTATAGATATTGCTCACTTGAATAGTTTGGCGACGTTCTCATCATATGGAACGCTCATGGTCTCAGAAACTGGTTTACACTTACTTCTGGTCAGAAAAGCTATCGGAGAGTAATCGGTTTCAGAAAATGACTCCCAATTTGCCATCCCTTTAGCTATGATAAGGTCCGCTCTTTCAAGTTTTTCCTTCACCTCTTCGGGTAATAGATCAAAATCCACTCCTACAGCATATCCACCGGTCGTTTCCAGCTGGTCAGCTATCGCGTCGATATCGTATTTCAAAGCATCTTCCATGGTCGCGTCGGTCAGGATCGGTTTGTCTTTGACCACAACTGTGAGGTGGATATCGTATTCTTTTAACTTTTTTAATAACACCGTATCGAAAACGATTTCACCTGCATTATCGGTAAAGTATATTACTTCTTTACCTTTTTCAAGGAGCTCTTCTATCTCTTCAGTATCATCTTGTGCTAGGCCCTGATCTATTATGTTTTCGAACTCCCGAGTCAGGTATTTCGGAGAGGCTATATCGTCTCGATAACCGAAATCTAAGATATTACCAGCGATGGATACCAAGACAGCCTCTCTAAACCCCTTCTCCGCCATCTCTTCCGCTCTAGGAAGTAATTTTTCCGCTGTCGAGTTGCTCCTTTTTTTTACTTCCAAATAAGGATCATCGTTACCCAGTATCTGGTAGACATTCTCATGTACTTTAGTTGCCACCTCAGCTGAAACTGCGCTCTCTTCAAAATTTTCATCCAAAATAGATAGAGCTGATTTTATGACTTCACTCTCTCTTTCATCGTCTACGAGCCTAGCCTCGTAGAGACACCTTTTCAAAAGACAGGGGACACACTCAGGATAGATCTTCATAGACCTTAAGTTACAATTCCCCGCTGGCCAATTTCTCATTGATCTCTTCCGAATTTAGATGGCCTTCGACGGTGATATCTATATCATCTTCCTCTAATCCTTCCATACCAGCCAAACTCTTCTTGATATTAACTGCCAATTGTACACCCATCGGGCAGAACGGGCTAGTTGGAGTGAACGTCAGGCTTACAGAATCAGTCTCCGCTTCGATATCGGAGATCAATCCCATGGTATAAACGTCGGTCCCCGTTTCGGGATCCATAACCTGTTTTAATCTTTCTACAACTTCTTTTTCTTCTGGCATTTTATAACCCCGTAATTTTTTGATGTGTTTTAAACTAAGATTAAAGGGTTATATAAATAACAGGGTCATGTTCTGGGTAAACCACCGAAGTTTTTATAAATTTTCAGTTGAATCCACTCGACATGAAAGATTTGACCGACGTACAAAGCAGACTAGCTGAAAAGAGATTCAAATTGACTAGAGTTGGAGTGACTGGAGTGAAAAAGCCGATCGTTGTAAAAAGACCGTGGGGAGAAAGGACATTGAACGCTACTCTCGACGTGTATGTCGATCTTCCTTCGGACCAAAAGGGATCTCATATGTCGAGGAATGTGGAAGTGACGGGAGAACTAGTTGATAGAACGGTTAGAGAACCTGTCGAGGGATTAGAAAATCTCGCCGAGACGATGTGTCAACTACTTTTAGAAAGGCACGAATACGCTTCTTACTCCGAAGTGGATATAAGATCAGATTATTTTTTAGAGAGGGAGTTGCCGAAGGAAGAGAAAAGTCTTGAAAATTACCAGATAAGAGCCAAAGGGGAAGGCTATAGAGACGGAAAAATCAAAAAGTACATCGGAGCCACCGTTACAGGATGGACCACATGTCCCTGTGCAATGGAAGGTGTTAGAGAAAAATTCAAAGAAAAATATGCTTATATCTCAGACAAGTTAGACGATATGCCTATCATCACCCATAATCAGCGGAATAACACAACTTTGATGATGGAAGTACCTACAGAAAAGGATGTAGAGGTGAATGATCTGATAGATATAATGGAAGATTCTCTTTCATCTCCAACCTATGAAATATTGAAAAGAGATGATGAAGCGGAGGCAGTGATCCAAGCCCATAAAAATCCAAAATTTGTTGAAGATGTAGTTAGGGATATTCTCTCCAGGATACTAGAAGAGTATAATGATTTTCCCGACTCTGTCCATATAGAAGTAAAAAGCGAGAGCGAAGAATCCATTCATAAACATAATGCATTGGCTGAAAGGATCACCACTTTAGGAAAATTAAGAGAGTGAACTACCTTTTAGCTCTTAATTCGTAAATGCCGCCGGATTCGATCCTTCTATCCTTAATGGAATCCATGATTTCATCTAATTTTTCTTTCAAAGATTCTTTCATCAGACTAGAGTCTAGCTTTTCTATATTTTCCTTTATCAGATCCTCATGTTCTTTAAGAAGATCAGGGGGCCATGGAACTGGCTCCAGTAATGAAATAATTTCAATGTTTTCAAACTTTAGGGCTGACAACTCACCCTCCAATACCTCAGGAGAATACTCTTCAAGATGTCCTTCCCCGAGAAGCTCGTAAACAGCGTTCTCCAATCTCCAAAGTTCAACATGAGACTGGTCTAGAGGAGAAGGAGATCTTTCTTCATCGAAAGGATAGTAATCGATGATTACCAAGATACCATCATCTTTGAGAAGCCTTTTAAATTCGCGAAAAACTGATGTCAAAATAAGTTCTTTGTGCTGTGAAAGAGCACTCACCAAAAAATTACAGACCACATAATCAAAAGTTTTTGGTTTTAGTGCGCTCAGATCGGAGAGGTCCGCTCTCAAAAATTGTGCGCTCTCAGTTTGGTCGCGACAATCTTTCAGATAATCATGGTTGAGATCGATAGAGACCACATCTGCGTTTTTCTTTTCAAGATATTTTGTCATGCCGCAGGCTCCCGTGCCGGCATCTAATACTTTTTCACCTTCTAGATCAAGAGCTTTTAATTTGTCCATCAAGAGAGGTAGAAATGAAAACTTTATTTTAAATGATCGGTTTTTTCCGTCTACCTCTCTCTAATAACCATAACCCTTATATCACCATCCTCTTATTTACATGCAAATCGAATTTCCAAGGGGATTTATATGTTAAACGCTGAAATCAAGTCAGATGTGTTGAAAGAGTTGGTAGAGATAGTCGGGACCATCGTGGACGAGGTCAAGATTAATCTAGACGAAAATGGACTTTCATTAAAAGCTGTCGATCCAGCCCATGTTGCCATGGTAGATTTGACCTTGAAAAGCGAGGGTTTCGAAAGTTATGAGGCGAACGAAACCGAGTTGGGGTTGAACTTGAATAAGATCGACCAATTTTTAAAGCTCGCAGGCTCGGGAGATATAATAAAAATCGTTCACGATGAAGAAGATAATCGTCTTACCATGAATGTAAGAAATATAACTCAGAAGATGCCCTTACTCGACACAGCCGGGATGACTGATCCAAATGTGCCGAGTTTAGACCTTCCTATAAGCCTGCGCATTAAAGGTGAGCACCTCCTAAATGGTGTAAAGGCTTCAGAAAATATTTCAGACCATATCTCTATAACGGCGAATCCTGACGGATTTGAGATCTTCTCGGAGGAGGATGAAAACGAGGTGGAGATGTCACTCGGCGAAGACGAACTTGAAGAACTGAGTGCAAGTGAAGAGGTAAGGTCTCTCTTCGCATTGGATTACTTTTCTGATATGGTGAAATGCGTTTCTAGAGATACAATACTGGCCATAGAACTCGGGGCTGATTATCCTATAAAGATCCAATTCGATTTCGCGGAAGGTAATGGAAATGTGAGATATCTGTTGGCTCCGAGGATCGAGAGTACTTGAACTGAATTTCATAAAAACGGTTCCTATAGATATTCTTTTTCTAGATTAGTTTTTTTCTCTATATAGGAAAAAATAAAAATACTCGCACCTCGTTATGAAAACTATCATGAGAACCTATGGGATATTACTGATAGCTATAGGGATAATACTAGCGATCTTTGAAGCCCTTGATCCGGGATTCTTCATAGCGATCCCAGCGGGAGTTCTGATAACCTTAGGTTTCATAACACTCCTTTATCCCGGACAGCTTTACACCATCTGGACACCACTGATCGTCGCTTTGATAGTTATACCTTTGATGTTCCTCTCGATGAAATACTATCAGTATATCTCGCCTCCTACAAAACCGACTACTACCATGACTACCTCTTTGAAAGGTCAAGAAGGAAAAGTTGTAAAGGAGATAGATCCAGACGACATTTCAGGGAAGGTCAGAGTGGGGAGCAAATATTGGAGTGCCACCGCAGACGAGAGGATAGAGGAGGGAGCTAAGGTTAAGATAACCGAAGCAAAAGGTGTGCATGTAGTGGTAAAAAAGATAGAATAAATGAAGGTGAAAGAAAAATGTTAGATGTGTTAGCACTGCAGATATTGGAAGGTACGACAGCGTGGATAATAGGCCTGGTGATCATAATAATAATCTTTGCA
>Ga0207421_10007932_pt1 | contig 11160 bp, 8 predicted proteins | sample SodLakKL_010_SED_4_FD_187542 | JGI IMG/M metagenome (GOLD analysis project Ga0207421, IMG submission 187542) | Alkaline sediment microbial communities from Lake Tanatar, Kulunda Steppe, Russia - 8KL_010_SED (SPAdes) (version 2) | ecosystem: Environmental > Aquatic > Non-marine Saline and...
GGGACGGTTCGAGCGTCACCGGAGCGAAGCGGAGGTCCGAAGGGAAGACGATGGAACCGTCCCCCTGGCGCAGCAGTGGATGCCTGAGTAGTTACATTTTTTTTATAAAAAAAATTTTAGGTAATAGCAGCCATGTTTAATTTACCAGTATTGAAAGCCCGGCTACACTTCAGCCGGGCTTTCAATACTGGTATTATCCTGCAGGAAAACTTTTAAGCGTTTATCTGTTTTATTCTATCCTGGCCCGGGCATCCAGGGCCATCACCCCGCTGCCCCGGGCAAATACACGTGCCGGGTTTATATCCAGCTCCTTGATAGAGGGATAATCGGCCATTAATATGGATAGCCTTTTTACCAGGTCTATAAAAGAATCTATATCTCCCGGTTCCTGCCCCCGCAGCCCTTCCAGGATCTTGTACGATTTCAGGCGTTCCAGCCTCGTCCTTATACCCCGCGCATCCGCCGGGCAAAGCACGTTTGCGGTGTCTCCAAATACCTCTACAAATACTCCTCCCATCCCAAAAAATACTACTGGACCAAAAGAAGGGTCCTCTTTGCCACCTACAAACATATCGTAGCCGTCTCCGGCCATCTGCTGCACACGTACTCCCTCAAACCGGGCTCCTTTTTGGTGCGTCTGCAAATTTTCCCGTATACGCTCAAAGCTCTCTTCTACCCCCCGGGGCTGATCCACCCCCACCACTACACCGCCCACATCTGACTTGTGCAAAGCATCCGGGGAAACCAGCTTCATTACCACGGGGTAACCCAGCTCTTCGGCGTAGTCTACCGCTTCTTTGCTGTTTGTAGCCACCCGGGAGGAGGCTACCGGTATGCCATATGCCGAAAGGAGATCCAGCACTTCTTCTCCGTAATTGCCTTTCCTGTCTTTTATCCAGTTCCAGGCGGCTTGCCAGTCAACACCTGTGATATGGGCAACGTCTTCTCTTCTTTCTCTTAGCTTCTCTTTTCGTTCGTAAAATTTCATCTGCTCCGACAGCGCTTTTATCAATTCTTCCGGGCTATCGAAAATGGGGAACTCCACGGACCGCTTGGATTTTTGTATCACCTTGGAAGGACCAAACAGGCTCACTCCCATGGGTTTACCCGAAGAGAGAATAGTTCCCCAGGTTTCCTTGGAAAGGTCAGATAAAAACATGCGGTGGAAAACGTTGTCGCCCTGCGGCATCTGGGGTCTCATGCTTACAAATATGGCCCCGTCCACTTTATCAGAATGCATTACCGAATATATAACATGTGCCGTCATTTGGGGATCGTATATATCGCCTAAATCCAGCGGGTTGGTAAAGTTAATAACCCCGGCGTTGCTAAACTGCTTGAGGCTGTCGTAAAAATCGTCGCCCAGCTCCGCAAATTCAAATCCCGATTTTTCACACAAGTCCGCCGACAACACGGAAAGCCCCCCGGCGGGACTCATAGCGGCAATCCTTCTACCTCGCATGGGTGGCAGCTGAAATGCCTTGGTTATGGTTATAAAATCCAAAAAGTTATCCACCCGAATAATCCCCGCTTCCTCAAATGCGGAATTAATAATCTCTTCATCGCTGCTTACCGCCGCGGTATGGCTCATGGCTGCTCTTTCCCCCGCTTCAGTGGTATTAGATTTTAAAACCACCACCGGTTTCTCTATCTTCTTTGCCGTTTCTACAAAATCCCTTCCCCGATCCATGCTTTCCAGGTAGGCGCATATCACCCTGGTCTTGGGATCCTGTCCCAAATACTCCAAAAAGTCCACTTCATCGAGGTCCACTTTGTTCCCTATGCTGGCAAACTTTGCCATGCCCAGGTTTTCATCCAGGAGATAATTTAACAGGGTCAAGGCCATACCCCCGCTCTGAGATATTATGGACATACCTCCTTCCGGCGCCCTGTGCAGTGCAACAAACGGCAGGCACAAACCGTTTTCCGTATTAGCCACTGTAACCCCGTTGGGACCAACAATGCGCACCCCGTAGTTCCTGGCATGTTCCATCATCTTGTTGGCCAGCGTTTCCCCTTCTTCGCTGTATTCAGAAAAGCCTCCAGAGGGTATGGCCATGCGCTTTATACCAAACTTGCCGCACCGCTCCACCATGTCCGGTATATATTTAGCCGGGATCATACAGTAAGCCAGGTCGGGAACTTCGGGAAGCTCTTCTATATGGCGGTACATTCTTATACCGTCCACATGGGGATCTTCCGTCCGGGGATTTACGCCAAAAATTCTGCCCCGGTAACCCCAGCGCAGCAAATTTTCCAGGGTCAGCCGGGGAATGTTGGAGGGCTTGGAAGACAGCCCTACAATCACTATGGATTCAGGATAATACAATTTCTCCATGCAAATACCTCCATTTGAATAATAAGCAACAGACCTGGACCGATTTATTAACGCTATGTATTTTTGTGTTCCAAGCTTTTTCGTGAACTACTCCCGCTTTCGCTTCGCTTAGAGGCGGGAGAATTCTTGGCGATTTAGTTAAAATGATTTATTTATATCCTACCACAAGTTTACCTTTACGTAAAGTGAAATCTATAAATTTTAACACCGATTTTCGCACTGGTTTAACCCCGGCGCAGCGTAATAAATTTCACCCCCTGCCTGACGGTTAAGCTCCGCCAGATTTAATTAAGTGGTGAACTTGCTGTCGAAGATGAAGGTTGACGACACTCCCCGGCAAACCCGCTGCCGGAAGGGAGGGAGGAAGGAAGGAAGGAAGGAAGGACAGGATCTTCTCCTCGGTCTCCTGGCGCTGGATGTCAGCAGCTGTATATAAGATGAGTTTGCTCTCTCGAGTGTAGTTGGTTTGCCAGACACCTAGAAAGGCAGAGTATGAGTTGCAAAAGGAGATTGTTTCGACAATGCTTGTATGGATCTTTCTTTGCTACTTTAAAAAAAGAACTGGTGCACAGGAAAAGCTTTAAAACCAGGGAAGAGGCCAAACTGGCCATAATAGAGTATATTATCAGGTATAATCCCAAAAGATTACATAGCAGCTTGGACGATATGCCACCAATGGAATATGAGAGTTATTACATGGATCTTCAAAATCTATTAGTTGCCTGATTCAAATTCTAAGGGAAAAGGAGAAAAAAAGCATTTATACGTGTCCGGCTGGCTTATAGCACTCCAGGATTAGGTGATCGATTGATTCCGGAATACGCACACAAGACCTGACCCCTTATTTTCCTAAGTAATATAAAAAAGTTATATTTCAAGACCTGACCCCTTGTTTTTCTAAAAAGGGCTACTCCTTCTCTTAAAGAGCAGCCCTTTTATGCTTATTATACTTTTGTTTACCCTTAAATCCTTTAAGCAAACGCTTCCGGAACCTGTTTTAAGGTGGCATAGTTGAACACCGGACCGTCCTTGCATACGTAGAGAGGGCCGGCATTACAGCGTCCGCATTTGCCTATACCGCATTTCATGCGGTTTTCCAGCGTAGTATAGATCTGCTCGTCTTCAAACCCGAGCTTTTTCAGGTTTTCTAAAACAAATTTGATCATTATTGGCGGACCGCAGGTTATGGCAATAGTATTTTCCGGGGAAGGATTAACTTCCATCAGGAGAGTAGGAACAAAACCTACAAAATGGGACCATCCTTCCTCTTCGATGTCTATGGAAAGGTGGCAGGAAGATACTTCCTGGCATTCCCGCAAATCTTCCAGTTCCTGTTTGAAACAGAGATCATTGGTGGTGCGAGCCCCGTAAATAACAGTTAAATCCTGGTAGTCGTTGATATTGGCCCTTACGTATTCCACTATGGGGCGCAAGGGAGCCTGCCCAATGCCGCCACCTATAGTTAGTATCTTTTTGCCTTTCCACTCTTCCAGTGGAAAGTTGTTGCCGTACGGTCCTCTTACCGTCATGGAATCTCCCGGCTCCAACTGGTGCAGGGCCTGGGTGACTTTACCCATGCGCATTACCGAGAAGCGCAGGAATTTGCCTTCGGTGGGAGATGAGGAAATAGAAATCATGCTCTCCCCCACACCCAGGACCCCAATCATGGCACACTGACCCGGAAGATGCTCCCAAGACTCTTTAACTTCCTCATCCTCAAAGACCACCCGGAACGTCTTGATAGCTCTTTCCCCATGGGTTTCGTACCAGGTGTCTTCTACTTTAGCCATGTGCGGTATATAGGGATTCTCTTTATTACTCATAGCTCCTCCTTAACCCGTGATAGTATGTCCAGAATATCTATATTTACGGGGCAGCTGGTAATGCACCTGCCGCACCCTACACAGGCTATTTTGTCAAACTTTTCCACGTAATAGCGGTACTTGTGACTGATCCGGTTGCGGGTCCTTTCTTTCCTGGAAGGACGGGGATTATGGCCTGAAGTGTGCAGGGTATATTCCCCGAACATGCAGGAATCCCACATCCGGCATCGGCGCCCGTCAAACCCTTCCACCTCATCTTGTATGTCGAAGCAGTGACAGGTAGGGCAAAGGAAAGTGCAGGCACCACATCCCAGGCAAGCCCGGGATACTTCGTCCCACAGGGGAGCTTCCCATCCTTCTTCCAGCTTTTCACGAATACCTTCCGTATCTATACTCCGTTTTATTTTACCTTCTGCTTCTTTGATTATTTCTTCTGCCTGGCTACCCTCACCGGATGCATCTTCAAGTGCACTTTCAGCATCTCCCAGGATGCGGCTTCCTTTATCCGTGACACTGCGAAGGTAATACTTGTCTCCCAGGTCGACCATTAATACGTCCAATCCCTGGGTGGAACCAGGGCTGCCGTCCAGGGAGGTGCAGAAGCAGTTCACGAACGGCTCATTGCAGGCCAGCCCGATCACTGCAGTTTTATTCCGGTTTTCCAGGTAATAGGGGTCATCTTCATCCCATTGAAAAACGCGGTCCACTATGTCCATGGCCCGGGCGTCACAGGGCCGTGCTCCCAATACCACTTTTTCTTTTTTCTCTTCCGGCAGGGAAATTTCTTTATCCCCTACCTGGTACAGAAACATGGTTTCCGTCTGGGGAAGCACCACGGCCTTGGGCGGCACACTGCTGTAGGCATATTCTTCCAGGCCCGCATCAACATCTCCAGAGTAAGGAGCAAACTTGTATATGGGACCATCTTTTACGGGAAACCACAGCTCACGGGCATCTGCCAGAGCCTGGACAAAACTCGACCAATTAGCTTTCTGTAAGACCTTTTCTGACATTTTCACCCACCTCTAGAGAATGAAGTCTTCCTGGTCCTGAGGATTGTAACTGGCCTGGAACGGTACTCCTTCAGGATCCGTGCCGGGTTCAAACTCGTATTTTTCCCGGACTTCCTTAACCAGTTTTTGATTTATTTTCCCCAGGGGGATGCCCGCCGGGCAAACCCTTTCGCATGCACCACAACTGACACAGCGCCCTACCAGGTGAAAGGCGCGGGCAATATGAAACGCGGTATTTTCACTGTAGTTATTGGAACGGTATATCCAGGTCGGGTTAAGCCGGTCCAGGATGCAGTCTTCGCAGTAACACATGGGACAAGCATTCCGACAGGCATAACAGCGAATACACCGCTCAAACTCTTTCTCCCAAAAATCCCATCTTTTATCAAAAGATGCATTTTCCAATTCTTCCACACCCGGGTGACTTTCTTCGGCCCAGGGTTCTACTTTCTCACCCAGGGTTTCGTCGGCTTCTACCGGATTGGGATACCGACAGACCAGGCAGTGGTCATCCAAAACCTCTTCCCGGGGTATCTCTTTCTTTTCACCTGATACGTTCAACACGATTTTATCCTCTTTCCATTCCGCATCTGCTACTTCATTATCTTCCGGATAGCTGTCTTTTAATTTGCGCAGATCCACTACCCCGCGACAGGGAAGGCCTAAGAGCACTACCTGTTCCCTGTCCACGCCTCTCTCCGTTAAAAGCTGCACCACGGCCCTGCTATCACAGCCCCTGACCAGCAGGGCCGTTTTGCGACGATCAGGCTCCTGTCCCTTGGGAAGGGGCAGCTTTTCGGCCAGAGTCAGGTAGGTTGCCAAATTAGTGTTACACAGGGGAGAATAAACCAGCTCTTCGGCATCCTCGGGTGCTTCAACCCAGTACGGTGTTACCCGGTACCCGAAAGTCCCCTTGCGCCATCCTATCAGGTGCTTTACATCTTCCCGGGAGACAATCTCCTTAGCCTTCTTACGTATTGTTTCCAAATCAACCAAGCCATTCTCCCCCCTACCAGTTTATCTTTTCCCGTTTGAATTGTTCAAAAGGACCTATTTCGCTGACTTCATCCACTACTTTTTCCACTACTTCTTTCCACTTACCGCCTTCAGAGGCGGATACCCAGCTCATGTGAAAACGCCGGGAATCCACCCCGAGGTATTCCAGCAGATCTTTCATTAGTCTAAACCTGCGCCGGGCGTACATGTTGCCTTCCATATAGTGGCAATCGCCGGGATGGCAACCGGAGACCAGCACACCGTCTGCTCCCTGCTGCAGGGCGTTTAATACGAAAAGCGGGTTAATCCTTCCCGTGCACATAACCCTTATAACTTTTAAGTTGGCGGGATAATGAGTACGGCTGGTACCGGCCAGGTCCGCTCCGGCATAGGAACACCAGTTACATAAAAACGCTACGATATTGGGTTCGAATTGTTCGCTCATGACTTAACCCCCAATGCAGCTATTTGCGGCATGATCTGGCTATCCCTGAAAGAACGCGGCTGTATGGAATTGGACAGACAAGCTGCCGAGCAGGTTCCACAGCCTTTACACAGGGCTTCGTTAACTTCCGCCACGTTGACCTCATGCCCAAACCAGTTTATTGTCTTTAATTCAATGGCACTGTAGGGACATACCTCAGTGCAGAATCCGCATCCCCGGCAGGTAGCCTCATTTACTTCCGCGGTCTGGGCTTCTACTTTAACCTTGCCGCGGGAAAGCGGTATCATGGCCGAAGCCGCGGCTCCTTTAGCCTGGGCCACGGTATCCGGGATATCCTTGGGTCCCTGCGCACACCCGGCCAGAAATACTCCGTCCGTGGAAGTATCCACCGGGTAAAGCTTGGGATGTGCTTCCATGAAAAACCGGTCGGAAGTCTGGGACAGGCGAAGAAGATCTATTACCCCGCGTGCATCCTGCCTGGGCTCCAGCCCTACTGCCAGGACCACCAGGTCCGCCTCGTCTTCCCGGGGCGTAGCCGTCAGGGTATCTTCTACTTTGACGATCAGCTTATCGTCCTTCTTGAATATCTCGGAAGGGTTGCCCCGGACATAGCGAATACCTTCCCGGCGTACCCGGTCGTAAAATTCTTCAAATCCCTTGCCAAACGCCCGTACGTCCATGTAATAGACAGTTACTTCGGCATCGGGAACTTTCTCCTTGATGAGGTGAGCCTGCTTGGCCGTGTACATGCAGCACACCCGCGAACAGTATTCGTTGCCCACGCTGGCGTCACGCGATCCCACACACTGTATAAAAGCAACCTTTTTGGGCTTGCGGGCATTCTCGCCTTCCCCTATCAGGAGCTCTCCCCCGGTAGGCCCGGATGCAGCTACCAGCCGTTCCATTTCCAGGCCGGTTATTACGTTGGGGTAATCCTGGTAGCCATATTCCGGCTTGTTGCTGGGATCAAAGGTATCAAAGCCGGTGGCCACAATTATGGCGCCTACTTTTACCTCTACCTCTTCATCCTGTTGCTCAAAATCAATAGCCCCGGTACCGCATACCTCCTGGCACTTGGGCCCCTTGCCGCATTTGCCTTTGGTCAAGTAGAGGCAGTGATCCGGGTCGACGGTAAACTTGGCCGGAACCGCCTGGGGAAACGGCAGGTAGATGGCGGAACGTTTTCCCACGTTGGCATCAAACTCGTTAGGTATGCGGTTTTTAACCCGGCAATTGTCCGCGCATTCCCCACACCCGTTACACTTATCGATATCTACGTAGCGCGCTTTTTTGCGCACTTTAACCTCGAAGTTGCCTATAAAGCCGTTTACTTCTTCCACCTCGGAATAAGTCATCAGCTCGATGTTGGGGTGGTTGGCCACATCCACCATCTTGGGCGTCATTATGCAGGCAGAACAGTCCAGGGTAGGAAAAGTCTTGTCCAGCTGGGCCATACGCCCTCCCACTGAAGGAGACTTTTCTACCAGATATACCTGGTAGCCTGCATCAGCAATATCCAGGGCCGACTGAATACCCGCAATACCGCCGCCAATTACCATGGCAGTACGCTCTGAATCCACTTCTTTTTCTTCCAGTGGCTCCAGCATCCTGGCCTTGGACACTGCTGCGGAAACCAGTTTTTTAGCCTTGGGTGTAGCTTCTTCACTGTCCGGATGCACCCAGGAACAGTGCTCCCTTATATTGGCCATTTCCAGGTAATACGGGTTAAGGCCCGCATCCTGGAGGGTGCGTCGGAAAGTAATTTCGTGCATCCGCGGGGAGCAGGAAGCCACAACTATACGGTTCAAATTTTCATTTTCAATATCTTCGCGGACAAGTTGCTGGCCCGGGTCGGAGCACATATACGCGTAATTGCGAACCACGGTAACCCCGGGCAGCCGGGAGGCAAACTCCACTACTTCTTCCACGTTTACAGTTGCGGCAATATTAATGCCGCAGTGACAGACATATACACCCACTCTCGGCTTTTCGCTCATGAGTATTTCATCCTCCCACGCATTTTAACAAGTGCTAAATTTTATACTCTTTAACGGCCAAAACCATAATGGCCTTACTCTTCTTTAAGCTCTTCCACCAGCTTGGGAACCACTTTAAACAAGTCGTCCACTATACCGTAGTCAGCTTCAGCAAATATGGGCGCGTTGGGGTCCTTGTTGACAGCTACTACGGTCTTGGCTCCCTTGATTCCGGCCAGGTGTTGAAATGCACCGGAAATACCCACGGCAAAATAGAGCTTGGGCTTAACCGATTTTCCGGAAGTTCCTACCTGGCGGTCATGCGGCAGCCAACCGGCATCTACAGCCGCCCGGGAACCGCACAGGTCCGCTTCAAATACTTGGGCCAGCTCTTCTATCATGGGCATGTTTTTGTCTTCCCGTACGCCTCGTCCCACGCCTATCAGCATCTCCGACTGGGTAATGTCTACATCGCCTATTTCGGCTTCTACGTATTCTACAAACTTGCGGTGCTCAGCTTCTTCCTTTGCCGGGGCTTCCACCTTTTCTACCGAACCCTTTTGTGCCGGTTCAATTGGTTCCAGCGCTGCTTCACGTATAGTAAGAATGTACGTATCCGCGTCGGCAAAAGAAAATTCAGCGTTTACCTTACCCTGGTAATACTGCCGCACTGCTACGGGCTTGCCGCCCTCGCCGCGCAATTCGATCACATCGGTAAGGTAAGGCAGGTCTTTTTCCACTGCCAGGGCTGGAGCTACATCCACTCCCTGTGCAGTATGACCTATCATTACTATAGTAGGTTTGTGTTCATCTATGAGCGCAGACAGGTTTTTCTGGTATATGTCGGCATTAAAGTTTTCCAAGACCGGATCATCTACATAAAGCACTTTACTGCTGGCGCCGGCCAGCTGATCAGCAATATCGTCCACGCCGCTGCCCAGCAGTACGCTTACTACTTCTCCCCCGAAATCGGAAGCCACCTGGGAAGCCAGGTTAAGCATTTCCCAGTTTACATCTCTAATCTCGCCCTGCCGGTGTTCAATGACTACAAATACGTCTCCCATTATACGAGACCCCCTTTCTTCAGTACTTCGGCCAGCTTGGTTGCTTTCTCCTCTGCATCTTCGCCTTCGATGAATTCCGCTTTAGCTTCTACTTGAGGAATGTACAGCTGGTTCAACTTGATCTTGGATGCGGATTCGTCTACCTGGTCTGCAGGAAGACCCAAATCGTCCAGGCTCATGACTTTAAGTTCCTTCTTTTTTGCCTGGCGGATACCTTTTATGGGTGCATAGCGGGGCTCGTTAATCCCCGTTTGAATGGTCAATACACAGGGAAGACTCAGCTCTACTACTTCCATAAGGCCGCCTTCCAGCTCACGGTGAGCTTTTACCTTGCCGTCCTGAACTTCTACCTGTTTGACCATGGCGGCATGAGGAACTCCAAGCTCCTCGGCCAGGGCCACCCCTACGGACATGTTGCCGTCGTCATTGGCCACACAACCGGTCATTACCAGGTCGTATTCCTGGTCCTTAATCGAGGCGGCAAGCACCTTGGCTATGGACAGGGGATCGTATTCATAGATGCGAGAATCTTCCACCCGGATAGCATTGTCTCCGCCTTTGGCCAGGGCCATGCGGATAGTCACCTCGGAATCCTGGGGACCTATGGAGTTTACGGTAACGCTGCCCCCGTGATTCTCTTTTATCCGAACTGCTTCTTCCACGGCGTAGTTATCAGCCTCGTTAATGTCAAAAGAAAACCGGCTGGTATCCACCCCTGTTCCATCTTCATTCAGGTTAACGTCCGCTTCGGAAGTGTCCGGAACGTACTTGATGCATACAAACGTCTTCAATTTTTCCCACCTCCTACAAGTTTCTGCCGCAATTCGGCTTATGATTTTACAGCACTTTACCTAGTATTTCTGTAATTTCCATTACTTCCATCTCTTCTTCATAGCCAACCGCTTTTACAGCGTCGTCCAGGGTCAAGATGCAAAAAGGACACGCACAGACAATAACCTGGGCTTCCAGCTCTTTGGCATTCCTGGCCCTGGTTTCGGCAAGTCGCTCTTGCTGGGATTCTGTTTCCACCCACATCTTGCCGCCGCCGCCTTCGCAGCAGAGGCTTCTTTCCCGGGAGCGGTCAAATTCAGTAAGCTCAATTCCCGGAACGCTCTTCAAAACCTGGCGCGGCTCATCATACACCTCGTTTTGCTTGCCCAGGTAACAAGGGTCGTGGTAGACTACTTTTTTCGGGAACTCGCCTTCCCAGGAAAGCTTGCCTTCATCTATCAGCTCGGCAAGAAGCTGAGTGTAATGAATAACTTCTGCCTCTAACCCCTCGTATTTTTTCAAGGCACTAAGGCAGTGGGGAGAGAGAGTTACTATTTTCTTGGCCGGATAACCAGAGAAAAGCTCCACGTTTTCTTCCTGAACTTCCATGAAAAGTTCTTCTTCCCCTAAAGCCTGTACCTCGCTGCCGCAGCAAGACTCTTCTTCTCCAAGGAACGCGTAGTCTACCCCGGCTTTTTCCAAAATCTTTACCATGTTCTGGGCCACTACCTGCA
>Ga0207421_10007933_pt1 | contig 11160 bp, 15 predicted proteins | sample SodLakKL_010_SED_4_FD_187542 | JGI IMG/M metagenome (GOLD analysis project Ga0207421, IMG submission 187542) | Alkaline sediment microbial communities from Lake Tanatar, Kulunda Steppe, Russia - 8KL_010_SED (SPAdes) (version 2) | ecosystem: Environmental > Aquatic > Non-marine Saline and...
AAAAATAAGAGAGGTAAAATCGTCAGAGTAAAGATGGGAAGGGATCCTGAAGTATTTGACGGTCCTGAAGATATGAAAATAGAGGATGGATGGATAGAGTTCGTCGTCACTGACGATATTAACCATTGGATAGAGGAGCTGGCGAATTACACGATTAATGACTTGGAGATCAAAAAGTTCAGCCTTGAGGATATATTCATGCATTATTACGAGGATATTGAGAATGACGAGTCGATCGAAATTTAGGTTAGCATGGAAGACCGTTATGGATAAGTGGAAGATTACGGTTTTCCTGACTGTTATTTTTGTTGGTTTTGCTGCCCTTTACACGGGTATTTATCCTGCATTTGAAGATATGTTAGAAGGATTTGCCGATTTTCCGTTTGAGTTTATAAGGGGTTTTGAATATATAGACACATTTCCCGGCTATCTAAACATGGAACTGTATCAAATATTTTGGATTTTAGTACTCCCGATACTAATTGCTTATGTCACGGCTTCGCTGGTATCGGAGGAAATTGAAGGGAACACAATAGACATGTTGATGTCTAATCCTATCTCAAGAAAAAAAGTCGTTTTAGAGAAGTTTTTGGGAATAATCCCTCTGATTCTAATAGTTACTTTCGCTACTATGGGGTCGGTATATGGTGTGACCTATCTAATAGGGGAAGAAATCAGCTTAATACACCTGTTCTTGACCCATCTCTGGTCAATCCCCTATTTTCTAGCGGTGGCTAGTATAAGTTTACTAATATCTACAGTTTTCAACGAGAAAATGAAGGCTAGTATCATCGGAATGGCTATAGTGATCGGGATGTACCTGTTAGAATCCATCGCTCAACTCGTACCTGAGTATGAGAAAGTCGGAGTGGTATCATTAGTTCGTTACTACGATCCTACATCATTGCTCATAGAGGGAAAGATGGAGATAGTAGATCCGGTCTTATTGGTTATAGTGACAGTAACCGCACTTTCAGTTGCGGTTATATACTTTGAACGGCGAGACATCCCATGAAAAATTGCTGGAAGATTTCGCTTCAATTTTTTTAAATAAGATTGTTAAGTAGATATATACAGAGTCTTTTTGAAGTCAGGATTAACAAATTTACATTCCCGAACCATTAAGTAGAAAGAATTCCGGTTGGGGTGTTACATGAGTCTGAAGATCGAAAAATACGATCCGGAAATACATGATGAGAAGGTTTTAGCCGAACTTGTTTATTTAGCGGACGAGGTGGTAAATAATCCGACCTATGATGGGAAGGTCAAAGGAATTAAGGTTTTAAGAGAACTTATCGAGAGAGAAGCGGGATTTTTAGGCCCTCCGTATTTGAATGCTATGGTTTACAGAGAAAAACCTGTAGGTATCTTCGCAATTTCGAAGGTAAAAGAAAAATCGGATTTAGAGAGTGATTTCGGGCTGACTTTAGCTAAGGTTATGGATATTCAGAAGTTTATAGAAAAAATACCCGTACTCCTAAAGTTGAGTCATCTTATTTCTGGCGAAATGGATAAAGACGGACATTACATATTCTATCTTTCTGTCGCTCCACCGTTTCGTGGGAAGGGGATAGGAACGAAAACTTTAAGGTATCTAGACGATAAATATGGTGATTTATATCTACATGTAAGAAAAAGTAACAAAAAAGCGAGAAGTTTTTATAGAAGCCTTGGGTTCCGGCCTATATCGAATAATACAGTTTTTCTCGACGGGAAAAAGATAACAAATTTTCTGATGGAAAAGAAATTTTAAATTAACACCTAATTGGAATTTATATCTCGTGTTAAAACTAACCTTATCAAATTTATCATGTTAACTACCGGATTTGGGTGAAAAGTTTAGAGAGAGTATTATCAGGATATTTATTATTCAAAACGTATAATTTTATTTGGATAAGGATGTTCGACAAACTTTCTCTAAATAGATCGGAAAGATGGTCAATTCTAGGTGCATTTCTGATTATTATTGGCATCTTCCTTCCATGGTATCATATTAGTTATGCGCAAGAGATCCCATGGATTGGAATAGAGCTCTCGGGAACGATTTATGGTTTCTCTCTGGCATTCGGAAAGTTCTTCTTACTTCTATCTGCTATATTCACGACTCTGCTCTTGTTTCCTCGAAACGAAATGTATCAATCTAGAATGTTTTTAGTTAAAACTTTTATAGGATCTCTAATTGTGGTACTTTTCTTCATAAATGTGTTCATACATCCCGTTTTTGGACTTCGTTACGTCGATCCCCATATAGGGATTTTAGTTCTCTTGATTGGGTGTGTATTTTTAATCTACGGACTGAAGAAAGGTTACGAGGATTTATAATCATAAATTATTCACATGCATTTATCGAATAAAGGGGATTTATTGAACTAAGGATTAAAAGAGAAACTATATTTACCGCAGATTAAAAAATAGAACTAAAAAATTTTTTTTTGTTAAAATAACGATGAGTCCCGTAATAAGTGGGGTGGCAGAAATCTTACCCTACGGAACGGCCGTTAAACTGGAGTGATAATTTGAACTTGTGGAAAGCTGGGTTTATTCTGATAATTTTAGGGATTGCTATACCTATCGCATACGGAATATATAAATTAGCTCTAGTAGGGATACCATGGTATTGGTCACTCTCGATATTTTTAATCCTCTCGGGATCCATTGTACTATTAGCTTCTGCCATCAAGGATAAGATCAGTTCTGAAAAATCGAAAGAAAAATATTAGACCTCTCTTTCATGTATCGGGCAAATAAAAGCCCTTGAAATTTTGACATGACTAAGAATAACCCTCATGAAAATTAGATTATTTCGGTAATTATTTTTGTCTGGAAAAAAACTTTTCCTTGATCGAAATGAGTGATAATGAAAAGATTTGCGATATAAAAGGATGTAATAACTCCTTCAATCAAAAAGCGACTGGTAGACTCAGGATCACCAAGAAAAAGATAAAAGGCGAAAATGTCGCTTGGATCTGTCCGCCCTGTGGGGAAGAACTCGAAGACAAAATAGAATGGAGAGAAGGATAGCTATTCTTCATCGTCTCGACAATTATGTCTTAAGGTTTCCTCGACCCAACAGAAAGATCAGAAACTGGTAGATCCTTCTAACCGACTGGATCAATGGCTATTTCCTGAAATTATTTCCCTATAAACCGACTAGGATAGGAGTGGCAATAGTAAAAAACAAGATAAAGGTGGAAGTTTTTTTTACTGTTAAGTATATGTCTTTTACTCTTCCCAGCTGATAGCATCAGTGGGGCAACTATCGATCGCGGTTTGAATAGTGGACTCATCCGCTCCTTCAGGGTCTGTGACTTCAGCCTTACCTGAATCGTTCATTTCGAAGACTTCCGGAGCAATGCTAATACAGACTGCATCACCATTGCACAGATCCTCATCCACAACAGGTTTTTTCGCCATTTGTTCACCTCCATTACAGATTTCATGCTTTTGTTCCAATTAATTTCGGGGTATCTATGGACTTAAAATTTGTTCTTTACTGAATTTTGATCTTACTGCCCTTTCGTTTTCTGAGTCTCACTTCGAGTATACCTCTCTTGAAGGTCGCCTCCGCTTCGTCCGTATCAACTATTGCAGGCAAGCTCACCCTTCTCCGGAATGAATTGAATCTAACTTTTCGATGTGCTCCGCCCCAAGATTTAAATTGAATATCCTTTCTCATTTCCGCCTTTATCGTCAGAGTTTTTTCCTCTGCCGTGATCTCGATGTTCTCTTTATCCACACATGGAAGGTCAGCGGTAACGATAACTTCGTCTTCGGTTTCCCTTAATTCTATCAGGGGGTTGAGACATCTCCGGCCGATATCCCAACTTGGAGTGTAGTTTTCTTCCGCCATTATTATCACCCATACATGATCGGCATTTCTTCCTCCTGACTCTTCGCTGTATTCTGCATCGTCTCTTTTGTCTGACGCATCAAATCCCGGGCAGCTACTTTGATCTCTTCAGCCTTTTTTCTGAGCTCCTCTACATTGATATTGAGTCCTTCCAAATCGTTTATAGCTTGTAGAAGGGAGGCTGCAGCGCCAGGATCCGGATAGTTTCTATGTGCTTCTGCCATGAGATAGATACCTGAAGCTTCTCTATCGGAAAGTTTGAGGAGAAGCGCTCCGTTTATTCCGCTAATAAATCCTTCTTCCAAAATATGGAAATTTTTATCGTTTAGCAGGGACTCCATATTTTCGTTCGTCGGGACTCCATGAATTTCAGGTTCATCGACTTCGGTTCTGTTTTGATGGGGGAGTCCCCCTAGAATAAGCGTCTTCTCCACATTTACCCTTTCCAGCCAATTCATTATAGATTCGATAACTGGACCTATTAGATTGGGACCTATTGGAATCTCGGAAGTAAGTACCGTAAAGCCCCCATCTTTATAAAGGCGAATCGGATGGGAAGGTCTTTTTTCATGTACGACGGTTATTGGCGGAAAGTCGCTAGAAGTAAGATACCCTATCTCCCGCATTTCCATCTCTTTAATTATATGTTTAACAGAGATTAGGCCGACTAACCCCACGTCCGGAAACGCTAGGACAGCAGTGGTTCCCTCCTCGGGTTTTTCCCTTTCGACTAGTTGGATGTCGGTTTTCATCTCATTCATCCATCAAAATATTACAAAATTTAGATATTTATGATTTTGACCCGGCGGTATCCGAGTTAAAAGTTTAGCCCCCCTCAATCATCCTCTCTACTTTGGGCTTGATATCGTGAGGACCTTCTACTATATGGACACCGTCAATTTTTCTTAATTTTTCGACATTTCTTTCATCTTCTTCCCTAACTCTCATCTTCAAGATTTCCCCGGTCGGTAACTTCGTCTCAATTTCACCGGCCTCGAGGTCGACTGGCATTATATATACTGACACATAGGCTTTTAGAGCCATCAGAGCCGAATTCGTAAGTAGAGTGTCTCCGATGGAGTGAGCGATCTTCGCGACCGAGTTTGAGGTACAGGGAGCTAAAATCAATCCTTCATATCTTCCAGTTTGTAAATTTCCCGCCAGGAAGGGAGAGTTGGCGTTTTTTTCTATTGAAAACTTTTCAAACTTTTCCTCAATCTCATTTCGAATGTTATACCATTTCAAAACCTGCTCTCCGGCTTTGGAAACGTACACGTGTAAATCCACCGGTTTTTCTTCTACTAGGGCCTCCATTTCATTTACTATTTCGTTAATTTTGTCACCGGCTCCGGTGATACCCCAAGCTATCTTACTTTCTTTCATATCTATCTAAAAAATGAGTGAATCGACTAATAGTTTTTTCGAGTGTTTTTAAACCTTCCACATCCTCCGTTACTCCCTCTCTGGTGTCTTTGCTCCAAAAGGTGGCACCTAAATTGGCTCCGAACGACCCCCCACTTACAGGAATCATTCCGTTAAGAATAAAAAAAGCGTGAATTTGCATGAGGGCTATTTCCTGCCCCCCCATCCTGTCACCTCCAATTGCTATACCCATGCCGATCTTTCCCTTCAAAGAGTCGGGGTTTTTCGCCATGAGGGCTCTGGTCCTGTCCATCATTGCTTTGAGCTGTGCCGAAATACCGCTATTATATACCGGAGTCGCAAGTATTATACCGCCCGCATCTTCAAGCGCCGGGTAAATTTCGGACATTCCGTCGTCGAAGGTGCACTTTTTTTCTTTCAAGCAATAATCACAATGTATACAAAAGTTGATTCTTTTCCCCCTCAAATTTAAGATATCCGTTTCATATCCTTTACTTTCGAGGATTTCTCGCGCTTTTGAAGAGACGTATTCGGTGGCTTGTCGTCTAGGGCTGCTGTTTATACACAATATCATAGAATAATCACTTCTCGACAACTCACCGCTTGAAATTTATAATGATTTCGTCTATGTCCCATAGAGTTTCGATTTTTTCTTCGATATCATTTCTAACTGCGGAGGCAAATTGGTGATCTTCGTCTAGATCTACTTTTATCTTTACGGTACCCCCCGCCACTTCAATATCTTTTATAAGATCGGTTCGGACTACATCGATACCTGTAAGAGGATTCATAACGTGTTTCAATCTTTCACGCACTACACCTTCGTCGGTCGGCACTCTTTCTTCGACCTTTCCATGACGTTCTTCGTAATCTCTTATGGCCTCTTTCAAGGAGTCGACTGCTAGAACTGAACAGTGCGTCTTTATACTGGGTAAGCCCCCTAGCTCTTCGGATGCTTCCTGCCAGGTAATTTCTTTGGCTTCCTCTATAGTCTTCCCCTTCGCCATTTCCGTAATTATCGAGCCCGTCGCTATGTTCGAGGCACATCCATAAGATTTGAATTTTATATCCGTTATTTCATCCGTATTCTCGTCAACTTTTAACGTTAAAACAACCATGTCCCCACAGGCAGGACTCCCTTCCTTGGCCTTACCATCTGGATCTTTGATAATCCCAACGTTTTTCGGATTCTTAAACAATTCGATTACCTTGTCGCTATATGGAGCACTCATCTTACTTTCGTTTTCTTCACCGGGCATCATTCCTCTCCTCCCAAGGGACTTATTTCTCTTAGGTTTTCGACAACTTCGGAAACAGCCTTTACGGTCACGTTTACATCTTCTTGGTCGTTGTATCGGCCGAAGGTAAAACGTACAGATCCATGTGCTCGTTCATGGTCGCCCCCGATACCGGTAATGACGTGACTGGCCTCTAAGGATCTGCTAAAGCATGCAGACCCCGTACTCACTGCGATTCCACGCATGTCCAAATGGAGAGTTATCGATTCACCCTCCACATAATGAAAAGTTAGATTAGCGTTTTGAGGTGTTCTTTCTTTCCTTGACCCGTTCAACGTTACATGAGAGACTTCCTCGAGCAAATTCTCGATAAGATCGTTTCTCATCTTTTTCAACCTCTCGTTTTCCTCCGAATTAACGAGTTCTACTGCCTTGGCGAACCCCACGGCTCCAGGGATGTTTTCAACTCCGGCTCTCAGGTTTTTTTCCTGAAAACCACCGTCCATCTGTTTTTCTATGGAAGTGCCTTCTCGAACGAACAATCCGCCGATACCTCTCGGTCCGTGAATGGTATGTCCCGAAAGGGTGACTAAATCCACGGGTATATCCTTAACATCCAACGGGATTCTGGTAAAAGAGTGAGTAGCGTCTGTGTGAAAGAGAACGTTCTCATCTTTACATATATCCGCGATTGCTTCGATTTCCTGAACTGTGCCTATTTCCTGGTTTGCGTGCTGAACTGAAACGATTAGCGTTTCGTCGTCGATAGAATCTTTTAAATGTTCCAGATTGACGAATCCTTCTTCATCTACCTCTAAATATGTGACTTCGAACCCTTTCCTTTCCAAAGCCTTGGCAGTGTTTAATATAGGGAAGTCTTCTATTTTGGAAACGATGATATGGTTTCCTTCGTCTTCATTACCTCTTGATACGCCCTTAAGCGCCAGATTGCTCGATTCGGTGCTACCCGAGGTAAATATTAGCTCCTCCGAGCTAGCTTTCAAAGTCGAGGAAATGATTTCTCGGGCCGCTTCCAATCCTTCTTTTGCCTCTATACCCATTGTATAGGCAAACTCTGAAGTAGCTACTGCGTATGTATCGAAAAAATACGGTTTCATAGCTTCCAGAACTCGTTCATCCATTCTAGTACTTGCTGAGTTGTCGAGATATACCAAATTTTCTTTCATTTATTCACCTCAAGTTTATATGAACAAGGTAATTTCCGATTCTTTAGCCTCCTTCACGTAAGTTCCGACTGCGCAGTATTCAGTTATTACATCATCTCTCAGATCTCCCTTTTCTATACCCATAATCTCCATCGTCATATCGCAAGCCAGGATTTTCCCGCCCAATTCCACGAAGTCCTCCAACATCTTTTCGAGGGGTGCGACGTTCGCTTCTTTCATCTTTTTCTCTACCATCCATTTTCCGAGACCGAGCATATTTTTACGTGAGAGAGGGCCGTTCTCTAGCTGGTCTTTTTTCAACCTTTCAAGTCCCCAAAATGTGAAGTAGATAGAAACGTCCATGCCCATCGAAAGGGCTCCATTGCCTATTATAAGGGCGCTGTAGACTTTATCCATCTCCCCGCTATGAACAATCAGTGTGGCTTTGCCGGACAATTACCCTTCAACCCCCTTTATCTGAATTTTTATTCTCCATTTTTCATTGTCTTCCTCAATTTCGAGCAATTTATGACCCATCTCTTCAACAGCCATGGGGATTTCCTTTTTGGATGCTGGATGATCTCCAATAAACTCGATAATATCCCCATCGGAAGATTTTCGGACAGCTTTTCTTACCTCTACTAGAGGAACAGGGCAAGTTTCCCCCAAAACCTCTATCCTTTCTATTTCTGATTCTTTTTCACCCATTATTAAATCACGTATACTTTTATATTGAAATTACTTTTTTAATCTGTACATATATTCCGGATTCTCTTTAATTGATGTATAAATCTGTCTAAATGGTTGGTTAATTATCAAAAGGGTGAAAATCATTAACTTTAAGACATCAATTCAAAATAAGAAACTAACTCAAGATGTAAAATGAGGGAAACTTACCTATCCGAACTGGAAGAATGCAACCTCTGCGAGTGGAGATGTGGGAGAAACCGCCTGAACGGAGAATTGGGCGTCTGTAGGATCGGAAAACCCTTAGTTGCCTCCGCGATGCTTCACCCAGCTCCTCCACAGAGTTACACCGTCTTTTTAGCTGGGTGCAACTTTAAGTGCTTGAATTGCCAGAACTGGAAAATTGCCCATTTCCCGGACACTGGAAAGTCAATCTTAGGGTCTATAGCCCCAAAAAAGTTGGCTAAAGATTCTCATGAAGCGATCAATTCCCCTAGAGGTAGATCCATCGGAGCGGATAGAATATTTTTTAGTGGAGGATCCCCAACTCCCTCTCTGCCTTATATAGAAAAAGTGGTGGAAGAGGCCGGAGATATAGGCGAGGTCAAAGTAAATTACGATACAAACGGTTTTATGACAACTGATTCATTGAAAAGGATAATCAATTTCTGTGACTCAATAACCTTTGATATAAAAGCATATCATGATGAAACTCACAAAGCTTTGACCGGGGCACCGGTCGGACCCGTACTTAGAAACGCTGAATATATTGCTAAAAACGCTAGAGATAAATTATGGGAATTTAGAGTTCTGGTAATTCCTGGAATTTCAAATGGGGAAATAAGACCTTTATCGAAATTTTTATCGGAGATAGATCCTACATTACCCTTAAACTTTCTAGCGTTTAGACCAAATTTTGTTCTAGAAAAACATAGAGTTACAACCAAAAAAATCATGGAAAAAACCGTGGATATCTCTGAAGAAATGGGGCTTGAGAATGTGAGTTGGAGCGGTCAGGTGGGATACCATGAACAAATTTCAGAAACTGAATTAAGCCGATGTAAAAACAAGGGGGCGAGGATTGCCGAAGATTTCGCCAGTGGAGTCGGTTGTACGAATCACCCTAGAAACTGCGGCACATGTGATCGATTACACAAATGTCCGGTGAAAAATTACGAATCAATTAGTGTGTAATCGGCCGCATTTATAGGAAATGTTTTTGTATCTTTTTACGGCACCGATGACGAGAAGACTGGGCTCTAATAATAAGGATGATGACATCAATAGGCCTCGGAGGTGCCATTATCCTTTGAACGACTTAAATCCTCTATAATTTCCTTAAATTTCAATGCGTCCTTATCTAGTATCGGTGATTCTGAAATAATGGTGGGTGTGTATCCATTTTCTACAATTATCTCGGCGAGAGGTCTGAAGGGGGGACTGTCTTCAGTTCCGTAAGTAAGATGTTTTTCCTCTCCCTTTTCGGAATATTTAATTTCGGTAAAATGCGTATGTAGATTTTTCATGAATTCTAAGCCTAGTTTATCTTCAATTTGCTCAAAAACTTCTAGATAATCCTCCTTTTTATTCAACGTTCCATTGTTACGGGCGTGTATATGAGCAAAATCGATCGTTGGGGCTGTCCGTGGGACCTCTTGACAGATCTTTATTATCTCCTCCAAGCTACCCAGTTGGGATTTCTTCCCAGAAGTTTCAGGTCCCAAAAGGATATCAATTCCTTCTTCCTCGAGATTTTCGGCTACTTCTGAAATTCCTTCAACTGCAAGCTTCATAGCCCCTTCCTCCGATCGATCCGAATAGTAAGCCGGATGAAATACGACCTGATGAGCTCCCATAAGTTCTCCAATTCTAGCGGCTTTAAACAGTCTTTCCCTACTTTTTTCCCTAGTATCTTTCTTCTGTGATGCAAAATTAATCCAGTACTGACCGTGGATAGTTACCCAGATATCGAATTTTTGAGCGTTTTTGCCCAGTTTTTTGGCGTTTTCTTCCCCGATTCTTACTCCGTGGGTTCCCTGATACTCGTAAGCGTTCAACCCTTCTGATCTGATATATTCGGGGGCTTCTAGAGAAGGGCGGTTAAAATCAACGGGGTTTCCCGCGGGACCAATTCGAATTTCTTTATCTCCAGAGATCATATATAAGTAAAAGTTATCTTCTCTCATTAACATTATTGCCGATTACTGATTTACCTAAAAACTTTCGAAACCCTTGACTATGTATAGTTCTATACCTAAGGGATAAAAATCGTATTAAGATAATTTTATTCATCTTTTCAATGTTAAAACTCAAAGAATCGAAAAGAGTTTAAGTTTTGTAAAATAAAAGTTAATATGGAATCATATGGAAACTTGGTTAATCGCACTGATAGTGGTCATAGTAATCGCTTTAATTTTAATACTATCGCAAGCAATAAACAGGGTTCCAGAATACATGCGGGTTTCGCACTTCAGGTTCGGAAGATTTATCGGCGTTAAGGGACCAGGGATAGTTCTAATCATACCCTTGGTCGACGATCTTATGTGGAAGGACTTACGAGTCCGCGATATGGACGTTTCAAAACAAAACGTTATCACAAAGGACAATGTGAGCGCGAACGTAGACGCTGTCGTCTACATGAAAGTTTTTGATCCTAAAAAGGCAACTCTAGAGGTCGAAAACCATTACAGAGCAACGAGTAGATTAGCACAAACCACCTTGAGGGACGTTCTCGGGAAGGTAGAGTTGGATCAATTACTAGCTCAAAGAGAAAAACTTGCTGAAGACATAAGACAAATAATGGACGAAGAGACCGATCCATGGGGCGTGAAGGTAA
>Ga0207421_10007935_pt1 | contig 11159 bp, 11 predicted proteins | sample SodLakKL_010_SED_4_FD_187542 | JGI IMG/M metagenome (GOLD analysis project Ga0207421, IMG submission 187542) | Alkaline sediment microbial communities from Lake Tanatar, Kulunda Steppe, Russia - 8KL_010_SED (SPAdes) (version 2) | ecosystem: Environmental > Aquatic > Non-marine Saline and...
AATCCATGGAACTACCCGGTCAAAACGCACACATACGAAGAGTATGAAGACGATTTCAGAGACAAAATGAAAGAGGCTGGCATTCCAGTTGAAAAGGAGTAGAAATGGTCGACACACCGAAACCGGAAGAACTGATAGACAATATCGATCATACGCCGCCGGAAACGCCGTGGGATGAGACGGCTCCCGATATTTCGCCGGGGAAGTTCTGCTACCCGACGAAAAAGAAGAACCTGGAGTATCTGTCGATGCCCACGACCACGGTGGATGAATGGTCGCCCGCGGACGAAAAATGGCCGATCCCGGACAACTGGCAGCAGATTATCCATGAGGGTTTCAAGGATTTGCTGGGCAAGTACCGGTCGCTTCGGGTTTTCATGGATACCTGCGTGCGCTGCGGTGCATGTTCGGACAAGTGCCATTTTTTTATCGGCACAGGCGACCCGAAAAACATGCCGGTGCTGCGGGCCGAATTGCTGCGATCCGTCTACAGGAACGACTTTACCCGGGCCGGACAGATCCTTGGAAAAATCGGCGGCGCACGCCCCTTGACCAAGGAGGTCCTGAAGGAATGGTTCACGTATTTTTACCAGTGCACCGAGTGCCGGCGCTGTTCGGTTTACTGCCCCTACGGTATCGATACGGCGGAAGTAACCATGATGGCCCGGGAGCTGCTCTCCCTTTTGGGCCTGAATATCAACTGGATCCTGGAGCCTGCGGCAAACTGCTTCAGAACCGGCAACCACCTGGGCATACAACCCCATGCCTTCAAGGAAATGATCGAGTTTTTCTGCGATGATATCGAGGAAATAACCGGCCGGAAGATCGAGCCGACCTTTAACCGGAAGGGGGCCGAGATTTTGTTTATCACCCCGTCCGGCGATGCATTCGCCGATCCCGGCACCTACGCGATGATGGGCTACATCATGCTCTTTGAGCACATCGGCCTGGATTATACGCTGAGCACCTATGCATCGGAGGGCGGCAACTTCGGGTTGTTCACCTCCTCGGAGATGATGAAGCGGCTCAATGCCAAGATGTATGCCGAAGCCCGTCGCCTGGGCGTCAAATGGATCCTTGGGGGTGAATGCGGTCACATGTGGCGCGTGATCCACCAGTACATGGACACCATGAACGGTCCCGCGGATTTCGGGGAGATGCCCGTAAGCCCGATAACCGGGACGAAATTCGAGAACGCCGCATCCAACCGAATGGTTCACATAACCGAATTCACTGCGGACCTGATTCGAAACAACAAGCTCAAGCTCGATCCCGCCAGAAACGATATCTACAGCGTAACTTACCACGATTCCTGCAACCCGGCGCGAGCGATGGGGCTCTTCGAAGAACCGCGCTATGTTTTGAACGCGGTGTGCAACAAGTTCTACGAAATGCCCGAAAGCACGATCCGCGAACAGACCTTCTGCTGCGGATCGGGATCGGGCCTCAATACGGAGGAAATCATGGAGCTTCGCTTGCGCGGCGGCCTGCCGAGGGCCAACGCCGTCAAGTACGTCCATGAAAAGTTCGGCGTGAATATGCTCTCCTGCGTCTGCGCCATTGACCGGGCAGCCCTGCCCCCACTGATGGAATACTGGGTTCCCGAGGTCGACGTGTGCGGGGTGCACGAGCTTGTGGGGAATGCGCTTATAATGGAGGGTGAAATCGAACGCACCACCAACCTGCGCTTCGAGCCCCTGACTGAAGAAACGGAGGAGGAAGCCGATGTATGATAAGGGAAAGATTGTCGCCGGCCTGGTCATCTTTTTCGCGATCCTGACGTTTCCGTTCTGGTACAACCTGGGCGCATTGGCCCCGGCGCCGGAGTTGGAGCTCACCGAAAAGGCCCAAGAGGCTGAAACGTGTATTGAAGAAACCGCGTATATGACAACCGAGCACATGGTGCTGCTCAATGAGTGGCGCGATGCGGTCGCCCGGGACGGCAACCGGATTTATGTTTCCGGGGACGGCGAGGAGTATGTGGCCAGTCTGACGGATACATGCATGGACTGCCATTCCAACAAGGAGGACTTCTGTGACAGGTGCCACGATTATGTCTCGGTAGATCCTTACTGCTGGGATTGTCATACATTCCCGGAGGAGAACAACTGATGGAAAACAGCAGACGAAGATTCCTGAAAATCGCCGGATATTCGATTATAGGCGTGGGCGCGGGCTCCTTGCTGGTCGGGATATCCCCGAAACGGATCACGGCGGCCCCTGATGCACCGCCGCGGTACAAAGACCGTCCCGAGGCCCTGAAGGCAGCGCGCTGGGGCATGGTGATCGACACGCGAAAGATCACCAGCCGGATCAACCGGAATATGCAGCAGGTTTGCCACAAAATCCATAACGTACCGGATTTTGTCGGCAAGCTGGGCGCCAAAAACCATGAAATCAAGTGGATATGGCCGACCCCGTTCAAAAACGCATTTATTGAGCAGGATGCCCAATTCGTGTCCGATCATCTCAAGCGCACCGAAATCCCGGTTTTGTGCAATCACTGCAACAATCCCCCCTGTGTCCGGGTGTGCCCGACGCGTGCGACGTTCAAGCGTGAATCCGACGGTCTGGTCTTGATGGATTTTCACCGGTGCATCGGATGCCGCTTCTGCATGGCGGGCTGTCCCTACGGCGCCCGGAGCTTCAACTACCGGGACCCGAGGGATTCGGGTGCCCTCACGGAAATCGAGGAGAACTTTACACTGCGGACGAAAGGCGTCGTGGAAAAGTGCAATTTTTGCGCGGAGCGGCTGGCCCGGGGCGAGGCTCCGGCATGCGTGGAAGCGTCGAACGGCGCTTTGGTATTTGGTGATCTGGAGGATCCCGATTCCGAAATCCGGAAGCTGCTTGCGGAAAATTATGCCATTACCCGGAAGGCGGAACTGGGTACCAATCCATCCGTATTTTATATCATATGACCATCGTATGAGGTTGCCATGCTAGAAAAAGCGCTAAGTGGAAGCAAATTATACTACACGCTGGTTTTGGGCCTGCTGGCTTTGATCGGCATCGGGTTTCTGTTTTATCTGAACCAGCTTAATGTCGGTCTTGGCGTTACCGGGATGAACCGGGATGTCACGTGGGGGTTTTACATTGCCCAGTTCACCTTCCTGGTGGGCGTTGCGGCATCGGCGGTAATGCTGGTGCTCCCCTATTACCTGCACGACTATAAAGAGTTCGGCAAGATGACCGTTCTCGGCGAGTTTCTGGCGGTGTCCGCCGTGCTCATGTGCCTGCTGTTCATTATCGTCGACCTCGGCCAGCCGCAGCGGCTGCTTAACGTGCTGCTTTATCCCTCCCCCCAGTCCGTACTTTTCTGGGATATGATTGTGCTCAACGGGTACCTGTTTTTAAACATCATTATCGGCTGGAACGTGCTGTCGGCCGAAAAAGAGGGCGTTCCGCCCGAGTTCTGGCTCAAGCCATTGATTTACCTGTCCATCCCTTTTGCTGTCAGCATTCACACCGTAACGGCGTTTCTGTATTCCGGCCTTCCCGGGCGGGGGTTCTGGCTCACGGCGGTTCTGGCACCGAAGTTTCTGGCCTCGGCGTTTGCGGCCGGCCCGGCATTTTTGATCCTTTTGAGCTTTATTCTCCGGAAATTCACGAATTTCGACGTCGGGCAAAAGCCGATTCAGACGCTTGCCAAAATCGTCTGCTATGCGACGATCGCCAGTTTGTTTCTGTTTTTCTGCGAGATTTTCGTGACCTTCTACAGCCAGATTCCGGAGCACATGGATCACAAAATCTACCTGTTCTTCGGGCTTGACGGAAAAAGCGCGCTGGTACCGTGGATGTGGACTTCGGTGCTGGTCCTTATGACCGCCGCGGTTCTGCTGGTTATCCCGGCGGGGCGTAAAAACGAATATGTGCTGGGCCTGGCCTGTATATTCGTTTTCTTCGGGTCATGGATCGACAAGGGACTCGGCCTGATTTCCGGCGGCTTTATTCCCAACCCGCTTCATGAGGTCAACGAATATATTCCGACGGTGCCCGAGGTGATGGTTTCCATCGGCGTTTACGCAATCGGCTTTCTGGTATTGACCTTGCTGTTTAAGGTGGTTGTGGGGGTTAAGGAGGAAGTCAAGGGGTAAATCACCCGACAGGTTCATTATCAGGAGGGGTTTATCCGCCGACCGGATAGACCCCTTTTTCTGTGGTGCCGGGGCGAAAAATACTTTTTCATTTGAATCCGTGTTTTTTTGTTGACAATTCCTGACATAATTCTATAATTTCTTGTTTTATAATTTAACAGGTATAGGGAGGGGTTATCATGTATGCAGTCGTTGCCACTGGCGGCAAACAATATAAAGTGAGCGAAGGGGATATCCTGCGTGTTGAAAAGCTCGCCGGGGATGTGGGTGATACTGTTTCCCTGGACCAGGTCCTGATGGTGTCCGATGGCGAGGACGTCAGGATCGGACGGCCCCTGGTTGAAAATGCGGCTGTGAACGCCAGCATTGTTGAGCAGGGAAAGGCCAAAAAAATCCTTGTTTTTAAATACAAGCGCCGAAAGCGCTATAGAAAAAAGCAGGGCCACAGGCAGTCGTTTACGGCCATTAAAATCGACAATATCACCAACAATTAACAGTTTCGTAAAAAGTCACGATCAGACGGCTTTGTTAAGCGTCGCTTTTATAATAAGAGGGATGAACAATGGCACATAAAAAGGCGGGCGGCAGTTCAAAGAACGGCCGGGACAGCAATGGACAGCGGCGCGGCGTCAAGCGCTTCGGCGGGCAGACCGTCCGGGCCGGAAACATACTCGTAAGGCAGCTCGGAACGAAAATTCACCCGGGTGAAAATGTCGGGATGGGCAAGGATTATACGCTTTTCGCAACCGTCGACGGTGTTGTAACCTATGAGCGACTGGGGCGTTCGCGGAAAAAAGTAAGTGTATATGCCGCCGCGTGAAATTCATTGACGAAGCAGAAATCACCGTTACCGCCGGCAACGGCGGGCGGGGATGTGTAAGCTTTCGGCGAGAAAAATACATTCCCCGCGGGGGGCCGGACGGCGGCGACGGGGGAAACGGGGGCGACGTGATCGTCCGCACAACCGTCAGCCGGCGAACCCTTTACCGTTTCCGACATCAAAAGGTATTCCGGGCAAAAGACGGCGGGCACGGACAGGGCAGGCAGAAAACCGGCAAAAAAAGCGATGACCTCGTGATAGACGTTCCGCCCGGCACAGTAATAACCAATGCCGACACCGGGGAATTGATTTGCGATTGCGTCAATGACGGACAGGCGCACGTTGTCGCAAAAGGCGGTATGGGGGGGCGCGGCAACCGACGTTTTGCCACATCCACCAACCGGGCGCCCCGGTATGCCCAACCGGGAACCGCCGGGGAAACCCTCACCTTGCAACTGGAGCTCAAGCTCCTTGCGGACGTCGGCATTATCGGTTTTCCAAACGCCGGTAAATCAACCCTTCTTTCGCGTATTTCCGCGGCAAAACCCAAGATCGCAGACTATCCTTTTACCACGTTGACGCCTATTTTAGGGGTGGTTGACACCGGCCGGGGCGAACCGTTTGTCGTAGCGGACATCCCGGGACTGATTCAGGGGGCCCATCAGGGTGCCGGGCTGGGAATCCGTTTTTTGAAACATGTTGAGCGGACCGGCGTTCTGCTTCATGTCATCGATGCCACCGCTATCAATCCTGAAGATCCCCTTGCCGGATATCACGTAATCAATCGGGAGCTTTCCGGATTTTCCCCCCAATTGGCTCAAAAATCACAGATCATCGCAGTAAACAAGATGGACCTGCCGGAAGCGTCCGACAATGCGAAGCGGCTGGAAGAGGCTGCCGCCGGCCTTACGATACACCGGATTTCAGGAGCAACCGGCGCGGGTATCGACACCCTTTTGAATACCCTGGAAAACACCTTGTTTAAAGAAAAAGATTATGACGGTTGACCGCAAAAACGTCTTCGAACAGGCCGGGCGCGTGGTTGTCAAAGTCGGCAGCGGTGTTTTGACCAGCCGGTACGGACTCAACACGGACCGGATCGACAGCTTAAGCCGGCAGATTGCGTCGCTTATCGATTCGGGCAGGGAAGTGCTGCTGGTCTCGTCCGGGGCCATGGCATGCGGCCAGCAAAAAATCGGCCTGACAAAGCGGCCCGAAGAGATCCCGAAGCGTCAGGCGATTGCCGCCGTTGGCCAGGCGGACCTGATCTGGACCTACGAGGTCGCTTTCTCCCGCTATCATCACAAGGTCGCCCAGATCCTGCTGACCGGAGACGATCTCAGCAGCAGCCGGCGCCGCTACCTCAACGCCCGCAATACCCTCAATACGCTCATGGAATGGCGGGTTCTGCCCATCATCAATGAAAACGACACCGTGGCCGTCGAGGAAATCAAATTCGGAGACAACGACAATCTCTCGGCCCTGATCACCCTGATGATGAACGCGGATATACTGATCAACCTCACGGACATCGATTCCCTGTATTCCGGCGACCCGCGGACAAACCCGGACGCGGTCCGAATTCCGGAGGTCAACCATATCAGCCGCGAGGTGGAACGGGTCGCAAGCGGGCTGCCGGGCGTGCTGGGCACCGGCGGGATGCTGTCGAAAATCAAAGCGGCCCGGAAGGTGACGTCGGCCGGAATCCCCATGGTCATCGCCGACGGTTCCTGCGACAATATCCTGGCATCGTTGTTTGCCGGTGAATCCGCGGGCACTTTTTTTGCGCCGTCAAGGGACCGGCTGTCCAATCGAAAATGCTGGATTGCATTTCATCGCAAGCCCAAAGGCGTTTTAATAATCGACGACGGGGCGGTGGAAGCCATTATGAAAAAGGGAAAAAGCCTGCTCCCCAGCGGTATTGCGGCGGTAGACGGCGAGTTCGGCATCGGTGCGCCCGTGGCGCTGCATGACGGGCGGAACAACTGGCTGGCCACGGGGCTGGTCAACTACAGTGCGGCGGATATTCGCAAAATTATGGGCTGCCGGACCGATCGGATCAAAAAGGAACTCGGGGACAAGCCGTATGATGAGGTTATTCACCGGAACAACATGACCGTGCTTGGCGAATTGACCTGAAAGCATCTTTTTACGAGTTTTATTAAGGGAGGCCGTTTATGACGGTTGAAAGCATCGTTGGACAGTTGGCGAAGGGGGCCCGGGAAGCGGCCATGGCGCTGGCAAGCGTTTCAACGACCCGGAAGAATGACGCCCTCAAGGCGATCGCAGAAAAAATGATCGAACAGGCGCCCTATATCAAATCCCAAAACGTCCTGGACCTGGATGCAGCCCGTAAAAACGGGCTGACGGATGCCATGATCGACCGATTGACCGTGGATGACAAGACGATCCGGTCCATGGCGGACGGGCTGCTGGAAGTCGCCGGACTGCCGGATCCGGTCGGATCATCGGACGGTACGTGGATACGGCCGAACGGACTTGCCGTCAACCGGGTGCGGATACCGCTTGGCGTTATCGGCATTGTCTACGAGTCCCGGCCCAACGTGACGATCGATACGGCCGGATTGTGCCTGAAATCGGGAAATGCCGTAATCCTCCGGGGCGGTTCGGAAGCCATTCACTCCAACAAGGCCCTTGCCAAAAGCATATCCGAGGCCTTGTCTGAAACGGGCATGCCTGAAAATGCCGTCCAGATCGTGCCGGTGACGGATCGGGAAGCCGTCACCCTGCTTTTGCAGAAGGAAGAGGAGATCGACCTGATCATTCCCCGGGGCGGCGAAGGCCTTATCCGGTTCGTGGTGGAAAACTCCAAAATTCCGGTTCTCAAGCATTACAAGGGCGTCTGCCACGTTTACGTGGATGTGTCGGCCGATGCCGCGATGGCGGAAGAAATATGCTTTAACGCCAAGGTGCAGCGGCCGGGGGTCTGCAATGCAATGGAAACGCTGCTTGTCCACAAGGATACCGCAGATGCCTTTCTCCCGGAGATAGCCGGTCGATTGTCCGGGGCGGGCGTTGAAATCAGGGGCTGCGAGCAGACCTGCCGCATCCTTCCGTCCGCCGTCCCGGCCGTGGCGGATGATTGGTACGCCGAGTATCTCGACCTTATCCTGGCCGTCCGGGTCGTGGAAAACATCGATGCGGCAATGGCCCATATCGCCCGATACGGATCGCAGCACACAGAGGCGATTGTCACGTCGGACTACGGCCGGGCAGAACGCTTCCTGAGGGAAGTCGACTCATCCGTTGTTCTGGTGAATGCGTCCACCCGGTTCAATGACGGCGGCCAGCTCGGCCTCGGCGCGGAAATGGGGATCAGCACCTCCAAGCTCCACGCTTTCGGGCCCATGGGGTTGAGGGAGCTGACCACTACGAAATTCGTGGTTCGGGGAGACGGGCAGGTTCGTACGTGAACCACAGGCTGAACCCGGTCGAAAGGAAAATTTTGAAACGCGTGGGACTGTTCGGGGGCACATTCAACCCGTTACATTTTGGCCATCTTCGGACCGCTCTCGAGGTGAAGGAAGGGTTCGGCCTTGACCGGGTTCACTTTATCCCCGCAGCCAACCCGCCCCACAAGGATAAAAAAGAGCTCGCCGACGATTCCCACCGGTTTGCCATGCTGTCGCTCGCCCTTGGGGACGCCCCGGGATTTTCGGCATCGGATGTTGAACTGAGGCGTCCGGGCTTGTCCTACACGATTGATACGGTCAACCGGTTGATCCGGGACTGGCCGGACAACACCCAATGCTACCTTATCGTCGGCAACGATGTATTCATGGAAATCGATACGTGGAAGGATTACCCCCGGATTTTTGAAACCATTCCCATTATCGTGATGTCCCGCCCGGGCGGTGGTGATTCCCCCGGGAACCGGGGGGTCCCGCGAATCGGCGAATTTCTTGGAAAAAAGGTTGCTGCCGGTTATGTTTATGACAATGAAAAAACCGCTTTTTCCCATGAGGATTTATGGCCGGTTTATCCGTTTGCCGTAACGTCACTGGATATTTCCGCCACCCAAATCAGGCTCCTTGCAAGGCGGGGCGGATCCATCCGCTACCTTGTCCCGGATGCGGTGGCAGCGTATATTGAAGAAAAGAGGTTGTATGCATGACCGATGATTTTAACGAAGATGTCATAGATCCCGCGCTTTACCGGTGTGTCCGGGCGGCCATGGGCCGGAAGGCCGTCGAACTGCTCATACTTGATGTCCGGGGCGTCTCGGATGTGACCGATTATTTCCTGATCGCTTCCGGCCGCTCTCAGCGGCAGGTCACCGCAATAGCGGATTTTATTGAAAGGGACCTCAGGAAATCGGGATTCAAGGCTTTGGGCGTCGAGGGCCTCAGGGATGGACACTGGGCGCTTTTAGATTACGGGCACGTGGTTATCCACGTTTTTTACGAGCCGGTGCGCCGGTTTTACGACATTGAAAGCCTCTGGTCGGATGCCGGGCGGGAGGATGCGGAAACGTTTATGAAAAGGGCTGAAAACCATAAAAAGCAGTACCAGAAGCCTTCCCCTTCCCATGGGAAATGCCTGCTGATGATCCTGGACGGATGGGGTATTGCCGCCCCGGACGGGGACAACGCCACATGGCTTGCGGATACGCCGTATTTCGACAAGCTCTGCAGCCATTATCCGAACACCAGCCTTGCGTGCCACGGCAAAGCGGTCGGCCTGCCGGAAGGGGTCATGGGGAATTCCGAAGTCGGGCACCTCAATATCGGGGCCGGCAGGATTGTTTACCAGGTCCTTTTGAGGATCGATCTCGCCATAGAAGACGGATCCCTGCTGGAGAATGAAGCGCTCAGGGGCTGCATGGAAACGGTCCGTGAAAAAAACGCCGCCCTCCACTTGATAGGCCTGGTTTCGGAAGCGGGCGTGCATAGCCAGATGCACCACCTGGAAGCCCTGGTCGACATGGCAAAGGCTGAAAACGTCGAAAAGGTCTATATCCACGCCATCCTGGACGGCCGCGATTCCCCCCCTGACAGCGGGGTCGGGTACGTCAGGCATCTTGCGGAAGCCATCCACGAAAAAGGAACGGGCCATATTGCAACGATATGCGGGCGTTTTTATGCCATGGACCGCGATACCCGCTGGGAACGGACGGAGCGGGCCTACCGGCTTTACACCGCCGGAGAGGGCGTTGTTGAGAGTGATCCGGTGGAAGCCGTCAAAAACGCCTATGCAAGGGATGAAAGCGACGAGTTTGTGAGCCCCGTGGTCATGACCGGTCCGGACGGCGCCCCGTTTGCCGGGATAGAAGACAATGACGGCGTTATTGTCTTCAATTTCAGGCCTGATCGCGTCCGGCAGATTACACGGGCATTTAACGACACAGACTTTGATTTTTTCAAAAGGGAAAAAAAGCCGGCGCTTTCATCATACGTCTGCATGACCCAATACGACGAAACCTTCGACCTGCCGGTGGCATTCGGACCTGTCCACCTTGACGGGATACTGGGAGAGGTCGTCAGCAACCAGGGGCTTTGGCAGCTGCGGTTGGCCGAGACGGAAAAATACGCCCATGTCACCTATTTTTTTAACGGCGGCGAGGAAAAACCCTTTGAAAAAGAGGACCGGATTCTGGTGCCCTCGCCGCGCGAAATCCGCACGTATGATGAAAAGCCTGAAATGAGTGCGTTTGAAGTGGCTGATGAGGCCGTCCGCAACCTGGCATCCGGGAAATACAATCTGGTGGTAATGAATTTTGCCAATCTCGACATGGTAGGGCATACCGGCGTCATGGAAGCGGCGGTCAAGGCCTGCGAGGCGGTGGACCAGTGCGCGGCAAAAGTCGCCTCCTGCGCGCTGGAAAACGGTTATACGGTGATGGTTACCGCCGACCACGGCAATTCGGAGAAAATGAAGGAAGCGGAAAAGCCCCACACCGCCCATACCCTCAACGACGTTCCCTTTGTCCTTGCATCGCCCGAAGGCGGCAGGGTTGTTCACCTCCGCACCGGCGTGCTGGGCGATATTGCACCGACAATTCTGGAAATCATCGGTATTGAAAAACCGGACGAGATGAGCGGGCGCACATTGATTGAAAAACCCTGATTCATGCGCATATTATATATTGGAGAGGTTGGATCACTCGTAAAAAGTCGCAATCCGACGGCTTTGTAAAAAGTTCAAGATCAAGGCTTGCGCGATTTCGAAGAATGCAGCGTACTTGGCGTACGTGAAATTCTGAGAAATCGCGCATAACGCAG